>Ga0157361_1000614_pt1 | contig 13368 bp, 11 predicted proteins | sample AttlaeALBM2_FD_111481 | JGI IMG/M metagenome (GOLD analysis project Ga0157361, IMG submission 111481) | Fungus gardens microbial communities from leaf cutter ant in Ribeirão Preto, State of São Paulo, Brazil - Atta laevigata ALBM2 | ecosystem: Host-associated > Fungi > Mycelium > Unclassified ...
GTGGAGATATGAAGGCCTCAATGTTTGCACATAGACTTTATTAATTACCCATAGATAGTCATCTGTCCTTTTCTTAGAACAAAGGACAGCCTCCATATGGTTAAGTTATCACTATTTCTAGCAAAAAGGCACTATCATATGTAGAACAATAGGTAGTAGCATGTGATGATCTGTCCTAGTGCACAGACCATCACAATTCTGTATTTAAGGACACATAGTCTAAGGATTAGACCTCAGACTTAACAACATCTTCTGTCACTTGTCTAACTTTGCATTTTTGAACTCTTTAAAGTATCAAAGCATTCAACACAAATAGTAAGTGACCATTTGTGATATAAACCATAAAAGGGAAGAATATACCCTTTATCTAAAAATGAGAGAGAAGTCCAAAATTTTGTGAGCAACCAATTAAAAAAGGGGTATATCAGACTATCAAAATCCTCTCAAACATTACCAGTGTTCTTGGTGAGCAAGAAAGATAGGAGCAAAAGGATAGTTATAGACTATTGTAGTCTAAACAAACAAATCATAAAGAACAACTACCCATTAAAGAGGGCAAAAGGGACTATTAGCCTGGCACAAGCTGGAGATATAGTACCAGGTCCCAATTGCATGCTAAAGATTTTATGAGAATGAATTAAGAGTGAGGGTATTAAAAAAAGAATATAGAAACTTAGCATAATAATTAAGATAAAATTGTTTGAAAGAATAGTAAGCTTAATCTAGATTCTCCTTGCATAGTGTATACCTTTACACACCATAACAAGCTCACTATCAAAGTAGTCTATAAACTACTTATGGGCCTTACCATACTCAATCAAGCTCTCATCTATACCCTCACACCAAATCTGATATAGTCTGAGTTAATGATTAGCCAGGCTTTTCAGGCCTGCTACTCTGTAGAAGGTTGTTCAAGTGACTGCTGTGTCTTGTCTCTTAATAAAGCAGGGTATATATGTTATGACTTGGCAAAAACAGCTAAGTCATTATTTATATTTCTTTTCTTTTTTTTTCTTATCAATAGACAGATGAGAGGAAAGTGACTCATAAGGAAGTATAGGATATTAGGACTAGGTTAGGGTCATAGTTTATGTATAAATAGTGTACCAAATCTAATAGAAACTCTATCGAGTTCTCCTTGTTAACTCAGAAGTAGAGTTAAGTGTATACCACTAAGCCTTATAATATAGTTCTAGTCTTCTTAACAACCCAACTACTTCACTGAGAACTCAGAAAAGTATCATAAGATAACTTTTGAGCCCTTGAGATAGTAGCAAGTATCAAAATCCTATTACTCTCTCACTCAGACTCTCTGAGTGTTATATTAAAAATACAAACTGATAAGACTCAATTAAAAATGAATAGAAAAGAAAACTCTTTCTTCTTCCAGCCTCTCCCATTTTTCTTCTCTATAACATCACTATGTGGACATAACAGATGTCACCTTCCTGTTCTTTATGCTTACCAGTCATGACCATGTGATCCTACTCCACCTCTATACTACCCAATATCCCCTAACCTCCAAACTGGCTTTCTTTTATTCCAAAAACATATGCCAGTGTGTATAAACATTAGCAATATGTTTAATGTCCTACAGCATATCTGCTTACTGACTAAGTCTAGTAGTGATGGGATCACTAGTTACTGATAGACTTTTGATCTGTTGTTTTGGTATTATATTAGTCTAAGTTTGCTCTAGATTGAAATTATACTGCACTCCAAAGATATCCTTGAACCTCTAAGTTCTAGAGTATTAACATTGATAGTTTGTCTCTGAGAAACCTAATGCTAGCTTATTAGTCTTGCCTCCTGAGGTATATGCTATTCTAGCATATGGCAACTTGGCAACTATGTAATAGAAGTACCCAATCTTAGGTCTAGATTATGTCTGGGGCTTGTAGGAGGTCTTTAGAGTAGGTTCCAATAGTGAAATCTAGGGGTATAATTTGTATCCTATACTATATTTCTACAGAAAATTCACTGGTGGTATAACACCATTACCATCAATAATGGACCTCATTAACAATATGAAAAGTAATAATAAGTATTTATGAAAATGGACTTGTGGTGGGGCTTTAACAACATAAGAATAAAAGAAGAGAATGAGTGGAAAAGAGTATATATAATGTATGTAGAATTTTTTGAACTAACTATAATGTTTTTTGGCATAACAAATTTGCTGGTTATGTTCCAAGCCATAATGAGGGAAATTCTGAGAGATCTGGTAAACAAAGGAAAAGTTACTGTATTTGTAGATAATGTACTAGTAAAAACAGAAAGTAAGAAAGAGCATGACAAAATTGTAGAAGAAATACTAAGGAGATTAAAAGAGAATGACTTATATGTCAAGCTGGAGAAGTATATGTAAAAAGTGAGGAAGATAGGATTCCTAGGGGTTATTATAGGATCTAACAGGATAAAAATGGAAAAGGAAAAGATAGATGGAGTATTGAGTTGACCAGAACTAAAGAACATAAAAGATGTTAGGAAATTTTTGGGACTTGCAAATTATTATAGAAGGTTTATCATTGATGAGAAAGGATATGAAGTAATAGTGGGAGTAGAAGCAATAACAAGCATTTAACAAGCTTAAGCAAATTTTTATAAAAAAACTAGTATTAGCAGCCCTAGACTTAGACAAAGAATTCAGGATAGAGACTAATGTCTCAAATTATGCTACTGGAGGAGTATTATTGATGAAATGCTCTAATGAACTGTAAAGACTAGTTTCTTTTATTTTTAAATCTCTAAGTGATATAGAAAGGAACTATGAGATACATAACAAAGAGATATTAGTAGTACTCAGATGTTTAGAAGCATAAAGGCATTTTTTAGAAGGAACAACAATTAAGTTTGAGATTTGAACAGATCATAAGAACTTTGAATATTTTATGAACATATAGAAATCAAACAAGAGACAAGCAAGATAGGTACTGTATCTGTCTAGGTTCAATTTTATGTTAAAACACATCCTAGAAAGTAGGATGGGGAAGGTAGATAGTTTGAGCAAGAGAGTAGATTGGAAGGTAAGCATAGAAAGAGACAATGAAAATGAAACATTAGTAAAGCCAGAGTGGCTAGAAGTAAGAAGGATAGCAAAGGTATGAAAGGAGTGGATCTACTAGAGAAAAAGAGGTAGTCAAAGAAATGAAGTAAACAGAGGTAAAAATGTTGAGAGATAAGGAGTAGAGAAAAGTAGATAGTGTTGTGTATAAAGAGGAAGAGGTATACATGCCTAAAGATAATAAATTGAGGATAGAAATCATTAGGTTATACCATGACATACTAGTAGAAGGACACTATCAAGCCTCAATTTAGTAGAAGAGAGTGACATTTGGGTCTCTTCCCTATATAACCTGGACTCAGAAGGATGGATAAGCAAAGAAGTAGGATTTTATAGGGTTTTGCTTAGAGACAACAAAACTAAAGACTATGATAAGGCTAGCAGTATTATCATCTAGAGAACTGTACAGTTAACTCTGATAGCAACAGACTGGTGTGACCTCTTGTTGTCATGGGGTTATGATAGACACAAAGAGTGTTATGAGAGTCCCAAGAAGGAAATAGTTTCCTACACATTTAAACATTTGATCTACAACATCAAGACACACAATGGGGTCAAGATATAAATAGTGTGGGAACTTAAGTAGGCAAACCACATGACCAGAGTCATGTGACCATAGAACATTCTGGAAAGACTTGTGACTGTGAAACTTTAGGGTACAGCCACTTGTAAAGTAGTATAAGTAGTAGCTTAATCCAACGAAGAATTCCATCAAGTTCTTCCTGAACATCCACCTAGGGTGATTATTAAGAGCTATCACAGCCCTTCAATAACAAAGAGCAGTGGAAGATGGTGAAGTTAGTTACTAGAAATTTTTGGTGGCCAGGAGTTATAAAAGAGGTGAAACAATATGTAGAGAGATGTGATGTCTGCCAACATAATAAAAATTGCATAGAATAGCCAGCAGGAAAATTAATGCCAAACTCAATCACAGAGAAACCTTGGATATATATATATTAGCAGACTTCATTACCAAGCTGCCTTAGCACAGGAATACAATGTAATCTTAGTAGTAGTTGATAGACTAACAAAAATAGTTCACTTTATTTCTACTACAAAGAAAACATTGACAAAAGGATTGGCTAGGTTATTTAGAAATAACATGTGGAAATTGCATGGTCTACCTGAAGGTATCATATCAAACAGAGGACCATAGTTTGTAGTAGAATTAATATAGGGACTCAATAGGATGCTAGAAATCAAAAGCAAAAGGTCACTTATTTGTGATTGGTGATTTGATACTTGAGAAGTTCAAAAATGTGAAGTTAAGCTACTACCTATTGTTCTACATATAGTAGTGCATTTGTACTTGAAAATGTAATAACTTAACCATATGGAGACTGTCCTTTGTTTGAAAAGGCTGATGACTATCTATGGGTAATTAATTAATGTTTATGTGCAAATATTGAGAACTTCATATCTCCACTAATATTAATTGCCTTGGGGTTTTTCTAGACTCATTCTAAGTATTATAAAAAAGGCTTCCCAGGACATAGAAGACCTAAAAGACTAAACTAGACCTAAAAGACAATGCATAAATAAGACACAAATAAATAAAACCATGACTAAAGACATAGAAGACCTAAATAAGACATAAATAAATAAAAACCATGACAAGAGACCAACCTGACACAAAACAAATATAAACAACCAGAACTCAAAAACAAGAGACAAAGAAGACCTAGAAAAATGAAAAACTAAGAGACCAAAAACAAGAGATCAAGAGACAACAACAACAACATCAACAGCAGCACCACTGACAAAAGACTACACAGTCTAACCTCAAGACATAAAGTGGAGACTGAAATGAAAATAGAAGAAGAGAGAACAGAATAAAAACAGGACAAACAATATGAAACTAAGAAAATAATAAGACCTAAGAACAAAAAGACAAGCAAGACCCAATAAAATATATACAAAGCAGTAATGAAAACATAAAAGACAAAGAAGACCACAAACTACAACTACCAAAGACAAAGCAACAATGGAAAAAACCTAGGCAAAAGCCTTGAATTATTGGATTTGCCCAAGAGACTGGGAGTCACAAGACTAGAACTCTACCTTGGTAGAGAACCTGGAAAGGTTTAAATACCTAGGGTTTTTAGTGGGTCAGATGAGATCCAAGCCCACACTATAGAGCATTTGCGTGCATTTGCCCTGTGCTAGATTACCAGTTTTTATCCTACCAAAAAAAAAAAAGGGCTTTTGCTAAGCCTAGAAGCAAAGCATTGATTGTGGTAGTTTCTGAGATATCAGCAATTTAATAAATAGTACTATAGTGGTTATCTACTGATTTGCCTGATATCTCAGCCTATTGATTGCCTTGAGACATAACTGGTATCAATTGAAAGGTATTTTTAAGTACTTTCCATAGCCATTGAGACCATAAGAATTGTCAAAGAATTAGTAGAGATAGGTCCAAATGAAGTTTGTGACAATAACATTTTATTCTCAAACAAACAGACAAATGAAGAGGGTTAATCAAGAGCTCAAGCAGTATCTAAGGATGTTCATAGACCATAGACAAGAGCAATGGCCAGAATAGCTAGGGATAGTAGAGTTTGTATAAAACAATAAAGCACACTCAAGTACAAAGACATTGTCCTTCAAGACAAACTATAGGTAAGATCCTTGGATAGGGTTTAAGATGAGGAAAAAAGGAAAGTACAAAGTCACAGAGAAATTTGTGATAAAAATAAAGGAGATATAGGAGGAAGCAAAAGCAGTACTAGGAAAAGTACAAGAAGAAATAAAGAAGAATACAGATAAAAAGAGGGCAGAGGTAGACAAATACAAAGTAGAAGACTTGGTTATGTTAAGCAGTAAAAATCTAAAGTATTAGATGATTAGGAAAAGAACAAAAAAACTAATGGAGAGATTTGTGAGCTCTTACAAAATAAAGAAAATTGTATCATTATGTCATGACTTAGCAAAATAGCTAAGTCATTATTTATATTTCATTTCTTTTTCTTTTGGACTTACTACACAAGAAAGAAGTATAGAAAAGTGTCATATAACAAATATTACATGTCATAGTCACACACCCAGGATGTTACAATGTCACATCACTCATATGATGGGGTCACATGATGAGTGTGGGAAAATAGTGTACAGACTATGTAGTAGTTGTACAAGTAGTGTACAAGAAATAAATAAGAACTCTATCAAGTTTTCCTTATTAACTCAGACTTGGAGTGGGTTTAAGTTATTTTGGCTAGAACCTTATAACTTCATCATCTTTTACTCTAGACTGTTTAACTTTCTCAAGTAGATCTACTCTTTCAATGATTATTTCTACTGCCTCTATTCTTCTTACTTCTAGCTACTCTAGTTTTACTAACATCTTATTCTCATTATCTCTTTCCACTCCTATTTCCTAGTCTGGCCTTCTGCTCAGACTGTTCACTTTCCCCATTCTGCTTTCTAGAACATGTTCTAATGTAAAGTCAAACCTTGATAGTGTGGGGGTAGCCTTTGGGCTACCTATAGAATGTTATAAACATTGAGTAAGACTACAACTATTATCAGCTATGGTCTGATAATGAGTAGCTAGTAGACGAGATATTAGCAATGTTAGACAAGAACATTATTATATAATAATGCATTGAATGTCTGAGGACTCTAAGAGATAATGGACTCACAGAACAAACAGGACTCTTCAGAGAAATCTTAGACTATTCTCTTTCTATCTTTGAACTTGTGCTAAATGGGATAGCATCAGACTAACCCATTATTAGATATTGACTCAACTTGTTACCTTCATTGCTTCTGTCACTGATTTGTTACTTAACTAGTCACCCATAGTTACAACTAGTATTATCACATTGTAATGTAGTCATAATACCTAGTTAGGATAAATACAGACTAGAAAGAGAAAAAAACAGCAAGTTCTCTCTTTCTGTATTTCCTTTGTAAAATCTTACTCTAAGGAATTGGTATTCTTACTTGTCTTAGGATAACCTCAAGGATACTACTCAAAGTCTCGTTAACATTTCTCCTCTGATATAACTTCACTGAAAACCTTAACCAGATCCTTTAACAAGGAGCATGAAGATATCAAGTATTAGGTATAGACTTTAAGTTAAAACACATATTCAACTGTAAGATCTAGAGTCTTAACAGACACCCCCTAAAACTGCCACTTTAAGGAATCCCAGTACTACAGTCTAATTGACCATTTGCTCAAATTGCTATGGACCTTATCACTGACTTACCCAAGTCAAAGGGCTTTGATTCTATTTTGTTTGTGGTAGACCACAGTCTAATAAAGGGGATAATACTAATACCAATAACAAAAGGAGTAACCTCAGAAGGAATTGCAATACTTCTAATAAACAACCTCTTCCAAAGATTTGGTATTCCTGACAAGGTCATCTCTGACTGTGACCCTCGGTTCATTGCCAAGTCAATAAAAGCCTTTTTACAAGGACTAGGAATCAAATAAGTCATATCCACTGCTTTTCACCCTCAAACAGATGGTACCACAGAAAGGTTCAATCAAGAAATCAAACTCTATCTCACCATTTATTGTGTTGACAACCCTGAAACATAGACTGACAAACTATCTATAGCCAAATACTCCCATAACTCTAGACTTTATGAAGGACATTTACACACCCTATTCAAACTCATGTTTGGACACCCTACAAAAACCCATATTGACATCCCAGAAACTGCATCCATCACTGCTGACAACAGGATTAACCATATGGAGAATATCTAGACAAATGCCAAACAAGCATATAAAGTTGCCAAGAATCTCATTAATTAGAGAATCAAAAGCAAACTTCCTGACCTCGAGGTAAGAACACAAGTCTGGCTAGACTCTTGACATATCCAAATCAAAGGAACCCCAAAGAAGCTCGCACTGAAACATGTAGGCCCCTTCAAAATTTTGAAAAGAATAGGACCTGTCAACTATTAGCTAAAATTACTGCTACACTAGAACATACACTCCATTTTCCATGTCCACCTTTTTTGGCTCACCCAAGAGAACACCCAATATGGGAAATTCTCAGAAAGACCCTCTCTAAAGACCATTGCAGGAGAAGAAAAATGGAAAGTCGAAGATATAATTGACTCCAGAAATAAAAACAGAGTAAAGGAATTTCTAGTCCACTGGAAAGGATATCCTGAAACAGAACATACTTGGGAACCAGAAACAAACATCACCAATGCCAAACAACTCCTCAAAGCCTATAAAAGAAGACAGAAACAGAACTAGCAAAGCAACACAATAGTTCATGTCTTCTCCTTCTTCTACCTCCAATACAACTACCCTTATTACCACACCACCAACACTATTGCCAGTCAATCATAAACAACAATAAACTTATGAGCAACCTGCTCAACGAGAAGTATGCCCTCACTAAATTAAGGGCAGAGTTAGAAGGAAGGAAGAGAAAGTTGTGTTGAGGCTGTAAGAAGTTCGGGTACCTGGCCCAAAACTGCAGGAATAAGAGAAGGGAGGAAAAGGGGACCATTGTTCCCCAGAATAAATTTGAGGTATTGAAGAGTAGAGTAATGCAATGTGGAGAAGGAGAGAGGACAATAAGGCAAATGGGAGTAGTGGAAGTTGAGTACTTCGAGTGTAAAGAGAAAGGGCACAAATATAGGGAGTGCCCAGTGTGGATAAGGAGGAAGAATAAAGAAAGGGCAGCACGTGTGGCAAGGCCACAAAAGGCGCAGCAGGAGAAGAGGCCGGTGTGCCCTGTAAAGGGAAAAGTGCAGGAAGGGGAAAGGAGGTTGAGGAGAGTAGAAGGAAGTGAGGCGGCACGCCCTACAAAGGAAAATGCACAGCAAGAGGAGTGGAAAAGGAGTTCATGGGAGATGTTGAGGAAGAGGGCTGAATGGTACTGTGGACCAACAGTGCCATGAGATGCGGAGTTGTGGGAGTTAGGATGGCGTGGCCAGGGAGCCGTCGTTATGTATTTAAGATGCCCAAGATGTGGCAAAGGGGGATGTTATGCAGAAGATGACCAGGGACAAGGAGTAGTCCCTTATTGGTAAAGAGAGAAAATGAGTTGGTGTAGATGTAAAGGAGGAAAGGAGCAGAGCGGCGTGCAAGCAAGAGACTCGAGAAGCACAGCAAGGGAGGAGAAAGTGGTGTGGCCCAGAGAGGCAAAAGTGCAGCAAAAAAGGGGGGTAGTCAACAGGAGGTCAGGAGAACCTTCAAAATGTTGAGAGAAGTGTGGTTGAATATTGGAGTAGAGAAGGTAGATACGCATGAGGGCGTAATAATAAAAGTGCTCTTGGACAGTGGCACAATAGGGATGTTTATGGATAGGCAGATGGCAGCTAGGCATGGGTTCAAGCTGTAGAAGTTAGAAAGACCATTAGTCATCAGGAATATAGACAGCACCAACAATAGTGGAGGGGCCATTACGCACCAGGTAGAGTGCAACGTATTCTACAAAGGCCACATGGAAAGAATAAGGATGGATGTATGTGATCTAGGGAAAACAGAGGTGATATTGGGCATGCCATAGTTAGCAGCCCACAACCCAGAAATAAACTGGGAGATAGGGGAAGTTAAAATGATGAGATGCCCACCCTTGTGTGGAAGGAGAAGTCAGAAGAGGGAAAAGGTCAAAAGGATAGTGACAGAGGAAGAAGAAAAAATTGTCCGCTGGGCGATAGACAATAAAGAAGACTAGGGAAGAGAGGAAGAGATAGAAGAGGACCACAGAAAAATCGAGAAGATGGTCCCAAAGAAGTTTTTGAAGTGGAGAAAGGTGTTTGGGAAGGTGGAGTTGGAGAGAATGCCGAAGAGAAAGATTTGGGATCATGCTATAGATCTCAAGGAGATGTTTAAACCACGAAAGGGAAGGATTTATCCTCTATCCAAAAACGAGAGAGAAGAAGTCCAGAATTTTGTGGAAGACCAGTTGAGAAAGGAATATATCAAACCATTGAAATCCCCTCAAATGTTACCAGTATTCTTTGTAGGCAAGAAGGATGGTAGTAAGAGGATGGTGATGGACTATCGCAACCTGAATGATCAAACAATAAAGAATAACTACCTGCTCCCATTAATTACAGAATTAATTGACAACATGGCGAGTAAGAAAGTGTTCACAAAAATGGATCTCAGGTGGGGGTTCAATAACATCAGAATAAAAGAGGGGGACGAATGGAAAGAAGCATTCACAATGCACATCAGATCCTTTGAACCAACTGTTATGTTCTTTGGGATAACAAATTCACCAGCAACCTTTCAAGCAATGATGAATGAAATCTTGAGGGACCTGATAAATGAAGGAAAGGTAGTGGCATTTGTGGATGATGTGTTAGTAGGAACAGAGACAGAGGAGAGACATGATGAAATTGTAAAAGAAATATTGAGGAGGCTGGAGGAGAACGGCTTGTATATCAAGCCAGAAAAATACATGTGGAAGGCAAAGAAGATAGGATTTCTGGGTGTAGTCATTGGACCCAATGGAATAGAAATGGAGGAAGGAAAAGTAGAAGGAGTACTTGGTTGGCCAGTACCAAAAACTGTGAAAGATGTTAGAAAGTTCTTAGGCCTTGCTAATTACTATAGGAGGTTTATCAAGGACTTCACTTGAGTAGCAAAACCAATGAACGTGCTAACGAGGAAAGACGAGAAGTGGCAGTGGGGAGACGAGCAGCAGAGGGCATTCAATGAACTAAAAAAGGTTTTCACTAGTAAACCAGTACTAGCAGCCCCGGATTTAGACAAGGAATTTAGGGTAGAAGCTGACGCTTCAAACTATGCTACTGGAGGAGTACTCTCGATGAAGTGCTTAGACGAAAAATGGAGACCAGTTGCTTTCATTTCAAAATCTCTAAGTGATATAGAACGAAACTATGAGATTCATGACAAAGAGATGTTAGCAGTAGTCAGATGTCTAGAAGCATGGAGGTATTTCCTGGAAGGAGCAATAGAGAAATTCGAGATTTGGACAGATCACAAAAACCTCGAGTACTTTATGAAGGTGCAAAAGTTAAATAGGAGACAAGCAAGATGGGCCTTGTACCTATCCAGATTTAATTTTACACTAAAACACATTCCAGGGAGTAAAATGGGGAAAGCAGACAGTCTGAGCAGGAGACTAGACTAGGAGATCAGAGTGGAAAAAGACAATAAGGATGAGACGTTGGTGAAATAAGAGTAGTTGAAAGTGAGGAAGACAGAAGCAGTAGAGATCATAGTGGATGAAGTAGATCTACTAGAGGAAGTTAGAAAGTCAAAAGTGAAGAATGACAAAGTAGTGAAGGCAGTAGAAGAAATGAAGTGAGCAGGAGTAAAGATGCTAAGAGATGAAGAATGGAGAGAGGTAGACGGCATCATGTATAAAAAGGGAAAAGTCTATGTTGAAAGGGGCAAAAGGGATTTTAGCTGTGACTAACAAGTAGAAAAGGGGGCAGTGACAGTTCCCAATTGCATGCTAAAGGGTTTATGGGGAGAAGGAGAAAGTGAGAGTATCAGAAAGAAATTAAAATATGAAGTGCAGCTTATCTGTAATGTAAAAATAGTTGAAATGATGGTAGGTTCAATATAGATCCACCTCACATGGTGTCCCTAAGGTGTCCACCTTTACACACCATAACAAGCTCACTAATAGAATAGTCAGTAAACCACTCATGGGCCTTACCATACTCAATCAAGCCCTCATCTGTACCCCCACACCAAACCTTATGGGTGTGATATGATCTGAGTCAATGATTAGCTAAGCTTTTCAGGCCTGCTACTCCATAGAAGGTTGCCCAAGCAACTGCTGCATCTTGGCTCCAGAAAGAATAGGGTATATGATAGAGAATATTCACCAACTCAACCTCTCACCAAGATCATCCCTTACACACTCAAAAGAATTGCATTTACAACCTCAAGAGCTTCTGAGATGAAGACAAGGGCCAAGGAGGCTCTCCCTATCAATCTCCACTCTGAGAAATATATTAGAATATTACAAATGTTAGAGACTCAATTAAAAAGAAATAGAAAAGGAAACTCTCCATTCTACCACTCTTCCTCGCATCTCTCCTCTATGACACTACCATGCGGCCATGACAGCTGTCACCTTCCTGTCCTCCATACCTCCCGGACATGACCATGTGATCCTGCTCATTGTTCCCCAAGCCCTGAACTGGCTTCCTTCTACTCCAAATACAGTCTAGAAACACATGACAGTGTGTCCTAGTATCAGCGATATGATCGTCGTCCAGCAGCGCGTTTGTTTCTTGACTGAGTCCAGCAGTGATGGGATCACTAGTTACTGATAGACTTTTGATCTACCGTCTTGGTGTCATATTAGTCTAAGTCTGCTCTAGATTGAAATTATCTCACATTCCAAAGATATCTCTGAGCCTTTGATTTCTAGAGCTTCAACATTGATAGTTTATATCTGAGAAACCTGATGCTAGCTCATCAGTCTTGCCTCCCAAGGTATATGCTTTTCTGGCATGTGACAGCTTGGCCATTACCTGATAGAAGGACCCAATCTTGGGTCTAGATTATGCCTGGGGCTTGTAGGAGTTCTCTAGAGTGGGTTTCAATAGTGAAATCCAGGGTTATAATTTTTATCCCATGCTACATTTCCACAGAAAATTCTCTAGCGGCGTAACAGCGCTATTCACGTTGACGTCCTCAGGAGGGGATTCTAGATCGTCGCTTTCTTCCTCTAGTAATTTCATCAGCCATGCTTTAAATGACTGATTTTTATTTTTGTTTGGACCCGGTGGAGATAGTTTCTGAGAAGAGGTCTTATAAGGATATTTGTCCTTATTACCTGGCTTGTCGTAACAGTCTACAGTATTATGTGTTTTTGCCTTATTCTTAAAGCCTTTTCCACTACATATCTGGCAGTATTGCAAGTTTTTCCCTTCTTTTTTGTGAATCTCATCTATTTTCATTGCATCCAGGTCCTTCTTTCCTCTACTTTTCTCTACATTTGCCTCTGGACCAAATATTGCGCCCTGGGCCTTGTCTGGATGTAAGGCCTTGTATGCTTGTATCAACAGTTTAAGATAGTTGTCCCATGTTTTGGGACATTGATTTGTAATTTTGTATATGACGAGCGCATTTCACAGCTCGTCAGAAATGACTTCTTTCATTTTGTCGATGTGAACTTCGTTGCTATAATTGACAATTCTTGCCAATGTCCTGTATCGTTCAGCGTACTTGATAAAGTTCTTCTTAGCTAGGTCCTTGTTGACCCAGAGTGCTGATGGGGATCTAAGGGAATTAGATCTCGAGACAAGGGTGAAAACAAATGAAGAAAAACAAGTCTCCGAGATGTCTCACAGTTGTGCACTAAACAAGTAGGCACTGGGGAGGAATTCAA
>Ga0157361_1000615_pt1 | contig 13361 bp, 14 predicted proteins | sample AttlaeALBM2_FD_111481 | JGI IMG/M metagenome (GOLD analysis project Ga0157361, IMG submission 111481) | Fungus gardens microbial communities from leaf cutter ant in Ribeirão Preto, State of São Paulo, Brazil - Atta laevigata ALBM2 | ecosystem: Host-associated > Fungi > Mycelium > Unclassified ...
AATAGCATGGAAACTTAAAGCAATCATATCACATGACAAGATCAGGTGATTGTAGAATATTCTGGAAGGACATGTGATTGTGGACTAGTAGTGTACAGCCACTTGTAAAAGTAGTATAAGTAGGTAGTCCAATCCAATGGAGAACTCCATCGAGTTCTTCCTAAACACTTACCTAGAGTGGTCCTTGAGTCGTCAAGACTTAGTGATAACAGAATGGCATATTAAAACATTCACACAAGGGAAGAAACACATTGTGGACTTCCTTATTGAATTCATGGCTTTAGCAAGCAAAGCACAAACAAACAATTAGCATGCAATATTTTTGCTAAAGAAGAATATAAACAGAAAAATTATCAGAGCCATAATGGCATATCTACCAGCCTAAGCCCCAAAGAGTCTAGAACAATGGAAGGTGGTAATCACAGTAGTTGGACAAGAATATGAGTGGACCAATATCCGCTACAACTACAGGACAGGTTTAGGAATAACCTATGGAAAAATGGGCAAACCAATGGAAATAGGATGACAACAGAATAATGGACAGGATGCAAACCCAAGTATTACAACTATAACAGATTTGGACACATAGCAAAAGATTGCAGACAACCAAAGAAGGAGAAGAAACTACAAGGATGTTTCAAGTGTGGTAAAGAAGGACATATTGCCATAGAATGCAGAGCACCTCAACAAATGAAGACTAGAAGTTCACAACAAGGGGACTCAGATGATAAGGAGCAAAAGGGTTTTGTCAAAGGTTTGGAGTAGGCACAATACAATGAACCACTGTAAATAGTTCTGCCAAGAATCAATATGTTATTCTACAATGGAGAAAACATTTGAAGGAACTTATAGTGTACCCAACAATCAGAACAAAAGATGGAAGAAAACTTAAGGTCAAGGCATTAATCGACTTTAGATGTACAAATACTACCATTGCCAGGAAAACAATTAAAGAAAAAGAGATATCCACCAAATCACTCCCAAAACCATTTGATGTGTACAACTCAGATAGATCAAGAAATGGGGAAAAGATAATCAAAGAATTTGTACCCTTAGAAATCAACTCAAATGGACATATTGAACAAATCAATGCAATGGTATCAGAAATCAAGGAAATAGATCTATTCCTAGGACATAACTGGCTAGTAGAACACAACCCAGAAGTAGACTGGAAAGAAGGAATCATACAGTTTACAAGATGCCTAGGATACTGCAAAACAGAACATAAATCCATATGATTCACCCTATGGTCAAGGAGACTATTACCAAAGGAAAAAGAAGAATCAAAGGAAGGAGACAAGGAACCTGACCCAACAAATCCTGAAGATCTTCCAAAATATGTCCAACCATTCACATACTTATTCAACAAGAAGAAATTTGAGAAACTACCTGATCAACAAGAATGGGACCATGAAATCAATCTAATAGAAAAAACACCAAAGAAACTTAATGCAAAGGCCTATCCAATGATACTCAAAGAAGAAGAAATGCTCAGTCAATGGCTAGATGAACAACTAAAGGCAAGACTTATTATAGAGTCAAATTCAAGATATGCAGTACCATGTTTCTTCATACCAAAGAAAGATAAAATACTACAATTGGTATAAGATTATAGATGGTTAAATCAGCACACAATCAAGGACAAAACGCCATTACCCCTAATCAATGAAGTAATCAATAAACTTAAAGATGCAAAATACTTCAACAAATTGGACTTAATCTGGAGATACAACAACATACAGATAAAAGAAGATAATGAATAGAAAGTAGCCTTTTTAACAAACTATCATATTCCGGAAATATAATAATTATGTAATTTCTTTCTCCTAATAATTCTCCTAAAAATAATAATAGTAGGATAGCATAGTAGACTATTCTCCTCCTATTCTGGACTTACTATAAGTACTGAGTAGTTATAGTATAATTTGGCAGTCTGTAAATTAACATCTTCTGGTCCTAATCTCTCCTTGTCCACTCTGATGCCTTTCAGTTTCCTTCCTAGGACCCTTGTCTTGACAACTTCCATCGCTCCTAAATACTCAACTACCTCATGACCGGAGACTGGGGTGCAACACATAAGTTGAAGCCAAGGTCATTCAATAAGTCGTTCTCTACTCTGACGTCCTTAACTGTCTGCCAGAGCCTTTTTTATACTATTGCTAAGTGACACTGCTCTCCGGTATTACGCTGTACAAATCTTTAGGCAAATTAAGTGACATTCTACACCTTAATAACAGGAATAACCAGCTTGAGAGATGAGCTCAGCTCCCCCCAGAAATGTTCCACTAGACACCTAGTTGTGGACTTGAGCATCTAGCTCGAGTAGCAGGGTAGCAGCTGTGACCACCGCTACATATACCTCATAGACGCTTGCCTAGGCGCCCCGTATCGGATCCCTAATGGATCTCCCTTCTAGAAGTGCTCTCAAGGGTGGAAACGAACTTAGGATGGACTATGGGACCCAAACGACATCATGCCATAGCCACTGGAGGTCCTATTTAAAAGAACAGTTATGATCAGATGCAAGCCATCACCACTGATGGCTAATTATAGCGAGATCAAGAGAGTTGTACCATCATGACATCGCCCCGTAATGGCAGTGGGAGGAAACTGGAAGTTAGAAGAGTGAGAGTGTGTAACAAGAGATGAAGAGAGCGCACATGAGAACAAGATGGCTCAAGGCTGCTATCTCTGTCTATGGTCCGTTGAGATGCTCAAGGCCCACCCATTGTGTGAGGAAGGGTCACCAGAGTAGGGTTAGGGTGTTTGGGAGTGGTTAGTCAGTGTCCGGGAGGAGTACCATACCATCATTACAGTTTGCTAGAATTGGGAATTCGGAGGTTTTCTTTGTCTCACTTTCTTTGTTATCTCTTTGCTTTGTAATCATAATATAATACTCTAGGGCACAGGAGGGAAATCAAGCATACGACCCCCATCATCATCCCTCTCTGTTGCTCTAGAGCTTAACGGCTATTTTTGAGTGACTGAGTTTCTAGTCGTTCTGAGTGTTCTAGTTTCCCTTCCAAAAAAAACCTCCCCAAACTCTCCCTTGACGGGAACTCGAGCCCCAATGGACTTGGGCATTTGCTTACGCTAGAAGTTAACAGCTCGCTACATGTCATTGGAGTCGGCTTCCAACTGTACGGTCAGTTGAAGAAGAGCCCACACAACGTCATGGGAGTTCTAGGTAGTTCTGCTGTATCAATGGCGAGCCAGACTACTAGACTAGGTAAGGGCAGCAGTGTCACGACGTGAGATGAACACGCGTCTTAGGGATCCTATCATGGTGAGATCTACCTTGAGTGGACTCTCAATTTGTTATTATTGACCTTTTGGTTTCTTTTGGATCATATTTTACCCTTTCCCCCATTATAAAGCTCTCCTTTTCTATTTGATTATCTCCCCAGTGCCTACTTGTTTAGTGCACAACTGTGAAACATCTTGGAGATTTGCTATTCCTATTTTTGTCATCCTTGTCTCGAGATCAATTCCCTTTGATCCCCATCACCAGCATAGCACTTTACTCCGTTCTGGATTGTAGTTTCTATCTATTATCCTATCCTTCCATCTTCCGGAATTCCGTCCTTGACACAAACAAAGGACTATTCAAACCAAAAGTAATATACTTTGGACTGTACAACTTACCAGGAACATTCCAATGAATGATAACAAGTATCTTCCGAGAACTACTACACAAAGGAACCCTTGCAAACTACATAGATGACTTTGTGATCCTGGCAAAGATAGAAAAAGAACTAGAAGAATGCACAATCAGGTTCCTCAAAATAGCAGAAAAACATAACCTATGTTTCAAATGGTCAAAATGCGATTTTAACACCACAGAAATACCCATACTCCCAGTATGGGTTGGAAATGGAGAAGTACAAATAGAAAAAGAAAAAGTCAAAGCAATCAAGGAATAGAGGATGCCAACAAAAGTAAAGGATGTTGAAAGCTTCCTAGGCTTTGCAAACTTCTATTGATGATTTATCAAAGATTTCAGCCACATTGCAGTACCATTAAATTGACTAAAAGAAAAAGGAGAATTAAAATGGACAGAAGAAGAACAGAATACATTCAAAGAGCTGAAACAAAAAATAACCACACAACCAGTACTAGCCCTACCCAGAAGAAAAGGAAAATCCAGGGTAGAAGTAGATGCATCAGGACATGCAATCAGAGGAGTTCTTTCACAAGAACAAGAAGGCAAATGGAAACAAATCACTTTCCTATCAAGAACAATGTCACCTGCAGAAAGGAACTATGAGATATATGACAAAGAACTACTAGCAATAGTCAAAGTATTAGACAAATGGCGACAATATCTACTAGACACGATCGAGAAATTTGAAGTATAGATGGACCACAAAAACTTAAAATACTTCAAAGAACCACACAAACTCAATGGTTGACAAGCAAGATGATATCTGAAACTACAAGACTATGACTTTACACTACAACATATCCCAGGAAAGACAAACACAAAAGCAGACATATTGTCTAGAAAGGAGAAAGTAGACACAAAAGAAGACAACCAAGATATCTAGATACTCAAAGAAGAGTTATGTAAGACTCTAGCTGTGACGACTTAAGTCCACTCCAAGTCAGAGTTGACAAGGAGAACTTAGTAGAGTTTCCATTTGATTTTGTATACCACTTATACATTTTACTCTAGTAGCTATGCAACATCCTCCCATGGTCCTCATGTTATTCCTGTCATGTGTTTACCTCATCACATGTTGTGACTGTGACTGTGACCTTGTGTGACTGTCACATAATACTTTCCCACACTCCACCTTAATAATGATCTAACTAAATAAAAGAAAAGAAAACAAAATAAAAAATGACTTAGCTATTTTGCCAAGTCATGACAAGTTATGGGTACGATGAACAACAAATCAAGATGGAATATCTATTGTACTACTCAGAAAAGAACATCTACAGGTAATAGAAGAAGGAATACAAGAACAAATCAAGAAAATCCAAACAAGAGAACAAGAAGTAACAAAACAGTTGGAGAAAAAAGATGAACAATCATGGAAAAAAAACAGAATTGTCTACATAGATAGCAAGATCTATGTCCCAAGAAACAGACAACTTTGAGATAAAATACTCAATGACAACTACATTCCACCAGATGTCGGACACCCAGGACAACATAGAATGATAGAATTAATCAAGAGAAACTATTGGTGGCCAGAAATATGTAACAATATATGAAAATATGTTCAAGGATGCCAGGAATATTGACAGAACAAGGTGCAATACATAAAGAAAGTGGCACCTTTACACCCCTTACCCACACCAAAAACACTATAGGAGGAAATCAGCATTGATGTCATAGGACCCCTGCCAAGATCAGAAGACAAAGATACTATTTTGGTAGTTGTGGACCAATTCTCCAAGATGGTTAGACTCATGGCTACAACAGCTTCAATCTCCTCAAGTGAAGTAGCAAAGATATATTGGGATAACATATGGAAAGTACACAGCATACCAAAGAAGATCATCAGTGATAGAGGACCCCAATTTGTATCAACATTTATGGGAGAACTGTGCAAAGCATTAGGAATCAAAAGAGCAATGACAATAGCCTACTATCTACAAATAGATGGTCAAATGAAAAGGGTCAATCAAGAAATCAAAGTGTTCCTAAGACACTATATCAACTACAGACAAGATGATTGGACAAAGTGGCTAGCAATAGCTGAATTCCAGTACAACAACAAGGAACATGTAGTAACAGGACACTCTCCATTCTATGTGAACTATAGAAGACACCTATGGAAAGGAAACCTAACAGTGGAAACAGAGATACCAAGCCTGGAAGGCCTATTAAAAAAGATAGAGACAATGAGGGAAGAAGCAAAAACAGCAATGGAAAGGACAATAAAATAATGAAAAGGCAATATGACAAAAGAACATGCCAATCACAAGGTCTCAAAACAGGAGAACAAGTATGGCTAGAGGCAAGAAACATTCAAACAAACCAACCCTCAAAGAAGTTAGACCAGAAAAGATATGGATCCTTTACAATCAAAGAGGAAATCAGACAGGGAGCATACAGACTAGAGCTTCCAGAAGGATGGGCCATACATGATGTTTTTAATGAAGACCTATTAACACATTGCAAAAAGGCAGTGTTTGCAAGTTAACACAAGGATCCAGTACCACCACCTGTGTCATATGATGGAAAATACCCATTTAATAATATAATTTCCTTTTTATTTTATATTATTACTAATTTTTTGCTTCTAAAACTCCTGTTGTCTACTCCTATAGGGTCATGATGTAGACTAGTTACTTGTACTCCTCCTATTCTGGACTTAGTATAAGTACTCTAGTAGTTACATCCTAGTTCCTTAGTTTGTAGATTAAAGTTATTTACATCTTTAATATCCACCTTCATTCCTATCAATCTATATATCATTCCTTTTCTGATCTTCTGGCAGCAATTCCATCCTCCTGAAATACACAATCACATATGTGATAGTAGATCAAGGCACAGCACATGAGCTGAGGCCAAGGTTGTTCCCATTTTGTTGTCAAATTCTACCCATTTCAGAGTAATTCTACTCTACTTTGGGCCATTCTGCTCTTACTCCATTCTGTCCTTGACAACCTGATATTATCAATGAGGAAGAAGAATACAAAGTAGAAGAAATCAGGGGACATTGCAAAAAAGGAAGAGGCACTCAGTTCCTAGTATACTGGAAAGAATATGAAAATAAACACGACCAATGGATGGCAGAAGCAAATCTAGAACATACAAAAGAGACAATTCAAGACTATTGAATACAGCTTTCAAGATGAAATCTATAAAAGAAAGGGCTAAAGGTCATTTTTTGACATCTCAAATACACACTATTAAGACTCTAGACCTCACAGTTGAATATGCATTTCAACTTGAAGCCTATATTTAACACTTGATATCTTCACGCTCCTCATTAGAGGGTCCAGCTAAGGTTTTCAGTGAAGTTATATCAGAGGAGAAATGTAAATGAGACTTTGAGTAGCACCCTTGAGGTTGTTCTTAGACAAGTAAGAGTACCGATCCCTTGAAGTAGTAGGATTACAGGGAGAAATACAGAAAGAGAGAACTTGCCATTCCCTTCTCTTTCTGGTCTGTATTTATTCTAACTAGATATTGTGACTACGTTACAATGTAGTAATACTACTTATAACTATGAGTGACTAGTTAAGTGACAGTCCAGTGACAGAAGCAATAAGGGTGACAAGTTGAGTCAATGTCCTAATAATGGGTGAGTCCAGTGTTGTCCTATTTGGCACAGGTCCAAGAATAGAGAGAAAGATAGTCTAAGAATTCTCCAAAGAGTCCTGTCCATTCTATGAGTCCATTGTCTCTTAGAGTCCTCAGACATTATTTGATGCATTACTGCATAATAATGTCCTTGTCTAGTATTGCCAACATCTCGTCTACTAACCACTCATTATCAGACCATGGCTGATAATAGTTATAGTCCCACTTGATGTTCATAATACATACTAGCACTTAAGAAATACTTCTAAACATGTCCTCCTTCACCAATGCCTCTACTACTGCTGCCTCCCTCACCTGGAACCAAGAAATCTATAACAAGATCATATATTGTAACAATAAGACTAAAGATTAGACAAGCAAAATGGATTGTATTATCCAAGCTATTGAAGCTATGGCAAGACTCAAAGAAAAAGCAGAAAAATTAGTCAGGATAGCCAATATCATCAACAACACCATGGCAGATGCAGAAACAGGAACATTACTTGTAGGGAAAGGATATTGCACAGACATTGCCACATAATTCTATGAAGTGGCAGAAACACTCAGGCTTATTCTATATGATACCTTATCCTAATGATTTCATAGTATCCAATGCAACCTGGTAAATGAATTAATGACATGCCAAGACCATAGACATCTAGTAATCAATAATCATATTCGAGGACTACAAGAATTATTTGCACACACCAATCAATTCACCTCCCTTCCACAAGTCAAAGCAACAGCTCCCCTAAAAGAAAATAAAGAAGAAGAAGACATTATTTTAATACAATCCTCTCCACTACCATCCAATGACAAATCCACAACAATGTCATCAAATGATGAATCTATGATATTAGCAATAGAGAACCCCAACAATCAAATAATTGAAGAAATTGATAATCTTATCATGTTCCTAAAATGATTCAAAGCACCAAACAATGTCATTTGCTTTCTACTACCTGCTGGATATTATACCATCAGCAAAAATGGAGAAAATAGCTTAATATATTGAAATTGGATTGTCAAATCAATTAAATCTAAACAAAATTTAAAAACAGTACAAAGGGGATTCAAGATACCATTATATGCTAGAGGACCACCACATGAACCATGGTTTATTGCAGAAGCACCAGATGAAGGTTACATTGTTAGACCACAAAAGAAATCAGTGGCTATTTATGCCATGGGAGAAGAAAGGTTGTAGTATGTTCATGAGGACATAAACCCTAAGACAGAAATATTATAATGATCGACCTCATTGATTCCAGGTGTTCTACACATGGACTGCTTCTTGATTTCATATCACTTCATATATCTATTGGCTCAGTCAGTGCCTCACTAGTAGGGCATGTTCTTTACTCAGCAGACCTCATGTCTGCCACATGTATTTCTTATTTCTATCTTATGGTACATAGGTATATATATAGTAGATACTCTTCTGTATTCCTTACACTTTACCAATTATATCATTTCCTTTCTTCCTCTACTCTTAATTCATCCTTGAGTCTTTACTTGAGTGTTGCAACCTGAGTTACTCCTTAAGGTCATAACATGAAACACATATTCAATGTCACAAACTTCATTTGGCTATATCTCTATCAATTCTTCAATGATTCTCATGGTCTTAATGACTACAGGAAGCCCTTAAAAAGACCTTTTAATTTATACCAGTCACATCTTGAGGCAATCAGTATTGGTCAAGATATTAGGCAGATCAACAGGTAACCACCATATTACCATTTATTAAATTGCTAATATCTCAAAAACAACCACAATTGATGATTTGGTTCTAGGCTCAATAGAAGCCCACTTTATAATGCTCAGAATTATCCTAAAAAAAACCAGAGGCAATTAATATTAGTAGAGATATAAAGTCCTTAATGTTTGTATATAGACATTAATTAATTACCCATAGATAGTCATCTGCCTTTAATTAGAACAAAGGACAGCCTCCATATGGTTAATTTATTGCTATTTTTAGTACAAAGGCACTACCATATGTAGAACAATAGGTAGTAGCATGTGATGGCCTGTTCTAGTACACAGACTATCACTTTTCTGTATATAAGGACTTCCTGTCTGAGGATTAGACCTCAGACTTAACAACTTCTTTTGTCACTGTCTAACTTTGCTTATAAAGCACTTTTGAATACCAAATCCTCAATTACAAATCAAGTAAGTGACCATTTGTGGTATTCAACTTTGAGGTTTAGAGTCTTAACAACTTCTGCTAATAATGGATTTAATTGACAATATAGGCAGTAAGAAAGTATTCACAAAAATGGACTTACAGTGGGGGTTCAATAATATGAGGATAAAGGAAGGGGATGAGTGGAAGGGAGTATTTACAATACATATGGGGTCCTTTGAACCAAATCTTAAGAGACTTAATCAATGAAGGGAAAGTTGCTGCATTTGTAGATGATATATTAGTAGGAACAGAGACTGAGAAGAGACATAATGAAATCATGAAGGAAATACCAAGGAGGTTAGAAGAGAACAACTTGTATGTCAAGCCAGAAAAGTATATGTGGAAAGTGAGAAAGATTGAATTCCTAGGGGTTGTCATAGGACCTAATGGAATAGAAATGAAAAAAGAGAAAGTGAATAAAGTATTCAGTTGGCCAGAGCCAAAGAATGTGAAAGACATTAGGAAGTTTTTGGGTCTCACCAATTATTATAGAAGGTTCATTAAAGACTTTGCTTAAATAGCTAGGCTTATAAATATGCTAACAAGAAAAGATATAAAATAGCAGTGGGGAAAGGAACAACAAAGAGCATTTGATAAGCTCAAACAGATTTTTATAACAAAACCAGTGTTAGCAGCCTCTGATTTAGACAAAGAATTTACAATAGAGACAAATGCCTCAAACTATGCAACTAGAGGAGTACTATTAATAAAGTGCTCTGATAAGCTGTAGAGATCTATAGCCTTTATTTTGAATTGTCAAGTGATACAGAACAAAATTATGAAATATATAACAAAGAGATATTAGCTATAGTTAGGTGCTTGAAGACATGTCATGACTTGGCAAAACAGCTAAGTCATTATTTAATATTTCTCTTCTTTTTCTTTTCTTTTCTCTTAGATTACTAAGGTGGAGCATGAGAAGTATCATGTGACAGTCACAGAGTCACAAAGGTGACAGCAGTCACAGAAATGGTCACAAGTCACAGTCACAACATGTGGCAAAGAAGTCAGTTGACAAGTAGCATGGAGACCATGGGAGTCAAAGAGCATAGCCACATAGTAATTGTATATATAGTATAGAAAATCTAATGGGAACTCTATTGAGTTCTCTTGGTCAAATGCTGATAAAGAGCAGTTGGCTTTATTCCAGCTCAGGAGTTGGCCCACTGATAAGACATAGAGGCATTTCCTAAAAGAAACAACAACAAAAATCTAGATCTGGATATAGTAACTTAGCCTGAGACAACTTAATTACCCTCTAAGTGTAGTGACTTAGCCTAAGACAACTTAATCATCCTCCAAGTCTGAGTTAACAAGGAGAACTCAATGGAGTTTCCATTGGATTCTGTATACTACTTATACAACTACTTTTTTACACTCATTATATGACCTGTTATGTGATATGACCCTGTGATATCTTAATATGTGACTGTGATGTATGACATTTGTCATGTGACACTTTCCCATACTTCTTCCTTGTGTAGTAAGTCCAAAAGAAAAATAAAATATAAATAATGACTTGCTCTTTTGCCAAGTTATGATACTGAATAGATCATAAAAACCTCAAATACTTCATGAAGGCACAAAAACTCAACAGGAAACAAGCTAGATGGGCCTTATACCTATTTAGATTCAATTTTATATTCTAGGGAGTAGAATAGGAAAAGCAGATAGTCTGAGTAGGAGATCAGACTGGGAAATAGGAGTGGAGAGAGATAACAAGAATAAGACATTGGTAAAGCCAAAATGGCTAGAAGTCAGGAAGACAGAGAAAGTAGAAATTATAATAGAAGAAGTGGATTTATTCAAAAAAGTAAAATGGTCAAAAGTAAAAGACAATGAAGTAGTAAAGACAGTTGAAGAAATGAAACAAGCAGGGGTAAAAATGTTGAGAGAGAAAGAGTGGAGAGAAGTAAATGGCATTATGTATAAGAAGGAAAAAGTCTATGTACCTAAAGACAACAAACTAAGAGCAAAAATTATTAGGTTACATCATGATATACCAGTAGAAGAACATGGGGGCAATGGAAAATAATGGAGTTGGTCACTCAAAACTTTTGGTGGCCAGGAGTTACTAAGGAGGTGAAGCAATATATAGAGGGATGTAATGTATGTTAGTAGAATAAAACCACACAGAACAACCAGCTGGAAAATTAATGCCAAATTCAATTTTGGAGAAACCTTGGATATACATTTCAGTGGATTTCATTACTAAATTGCCACTAGCATAGGGATGCAACTCTATTTTGGTAGTAGATAGATTGACAAAGATGATATACTTTATTCCTACCACAGAAAAGACATCAGCAAAAGGATTAGCTAGGCTATTCAGAGACAATATATAGAAGTTACATGGGTTACCTGTTATAAACATAGGATGGGACTATCAATATTACCACCCATAGAGTGACAACAAGTAACTACTTCAAGAATTGATGGACAATAATATCACTATACAAGAAGAGAAATTCAACAATAAAAGCTATAAATAGCTTTTATATGAACAGTGACTTTGATTTGGATAATAACAGAGATATTGGACTCTTGGACAATTCTTGGATAATTCTCAGACAGTGATCTAAACACAAATAGCTAAGGACTAAAAGGAGAATCATTGGACTCACTTATTTAGAGATATTGACTCAAGTTGTCACTTTTAGTCATACTAGTAGTAACAGTTGTCACAGCTCTAGATAGTATAAATATAGTTCAGAAAGACCAAAAATGGTAAGTTCTCTCTTTTTGTGGTTCTTGTGTAAATCTCTTACTTTTGCGACCTCATACTCTCTTCAGTCTTTGGACTATAGTACAGAGTGTAACTAAAACTCTTAATACTCTCACTTGCAATATAACTTCACTAAAAACCTTAACTGGATCCTCAATAGAGAAGTATGAAGATATCAAGTGTTGACATAAGCTTCAAGTAGAAACACATATTCTACCTTGAGGTTTAGAGTCTTAACATTACCTGAGAGTATTATTTCAGATAGGGAACCCCAGTTTGTAGCAGGAATAATATAGGAGTTGAACAGGATGTTGGGAATCAAAAGTAAATTATTAACAACATTCTACTCTCAAACAGATGAACAAACAGAAAGGGTCAACCAGGAACTAGAGCAGTACTTAAGGATATTTATTGACCATAGGCAAGAGCAGTGACCAGACTAGTTAGAAATAGTAGAGTTTGCCTATAACAATAAAGTACACTCAAGTACCAAAACATTGTCTTTCAAGGCAAATTACAGACAAGATTCTAGGATGGGATTTAAAAAAGAGAAAGGGGAAATATAAAAGAGTAGAGAAATTTGTGACAAAAATAAGAGGCCAAAGTAGTACTAGGAAAAGCACAGAAAGAAATAAAGAAGTATGCAGATAGAAAGAGAGCAAAAGTCAATGAATATAAAGTAGGAGACTTAGTAATGATGAGTACTAAGGATCTAAAATATCAGATGATTGGGAGGTGAATAGAAAAATTGACAAAGAGGTTCATAGGGTCTTATAGGATCAAGAAAATTGTATTGTCAAATGCAATAGAATTGGAGCTACCTGGTATAGTAAAAATATACCCAGTAGTTAATATTAGTAGAATATAGAAATATGTAGGGCAAGTAGAAGAGCAGTGAAGGGGACTATTACAAATGGCTACTCACTGATTTGTGATTGATGGTTTGGATATTTGAAAAGCTCAAAAAAGTGAAGTTAGACAAGCAGCAAATGATGTTGTTAAGTCTGAGGTCTAATCCTCAGACTATGAGTCCTTAAATACAGAAAAGTGATGGTCTATGCACTAGGACAGATTATCACATGCTACTACCTATTGTTCTACATATGGTAGTGCCTTTGTGCTAGAAATAGTGATAACCTAACCATATGGAGGCTGTCCTTTGTTCTAAGAAAAGGACAGAT
>Ga0157361_1000617_pt1 | contig 13352 bp, 10 predicted proteins | sample AttlaeALBM2_FD_111481 | JGI IMG/M metagenome (GOLD analysis project Ga0157361, IMG submission 111481) | Fungus gardens microbial communities from leaf cutter ant in Ribeirão Preto, State of São Paulo, Brazil - Atta laevigata ALBM2 | ecosystem: Host-associated > Fungi > Mycelium > Unclassified ...
GATGCCACTCTATCCGCTGACGGCGTGGCTCGTTGAGCATTCTCACCAAATTTTCAGCAGTTATCAGGATGACGTATACGAAGCTGGTACGGATCCGGTTACGTTCTTTTCCCTTTTAATCGTTATCGCGTTTTACGCTTTAGCCATATATTGGTTAGTAAAAATGGCAATTGCAAAAGTTAAACGTGGATAGGCTGGTTGCAGTAAAAAACGGAGGTTTTATACTGCCCTGTACTTCTGTCTGAAAATCAACACAAAAAAAGGTTCGCGAGCGGGTGGTTATATTTATTATGGCAGAACGTCCCTGCTGCTATCATTTTGACGTCCGCTTCCCGCTCACAACAGCCCCTCACTGATTAATTGTGCCAAATCAACAAAACCTATCAGCTAAAGTCTGAGCTGATACACCACCATACGAGTGTCAACACGGTCAATATGCGACGCTTACTGATAAATAGCCTGTGGAAGCGAAAGCATTTTGACTGTTCAGGCGTGATGCGACTGCCCTGAGTAAATGCTGGAACCCGGTCTGCAGTGATACAATGCAACGTTATCTGTTGCGGCCCCCATTAAGCTCTTAACTGACAAGTATTACGTCATTCACGAGCTTTTTATCTCTGCACTTAAGCTGCATCGACGCGGAATTGCTGTGCCCGCTGCGCGAGGCGATCAGAGAGTTCACGCAATTGCGTAGCAGAATTGACCTGATGGGCGTTGAGTGCTTCGTTTTGCTGCAGCTGGTTACTCATATCCACCACTTCTTGCGCAATTTTACTGACGCGATGACTTTGCGCGATGCTATTTTGCTGTAACTCATCCAACTGTGTTACTACCCCCGAAACCGCGCCGCTGATTTGCGTGAACAGCACTTCCAGCGCCTTAACTTTGTCAAAACCATCATTCACATGCTGCTGAGTGTGCTGAATTAAACCATCAATCTGACGTGTCGATTCACCACTCTTTTGCGACAGCAGTCCCATCTCTTTGGCGACAACGGAGAAACTGCGGCCGTACGTTCCGGCGTGAGCGGATTCAATGGCGGCATTTAACGACAGTAATCGGGTTTGCATTGACAGACTATCCAGCATGGCGACAATCCCGGCGATATCGCCCGAGGCAGCAACGATCTGTTGCATTTTAAGTTCCATATTGTCGACTTCCGCGACGCAATTGCGCATCAGAGCATCAGCTGACTGCGCCTCCTGTGTGGCCTGCTGCGAGAGCTGTGCACCAATTTCGACTTCTTCAGACACGCGGTATAAACGCTGTGACAGATAGTGAAAGCTGGCATTCTGCGCCTGATGTTGCTGCATGAACTGTTCGTTATGCTGCTGCATATCTTCTGCACCGGCCGCCACGCTGACCGCAACATTATTAATGTCACTGACAATCTGCTGCAGACCGAAGCGCATCGATTCGATCGACTGAAACAGCTGGCGCGTCTCTAAACACTGGCGACCCGGCGTGTCATGGTTCGTTACCAGGTCGCCTGTTGCAATCTGTTCCAGCTGTCGGTTGGCTCGCCGAAGCGGCAATAGCACGCCGCGCATCAGCAGGCTGGAGGCCAGCACCAGTAGCGCCATCAAAATGGCACTGACGATCAGCGACATATTGCGGCTCTGCTTCAGTGTACTGAGGGTAAGTTGATTCACGCTGCTCAACTGATGGTTGGCCTGTTCAAGCTCGCTGAACCAGGCATCGTTAAACTGCTGCTGGAATGCCTGCATCGGCACAATAAAAAAGGCATTAATGTCATTGGCCGCTAACCCTTTCAACTGCTCTTGCAAACCTTCCGCTAACATCGCGAAGTCCTGAGCCAGGGGGCTGTCCGCTTTAGCATGGTAGGCGGTGAACAGCGACTTGGCTTTTGTTAACGAATCCCTGGAGGCGGCCTCCAGACTTTTCCAGCTATCGACCGAGCCGCTTTGCTGATCCTGCATTAAATAGATACCGGCGCGGTGGCTGTTATCACTGGCGGTGAGCAACTCGATACGTGCTTTATCCAGCAGGGCCAACCTTTCCCGCAGCTGATTGCCTTGCTCAAGTGAAATTTGCGTCTGATTAACGTGATTACTGAGCAGCAGTACGCCCGCGAATTGCAGTGAACAGAACAGCACGATAAACAGCAAAAACTGGCTGCGAATGCTGGTGAGCCAAAGCGGCATACGCCAGGTAAGACGCGTGCGTAAACGTAGCGGTAACGAGATTACAGAAAGGAGTGACATCTAACGACCCCAAAAAAATAAAAAAGAGTATTGGGAGTGGGCATGACAATTTGGTGACAGGGGACGCGATTCAGCGCAAAACAGCATAATGCGCGGCCTTAAAAAAAATTATGGCCCTGTGGCGCTAGTTTTTTTGGCTAAGATGTTGTTCGATGCGCGGCAAAAGTAGCTGCTCCACAGCAGTAAAAACCGGAACCACCATGGAGTTTCCAAGCTGCCCGTACGCCTGAGTATCCGAGACCGGAATGCGGAAATGGGCTTTGTTCCTAAGCCTCAAATCCCATCAGTCCGCTGGCTGAACATTCGGTCAGCGCGGCGGCTTCCCTTGAGGAACAAGCTTTCCTTCTGCGTCAGGCCGTTGCGATCTTTAAAGCCGGCAGGTCTGACGAAGAACTTACTGAAGTTGTAACCCCTGTAAAAGCTGGAAAAAAGACGAGCGTGATGACCACAAAAAGCTCATAGCGGCCGTTGCGCCGCAACGGTCTGTCCACGACAGAAGCGGACGTTTCCAGCATTGCATTTACTAATCCGCGTAGAAATGCATACATGCCGGGATCATCAGGGACGTCTTTTTAAGATACGAACAGGGAAAGGTGCCGGAAGCGGCCGTCAGGCAGCAAACAGGCGCTGAGAAGTCTTAATGTAAATATCACTATTGACGTAAAGCAAGGATATTCAAAAGTTGTTTTCAGCATTTGAATATCCCGCCATCTGATCTATTCGTTAAGCGACATATCGAATTAGCCGGTTTTAAATGAATCAACTACACGATTCAGATTCACGGTTTCACTCTCAACAAGCATTACTGCTGATGAGGTCTCTTCAGCCAGTGCAGAGTTTTTTTGGGTAACAGTGTCAAGTTCAGAAATAGCAATGTTGATTTGCTCAAGCCCCTTGCTTTGTTCATCCGTAGCGGTTCTGATGTTATGCATTACATCATGTATCTCCAGTATCGCATCATAAACGCCTGAAATTGAATCCTGAGCGACATCAGATAGCTTTGCACCTTCTTCAATTTCCGTTACTGAATCACTAATAAGATCGCTGATTTCCTTCGCTGACGATGAGCTTTTTTGCGCAAGATTCCTGACCTCTCCGGCTACGACAGCGAATCCTTTTCCGTGCTCGCCCGCCCTGGCTGCCTCAACGGCCGCATTCAGTGCCAGGATATTGGTCTGAAAAGCGATGCTTTCAATAATGCCGGTAATATCGTTAATTTTTGACGATTTTTCCTGCATGGTTTTCAACCTGTCTGACAGTGACAGGACTACGGATTTACCCTGTTCAGACTTTGTTCTGGTGTCGTCAATCAGTTCAGATACATCAGCAGAGTTTTGCGCGTTATTTTTAACCGCCACAGTCATTTCCTCCATACTGGATGCTGTCTGAACAATAGACGCTGCCTGCTGTTCCGTGCGGGCTGAAAGTTCATTGTTGCCGGAACTCACCTCACTGATACCCTTGACAATATTCAGTGACCCCTCTTTTATCTCGGAAATTACCCTGATAAGGCCTGACTGCATCTCACTGAGTTTAAAGAATAATCCCCCTATTTCAGTTTTGCGAGGGAATTCTGTTTTAACCTCACTGGTAAGGTCGCCTGACTGAATACGTTCCAGTTGCGCATAAACCTGTGACAGGGGTTGGATAAGCACGTTTTTAAACACCCTGATAAGTCCGAACATAAATATGAGATTGAAAATTATCATTCCATAGAAAAACACAGTCACCTTAGAGTAAGTCTCGCTGCTTTTTTCGGAAATATGGACGCTGATATCTGCCACCCTGCTTCGCCATGCATCATAATCGCTTTGCATTTTATCCTTATAGGGGCCGGCATTAATCGAGAACATAAGGTTTGCATCCTTCTTATAGCCATTATTTAACGACTGCTGCAAAACGGATGAATATACCTCAAAGCTTTTCTGGAGAGACTTTTGTATATCTTCTGGTACTCCCCTGATATCAGCCAGTTGCTGATAGCTGGAAAAATCTTTTCTTGACTGACTAAGGATCTTTTCACCATGGGCAATAAAATAATTTACTTTTTCACTGCCCGGACCATCTTTGATCAACCACAGAGAAATCCGGTTGGTGTCTGCTCTCACCTCGTTTAACTGTGTCCAGATGTCGCTCAAAAGCCGTACTTTTTTACTCACAACGTCAGCGTTTCTGAAATTATCTCTGTCAGACTTTAAATAGTTGAGAAATACTAATCCTACGCAAAGCTGAATAACGATGATGAATATGCCACTGATGAGCAGTACTCTTGAAAGTTTAAATTTTCTGATGGCCGACATTTTAATCTCCCTCTAAAGATAAAATTTCTATCGGCAGAGTTACCGGTAACATTAGCTTTTTCTGGTGAGATGAATGCACTATTAATTTGAGAAAACGCTGATAAAACAACCAGATTACTTTATTGTTATCTTTAAATTAAATTTGTTACATTCTTATTAAAAATAAATGCAAAGGTATTTGCCGTTCAGGCAGGGTAAAATTTTGAAGATTTGCTTTTTTACAGTAATTAAGACTTTTAATAATAAAAAAACATTAAAATGTAACGAAGATATGTATTTGAACATCCATCTGTAAGCAGACATTTACTCTGGAGAATTTCTGGGAAATTGATAAGAATATATCCGCCTGCCTTCGTTCGAAGGACTCTGGAAAGTCTGCTTCTCGCTTATAGCGGACATTACCCTGCTTACAGTGCCTGGTATGTGGCTACGCTCTGTAACATCCGGACGAATATCCGATATGCGCATCCGCTTAGTGTGAATTTTCTGCACCAGGCACTCAGGTTAAGGCACCCGAAGCAACCAGAAGCACAAATGAGCCTGTTACGGCTCATTTGTGTTCATTCAGAAATGACCCTTCCCTGGCGCGCTCAAAACCACTTAATCCGCCACGCCTGAAACTTGCTCAGCCCCCCTCTCTCCCTTCTCACGCCCGCTATCCGTCAGCGACGCCCTTACCTGCGGCAAACTTTCCGGGTAGTTCTGCTGAATAAACTCGATCATCTTTTCCCGCAGGTAGCAGCGTAAGCTCTGCGCGGTCATCAGCATCCTGATGGTCATGGTTTGCTCGGTAGTATCGATCGGTCACCTGAAGCACCTGAGGTTCCCCATTCCAGAGGCTGGTTTCGCTCAGCACCTTTTTAAGTGCGTCCGCAGGGGCTTAAGCGGCATTGAGTAGTCAACATAGAGAAAGACTGAACCCAGAATCTGAGTGTTGTTGCGCGTCCAGTTCTGGGAAGGATTTTGGGTAAAGTCGGTAATCGGCAGCACAGATCCCAGATCCGTACCACCACATAGCTCAGGGTAATCTCCTCAATCGAAAAAATTGACCGGGTTAGTATCCGCTTCATCAATGTCAGCCTGATAGCCACTGAATCTGATAAGCATGATCGACAAGCCACGCCGTCTATTCTCTCACTGAACGTCAATATAGCCGTAAACGATGTGATATCCGCTCATTTATTGCTGAAGGAGGGATTGGGCTGTCGGGACAGGGATTAAGCATTGCAGGATATATACAGCTGTTATCATCTGGGCCGGTCTTACGGCGTCATTTATCACTGGCGTTACTCATAAGGTCACCTCAAGATCTTCGCGTTCGCCTGAACTGCCGGTTGCCTGCAGAGGGGTTTCATTGGTGACGGAACATCTCATTGAGGTAATACCTAACATCCTGCGCAAAAAATTTAAACCAGCGCAGCTTATAAGTAATAAACCCTATGCGAATGAATCCTTCATTTTTTAAACTTAAATTGGCACAGGAAGTAGTGAGGCTGCATCCTGTAATGACTAAGTTCTTAGCCACAACTTCATAATATCGCGGATATTTTTCTTTTCCACCATTGATTTCTGACTTAGAAAGCGCGAAATCATGACTTTCTCCCGACTCTGCGTTAGAAAACGTCATAAAAAAGAAGCAAAAAGACGCTACCGACGCTTTCATTAAAGTCTTTTTTATATTACGAATATTCAATCCTTATTTCCCCTCGGCCTCACCTTATGCATATCCATAGAGATACACAAAGAGATATATTTACATAATACTTCTGAAGAAAGCATCGCTTACTTTTCTATTTTACAACTATTATGATGAATGACTTTATCAAGTTTTTCTAAGACCGAAATTTACTTAAAGGCAAAATATTGTCACCCGCAGATAAATAAAGCAACTCAGGCTAAGCGAACGTTGTTCCCTCGTGCTGGTATGATGATCTTTCCACACCAGTCCTGGCTAGCATGACTAAACTGGATATTCTAAAGCTTTACATGCTTGTAAAACAGGGCCATATAACCGGGTATTGATAAAATCAAATGGGCTTCCCTGCCTGTCTCAATACCAGACAATAGAAAAACTTAGCTTAACATCGACACCAGACCTTGATTGAATTAGCCCGGTCTTTTTTGTTTTATTTCGTTAATAATCACCTGCTGAATAGATAGCGTTTTTCTTCCTAGCAGGATAGAGAGATCATTACTGTCACTAAATAACTCGCCCTCTTGCGATAGCTTATCTGCTTCAATAACAACATCTGCAATCATTTCAGGTATGTTAACTGATAAAAGCACTTGCTTAAGATCATAATAAGATAAATTGAGATAATCGATTTTTTTTCCGCTCAACTCGCTAAGTTGACTAGCTAACTCAGACATGGTGTAAGCATCGCTACCCGCAAGCTCATATACTTTTCCAGAGTGCCCAGCCTGAGTTAAAACCACAGCGGCAGCTTCAGCATAGTCCCCCCTGGTAGCAGAGGAAAAACGTCCTTTCCCTGATGAGCCTAACAGTACACCATGCTGGAGAGCCTTATTAAGATTCTCAGTATGGTTCTCTATGTACCACCCATTACGCAGGATGGTGTACACCATTCCACTTTGTTTAATATAACTCTCCGTCTCTCTGTGACTTTTTGCCAACGAGAACGACGAAGTATCAGCACGTAACTGGCTGGTATAAGCAATTAAACTCACGCCAGCCTGGCGCGCAGCATCAATGACGCTTTTATGCTGTCTGAACCTTTCACTGGGAATCACAGCCGAAATCAGTAACAGTTTTTTAATGCCAAATAACGCAGCTGATACTGTTTCAGGTTTATCATAGTCGGCTTGTTTAATCTGTATCCCCAACTTTATAAGATCTCCTGCGTCTTGAGGGTTCCGGGCAAGGCCAACAATTTTTTCAGCAGGATAAAAGGAAAGAAGATTCATAATGACTTGCTTACCCAATTTACCGTTTGCACCTGTCACTGCAATCATATTTAACCCTTTAAATTTAACATCAACGTATAAGAGAAAAGTGATCTGACCTAAGAGGGTTTAGGTTCACTGGAATCAGATTCGATGATATACAGAATGCAGAACAGGTCAATCAGGCACTTTTTATCTACTAAGTAGCAAACAGGAAACCGGGTTTATGACAACGTCAAATAGAATTGCATCTTGTCCTAATAGGATTGTTTTAGACCAGATATCCGATAAATGGTCCGTGCTGGTAATATTGACCGTGAGCGAAAAGCCAATAAGATTCAATGAGATAAAACGCAGAATCGGTGGGATCACTCAAAAGGCTTTGACACAATGTTTACGCAAACTTGAACGAAATGGGATTGTGGAAAGATGCGTAGTGGCCACTTCACCTATTGCCGTCGAATACCGCATAACACCCTTAGGTCACTCGCTAGACAAAATTTTTCACACTTTACTTGAATGGACAAATGAAAATCTCGGAGCAGTAATAGCGGCACAGCAAGAATATGATAGTCAGTTACCCCAGCCTGTAAGTTAAATTGCCTGAAATTAATAGCCTCATTATTTATTAATGAAATGTTAAAAAAATTGATATCAGGTGACGGTAAGGAGTTTTTCAGGCTTTGACATTTCTTTCAATACTTTAATGACACAGGTATAAATACTATAACGCCAGACAGGCATAAATGAGGTGATTTGTGTTATTTGGCGTTAACACATTTAACATTCACAGCGATTATTTCCGCAAACAGGCGGCTCAGTTAGCCTATGTCATCTCGCTCGGAGCATTGAATGCCATTGACGATTCTCGTCTGCTCCTCGCACATAGCAGACACTACCCTGCTTACAGTCCTGGTCTGTGGCTACGCTCTGTATCATCCGGACGAACGTCCGCTATCCACGGTATGCGCATCCGCCTGGTGTGAATTTTCAGCACCGCCACTCAGGTATCGGCACCCGAAGCAACCAGAAGCACAAATGAGCCTGTCAGGGCTCATTTGTGTCATTCAGGGGGGACGGTCACCCTGGAGCGCTCAAAACCACTCAGTCCGCCATGCCTGAAACCTGCTCGGCCACTCCTCTCTCTCCCTTCTCACGCCCGCTATCCGTCAGCGATGCCCTTACCTGCGGCAGGCTTTCCGGATAGTTCTGCTGAATAAACTCGATCATCTTTTCGCGCACGTAGCAGCGTAAATCAAAGGCGATTGGTGAGTTCTGCGCGGTCATCAGCATCCTGATGGTCATAGTTTTCTCGGTGGTATCGGTCACCTGAAGCACCTGAGTTTCCCCATCCCAGAGTCGGGTTTCGCTCAGCACCTTTTCAAAATGCGTCCGCAGAGGCTCAAGCGGCATTGAGTAGTCCACATAGAGAAAGACCGAACCAAGAATCTGAGCGTTGTTGCGTGTCCAGTTCTGAAACGGATTCTCGGTAAAGTAGGTGATAGGCAGCACCAGGCGGCGCAGATCCCAGATCCGCACGACCACATAGGTCAGGTTAATCTCCTCAATCCAGCCCCACTCTTTCTCTACCACCACCGCATCATCAATTTTAATCGGCTGGGTAAAGGCGATCTGAATACCGGCGAACAGATTGACCAGCGACTTCTGTAGCGCAAAACCTATGATAATCCCCGCCACACCGGCCCCTGCCAGGATGGTGGTGCCAAATTTACGCACGCTCGGGAAACTCAGCAGAATCAGCGACAGGCAGAATAACACCAGAATGACAATAACCACTTTTTTGACGTAGATAATCTGTGTGCGGATTTTACGCGCGCGCAGATTATTGGAGATATTGATGTCGTAGCGGATATAAAGCATATCCTGCGCCACATTGGTCAGTCGTATTAATACTGAGCAAAACGACATAATAATAAAGACATTGATGATATTGGTAATTAAATCCAGCGAGTCAGGATGGAAGTTAATGTAATTAAGACCCACATTGATCATTAATAACGGGATGAAAAAGAACATCGACCCACTGAGGTGCTTCTCCAGCGATTTGAACAGCTTCCGGTCGCGACTCTGCCAGTAGCGGATAAACGCGAGCAGGATAAGACGGCCCAGGAAACCCAGTACAAATGAAAGCGAGACGAGTAATACAACAGGTACCCACGACGGGAAACCAGATAACTCACCGAATAACAATGGCATTATTTTCCCTTTTAGTAAGCTGACAACACCGGGTTGTCAGATAAGTGACACATGCAGTAACCGTTGTCTTCACGGTCATCCGTCTGTAATACAATCAATGGGTTCAAGTATGAACCATACCTGCAAAGTTGACAGGAAAAGCCTCGGCAGCCCGCCCCCCTGATGCGCCTCTTTTGCCTTTCAGCCAGGGCGGACAGTGACAGAAGTTGCCTGCAGCCCTGGCCGATATCATTAACCTGCCTGATATAACCGTTTCGCTTTTCTGACCCTTTTCGTTCCCCCGGGACAACAAAAATTGCTGCCGGACTCACTATAACCCCCGCTGAATGTAGACGACAGAGTCTTGTCTGCTAATTTTAAACTGTGCCCCGCCGTCGCTGAGAAAAACAACAATATGATTAATAGCATTAAACTTTCCGCTGATTTCCGCCGCAGTTTTCTGCGTGAAGTGCTGGTACCGCTGGTCGCCATCCTGCTGCTCACCTTTGCGGGTGCCGGCACGGCGCTGTTTATCGGCACCTCACTCACTAACGCCGAAGCCCGGCAGCAACAGCAGCGGATGATTGAAGCCTCGTTTTCGCAGAGCCTGAATGAACATCTGCGCCAGCTGCACAGCCTGTCGCGCTGGGCGCCGCTTGAGCAGCACCTCTCAGCGAGCAACAGCGACCGCTGGCTGGATGAGAACATCGGTGAATGGCTCTATGAAATGTTCGGTCATCAGCTGATTATGGTGCTGGATCAGCAGAACCAAATCGTCAGAGTCTGGCGCGAGGGCCAGCCGGTCGCTGCGCCGGATAGCGATCCGCTGGCGGGTGAGGTATTGCAGAGTACGCTGGTCACCGATCCGGCGCGCCCGGACAGGGCCGACTATGCACGGGTCACGAACCGTGCCGCCGCCCTGGCCGTCGGCAATATTCAGCAGGAGAACCGCACCCTGCCCCGTTTCCGGCTGGTGAGCCTGAAATTTCTGGATGATGGCTATCTGGCGAGCCTGGCGGAACGCAATCAGCTTCAGGATCTGCACTTCACGGACGGCACGGCGCAGCCAGGCAGCGCAGCGCGCTATCTGCTGGTGGCGCAGGCGGGCGATCCGGTGGGGTATCTGGAGTGGGTTCCCTCCCGTCCCGGTGCGCAGATGCTGCGGACCATCGGCCCTTCAACCGGGCTGGCGGTGCTGGCGATCTCCCTGCTGTGTCTCTATATGGTGTGGCGACTCTGGCATTCGCTGGTCAGCCTGTCGCAGTCGATGCTGCGGCTCGGCGCCTCAGAGGCGCAGGCACAGCATCTGGCGTTTCATGATGTGCTGACCGGTCTGCCCAATCGCGCGCTGGTTGAAGAGCGAATGACGCAGGCACTGGCGCTGGCGACGCGCCACGATCAGCGGGTGGCCCTGCTGCTGATCGACCTCGACCGCTTCAAAACCATTAACGACACCTATGGTCATCACGCCGGCGATGAGCTGATCATCGCCGTGGCGCAGCGCCTGAGCCGGATCGTGCGCGCCAGCGACACCGTGGGACGCATCGGGGGGGATGAATTTATTGTGGTGATGCCGGATGTCGAAAACCTGGGCCAGGCGCAGAGTCTGGCCCAGCGCATCGTCGACGAGCTGGCCCTGCCAGTGACGCTGTTTGGCAGCGAAGTATGGAGCGGTGCCAGTATCGGGCTCTCCCTCGCGCCCAGAGACGGTATCGATCGGCTGGAGCTGATGCGCAAAGCGGATATCGCGCTGTATGAAGCCAAAAGCGGCGGGCGTGGCAAATATCGGCAGTTTGAACGGGCGATGGATGAGTCAGTGCGCACCCGCCAGGCGATTGCCGCGGATCTGCGCTCGGCGCTGCAGAGCCGTCAGGGGCTGGAGGTGTGGTATCAGCCGCTGATGGATATCGGCGGCCAGCAGATGGTCGGGATTGAGGCGCTGCTGCGCTGGCACCACCCGACACGCGGCCTGATCGCACCCGGTGAGTTTATTGCGATTGCCGAAGAGACCGGCCTGATTATGCCATTGGGTGAGTGGGTGCTCGCTGAAGCCTGTGCCACGCAGCAGCGTTTCCCGACGCTGCTGGTGGCGGTCAACGTCTCGCCCGTGCAGTTCCGATCGGCGGGCTTTGTCGAGCGGATTATGGCGATTGTCAGCCAGCACGGCGGCGACCCGAGGCGCCTGGAGCTGGAGATCACTGAAGGCGTGCTGATTGAGGATGAACGGGAGGCGCGCGCGATTATCGTGGCGCTGCGTGAAGCGGGTTTCCGCATTGCGCTGGATGATTTCGGCACCGGCTACTCCAGCCTTAACTATCTGAGTACCTTCCCGGTAGATAAAATCAAAATCGATCGCTCTTTCACCCAGTCGCTGGGCGTGGCGGAAAATTCCGTGGCGATTGTGGAGTCGGTGGTGAAACTGGGGCATGCCATGGGTCTGATGGTGACGGCGGAGGGTGTCGAGACGCCGGGACAGATGTCGGCGCTGGCGGATGCAGGCTGTAATCAGTTGCAGGGTTATCTCTTCAGTCAGGCGGTGCCCGCCGATCAGCTTGCGGCGCTGATGACCTCCGCCGCGCCAGAGACGACGCCGCAGGCGTAACGGCCGTAAGGATAGCCTGAGCACGCCGGTGCGCCCGGGCTATCCGTATCAGCAGCAGACCGCTATGCGCCCAGGCTGTCCAGCAGCGCCGCAGACGAGGCGACCGCGCCGAAAATGCCGCCCTGCATATGGATCATGCTCAGCGCCGCCTCGTGGTGACGCCGTTCAGTTGCCGCGCAGCAGTCGGAGAGCACCAGACACTCAAAGCCGCGATCGTTGGCTTCGCGCAGCGTGGTGTGAACGCAGACATCCGTCGTGATGCCGGTCAGAATCAGATTGCGGATGCCGCGACTGCGCAGAATCAGCTCCAGATCGGTGGCGTAAAACGAGCCTTTGCCCGGCTTATCCACCACCACTTCGTCCGGCAGCGGCGCCAGCTCCGGGATAATCTCCCAGCCCGGTTCACCCCGCACCAGAATGCGGCCACACGGCCCCACATCGCCAATCCCGGCATTCATCCGCCGCGACCGCCAGCGCTTATTGGCTGGCAGGTCACTGAGATCGGGCCGGTGCCCTTCGCGGGTATGAATAACCGAAAACTGCCGCGCACGCATCGCGGCCAGCACCTGCTGCAACGGGGCGATCGGCCCACGGGTCAGGCTGACGTCATAGCCCATGCTATCGACATAGCCACCCACGCCGCAGAAGTCGGTCTGCATATCAATGACGATCAGGGCAGTGTCAGCCGGGGTAAAACGGCCATCGAACGGCCAGGCGTAGGGGGTGGAATTAACGCTGTAGTCGGGCATGACTGTTCTCCATTTCCGGGCGCGGCATGCGCAGTTTGCTAATCAGGCTGTAACTGAGGGCGGCCGTGACCAGGCCAATGACGGCTTCACCGAACTGCGGAAATGCCACATGAGCGATCACCGCACAGAGGCTGCCAATCGCCCAGGCGGCGAACGCGGTACCGCGGAAACGCTGTGCCGGACGCTGTTCGCTGATGCGCGCCATAAAGATCAAATCCACGATCATCACTGCGCCAAACGGCGGAACCACGATGCCCAGCAGGCTCAACCACTCCAGGAAGTAAGACCATACCCCCGCCAGTGCCAGCACGCCGCCGATGCCACCCAGAATCAGCGTCCAGAGCCGCATTTTGCTGCTGAAGAGATGACTGAATCC
>Ga0157361_1000618_pt1 | contig 13347 bp, 10 predicted proteins | sample AttlaeALBM2_FD_111481 | JGI IMG/M metagenome (GOLD analysis project Ga0157361, IMG submission 111481) | Fungus gardens microbial communities from leaf cutter ant in Ribeirão Preto, State of São Paulo, Brazil - Atta laevigata ALBM2 | ecosystem: Host-associated > Fungi > Mycelium > Unclassified ...
AACGGCTGAAAATCCTTTTCTTTATCCTGCTGGCGGTCTCAACCGTGGCGGCACTGCAGACGGTCGGCGCGTTTCTGGTGATCTGTCTGGTGGTGACGCCGGGTGCGACGGCCTGGCTGCTGACCGACCGCTTCCCGCGTCTGCTGGTTATTGCGGTGGCAATTGGCAGCCTTACCAGTTTTCTCGGCGCATGGGCGAGTTACTACCTGGATGGCGCTACGGGCGGCATCATTGTGGTCGCCCAGACGCTGCTCTTTCTGCTGGCATTCATCTTTGCACCGCGACATGGTCTGCTGGCTAACCGGCGCCGTGGCCGGCATCAGGCTAAAAAGGAGGCAGGCTGATGTGGATAGCTGAACCTTTTCAGTTCGCATTTATGAACAATGCGCTGCTCATCGCGCTGGTGGTGTCCATACCCTGCGCGTTGCTGTCGGTGTTTCTGGTGCTGAAAGGCTGGGCGCTGATGGGCGATGCCATGAGTCATGCGGTCTTTCCCGGCATTGTGCTGGCCTGGATGGTGGGGGCACCGCTGGCGGCAGGCGCGTTTGTGGCGGGGCTGTTCTGTGCTGTCGCCAGCGGCTTTTTGCAGGATAACAGTCGTATAAAGCAGGATACGGTGCTGGGGATTGTGTTCTCAGGCATGTTTGCGGTGGGGCTGATTCTTTATGTCGCGGTGAAACCAGAAGTGCATCTCGACCATATTCTGTTCGGGGACATGCTCGGTATTAACAGAGCGGACCTCATTCAGACGCTGATTATCGCCGTGCTTATCGTGCTGGTGATTATGGTGAAATGGCGCGATTTTATGCTGTTCAGCTTCGACCCGCAGCAGGCACAGGTAAGCGGTCTGCCCGCGCGCTGGCTGCATTACGGCTTACTGTGTATGGTTTCGCTGACCATTGTCGCTACCCTGAAAGCGGTGGGGATTATTCTGTCGATCTCGCTGTTGATTGCGCCCGGCGCGATCGCGATTCTGCTGACCCGGCGCTTTTCACATGCCCTGCTGGTGGCAACCGGGGTATCAGTGCTGGTGTCGCTGAGCGGGGTTTATCTCTCGTTCTTCATCGACAGCGCCCCCGCGCCGACCATTGTGGTGCTGTTTGCCGCGGTATTTATCGTGGCGATGGTCGTGACAGGCCGAAAAACACGGCAGCGCGAGCGTCTTAAAGGTCATCATCACGGCAGCGATGCGGAAACGGGCTGAGGCTGAACCGGCTATCATCCGGGCGCGAATCTGTTCGGGAGTATTGTCGGTTGCAGACGGCAGCAGATCAGTGGAGGTACCTGTGAACAAAAACGTCGCGTCCGGAGGGGACGCGACGTTTTTTATTGCTGCTTACTGATTCCGGTTTTCAGAGGTGGGCTTTGCCGGTTCAGGCAACTCTTTGCGAAGTTTTTCGACCTGTTCCGCTTTCACCGGTGGAGCCTGATTACCCCAGCTATTGCGGACAAACGTCACCAGGTCAGCCACCTCCTGGTCGCTGAGACGCCAGGCAAAATCTGGCATCGCCAGCCCGGTTACCGCATCCTTTGTAACCGCCATTTTGCCTCCTCGCAGCACAATGCTGATAACCGACGAAGGGTCATCACTCAGGACCGCTGAGTTACCGGCAAGGGAAGGGAAGGTTTTTGCATACCCCTTGCCATCGAGGCGGTGGCAACCAGAACAGTTATCCATATAGAGTCTGGAACCCGGCATGCTGACATCGCCTCTGATGAGTGCGGCGGTTGTCGCATCTTTGCGGGGTGCAGGAGGCGTTTCAGACGCCGATGAGCCGATTGATTTCAGATAGGTTGCGACCGCATTGAGATCGGACTGGCTCCAGTATTGCGTACTGTGCTCAATCACGTCGGTCATTGAACCAAAAGCAGCCGAGGTGTTGGTGCGACCTGTTCTCAGGAATAGCGCGATATCCTCATTCGACCAGCCGCCCAGTCCCGACTTAACATTCCCCGTCAGGTCGGGCGCGTGCCAGCCTTCCAGTGTTCCGCCGGTCAGATAACTTTTTCCCTGCTGATCCAGCGCTTTCTCCTGAAAAGCAATGCCGCGCGGCGTATGGCAGGTGCCACAGTGACCCAATCCCTGGACAAGGTAGGCACCCCGGTTCCACGCGTCGCTTTTCGTGGAGTCAGGAGCGTAAACCTTATCGTCGTGAAAAACGCTGTTCCATATGGCCAGAGGCCAGCGCATATTCAGCGGCCAGGGAATGTCGCTTTTTATGTTCTGCTGGTGGACGGGTTGAACGCCATGCATCATATAGTCATATAACGCATGCATATCCTCATCATTGATTTTGGCATAGGCCGTGTAGGGCATCGCCGGATAAAGATGACGTCCATCTTTCGCAATGCCCTCGCGTAAGGCTTTGGCAAAATCGTCGTAGGAATAGTCACCGATGCCGGTCTCTTTATCGGGGGTAATATTGGTTGAGTAGATCGCGCCAATTGGCGTCGACATCTTCAGTCCCCCGGTAAAACTCTCCCTGCCCGCAATGGAGTGACAGGCAACGCAGTCGCCCGCTGTAGCAATATATTTCCCCTTGCTGATGTTATCCGGCGCAGTCTCTTCCGCAGCAGAGGCGAAGCTAAACAATAAAGTTAATAAGGGCAGTAACTTTACACAGGTTATCTTCATCGTCTTATTCCTTTAAGCCTGAACCATCGGGCCGGGGTTCTTCAGGTAGATCGTTTTTATGGCGTTTGCTGAAAAGAGCGTGGTCGCGCCGACGATTCCGGTTGGGTTATAGGCATGGTTTTGCGGGAAGCAGCTTGCGCCGGCCACGAAAACGTTGGAAACGTCCCAGCACTGAAGATATTTATTCACCACGCTGGTCGCCGGGCTGTCTCCCATGATGGCGCCGCCTGTGGTGTGAGTGGACTGATAAGGGCGAACGTCGTAGTGGGCAGAGAGGGATTTGAACCCCATATCGTAAGCGTCAGGTCCGATCGCTTTGACGATATTTTCCGTTTTGCCCGCCATGAACTGGGTCATCCTGAGTTCATTCTGCTGCCAGTCAAAGGTCATCCTTAACAGCGGCAGTCCGTAACCATCTTTGTAGGTCGGATCGAGGTCGAGGTAGCACTGTTTATAGGGCATGACGGAGGAGCTGACGCCGATGCTCATGTTATGTAGATAGCTGTCACGGATAGCCTTTTTCCAGCCCGTTCCCCATTTGGGCGCGCTCTTCGGCGTGACCGTCTGTTCAATCGGCCGGCCACCGGTCACATGGGCAGAGACGGTGCTGCCGCCGATAAAGCCCACTCCGGCGTGATCGAAGTTTTCACTGTTGTAATTGTCTATATAGGCCCCTGAGGCACCCGTAGCGGCAAAGTGGTTAAACCACGTCTTTTCATTGAAGAAGAGTTTGGCGCCACCCAGCATCTGATAGGCATAATTTTTTCCAACCACGCCTTCGCCGGTTTCCGGATTGTAGGGTTTGCCAATCTTAGAGAGCAAAAGCAGCCGGACGTTATGGAGCTGGAAGGCACTGAGAATGACAACGGACGCGGGCTGCTCGACTTCACGGCCATTTTCATCGATATAGGTGACGCCGGTGGCCAGTTTGCCCGAACTGTCTTTGTTGACGCGTAACACATGCGATTTACAGCGCAGCTCAAAGTTGTCGTACTGCCTGAGCGCCGGAATAATCGTGGTTTGCGGTGACGCTTTTGAATAGTTGTAGCAGCCAAATTTTTCACAAAAACCGCAATAGTTGCAGACGCCGAGTGCGACACCATAGGGGTTGGTGTAGGCTTCGGTGCATATTGCCGCCGGGCCGGGGAAGGGGTTATATCCCATCTCTTTCGCGGTTTTTTCAAACAGCATGGCGGAGTACTGATAAAGCAGCGGTTTGGTCGGGAAAGGATTCGCACGCTGCGCTTCGAACGGGTTACCGCCGTCAATGCGCTCTCCATTGAGATTTCCGGCCTGGCCTGAAGCCCCGCAGATCCGCTCAAACTTATCGAAATAGGGTTCCATTTCACTGTAGGTGAAAGGGTAATCCTGAAGGGTCATATCCCCCGGAATAAAGCTGGCACCATATTTCTCAGTGACGACCGTTTTCAGTCTGAGATCGGCTTCCAGAGGACGCCACAATAATCCATTCCAGTGAACGCCCGCTCCGCCGACACCATCGCCCGGCAGGAAAGAGCCCATACGGCGATAGGGCAGAGCCGTATCTTTAGTGGTGTGCCTGACCGTGACACTCTCTTTTGAAATGTTCTGAAAGAGTTTAAGTCTTACGCCGTAGGTTAACTCATCAACGATGCGCGGATAGGCGAAATCAGGATAAGTGTCCCGTTGCTCACCCCGTTCAAGCGCGACAATCTTCAATCCCGTTGATGCCAGTTCCATCGCCATCAGCGAGCCCGCCCAGCCAAAGCCAACAATGACTACATCAACCGGTTCTTTTTTAATCGTCATTTTAATGCACCATACTTACCAGAAATACTGACCGGACCTAAGGGATAAGGTTTGTCTGGATTCTCCATCACCTGAATAAAATCCGCACGTGCGCCCGGAAAACCGATCAGTTTCCAGGATGCCATGGTCTGATTACCGCCATGCACGGGATCGGCTAAATAGCCCTCTTTGGTGTTTTGTAATAACTGAGAGAAAAAGAGTTTTCCGGAGAGAGCGTCGAGGCTTAATTTGCCGGCATCCAGGTCATGTAAAATGGCTTCCTGTTTGTCTCTGGCTAAATCGGCAAAATTATGCTGGAGATTATCACGGCAATATTTATTCAGGCTGGCGATCCCTCTGCGGTAAATATCGCGCGGCACCAGATTAGTCTGGTAGCCCATTTCCGGAATCGACTCCTGAAAAGGGGGGCTCATATACCAGAGGTAGCCATGACCGTAGGGGAGTTCCATCTGTCTGTCGATGTAGACCGGGACACCTTCACTTACCGCCCCGGGGCCGAACTCATCCTCAGGGATCAGCAGGTCGGTAGCCGCTAAAATGAACCGCCACTCGTCGTTATTAAAAAATACCGGGACGTAATGAAACGTTTCCCCTTTTTCTTTGGCCGATGCGACCGCGCTGACTGCTGTTGTTCCCGCGACCGCGGCAATGGGAATGAGTGAAAATGTTTTCCGAAGAAATGATCGTCTGGATGACTTCATCTGGCGCTCTTTTAAAATTTAACCCGATTCTTCCTGAGCACAGAGATATTCCTTTCTGTACCCGTTTCCTTTGCTCGCCCTTATCTGAAAAAGGACATAATTAATAACGTTGCGTAATTTTTGTTGTGCAATCATCAACTTCAGATTGTGTCTGAGCCTTCCTGGCGGACATAAAAAAGAATCCCTGCTGTTTCCATTGATTTTATCCAGTAAAACACCGTTTCGCCTAGTGAAACAGGTGAGTTTTGTTATACACAAGTTTAACAAAGATGTTTTTTTGTTATTAATGTTGTCATTTTGTTGCGGAGGCTTGACGGCAGGCGTGATTTTTCACAACACCACCAGCCGCCTGACAGCAAAAGGCCAGGGCAGAAAATCCACCCTGGCCTGCTGGATCAGATCAGTTAAGCGTACAGATTATGCTGAATGAGGAGATCAGCCAGCGAACCCTCATGGCTGGCAGAGGGGGTGTGATAAAGATCGTATTGATGGCCTTCAATGTTGCGCTGCCCATCCTCACTCCAGACACCGCCTTCAGTGGTACTCAGCGTGACCGCATTGCCCTCTGCCTCTTTTATCGTCATCAACTCACGGGTATCGCCAGTCAGCGGTAACTGCTCTTTTTGCTCCGGCGTAACGCTGTTGCTGCTGAAGGCATTCAGGTCGATGATCCCGCTATTGCTGACTGACAGCCCGAGCGAGGCAAAGTCCAGCGCCTCGTGCGAGCCATTCGGCATCAGGGTGTCGTGACCGGTAACGCTGTCCAGATGGGTAAGCAGATTTAACAGAGAAGGCGAGGGCGTTTCACCGCTTTGTGTCTCTGGTGTGTCGCTATGGCCATCACTGTTGTGATGAAAGGAAGTGCTATCCATCGCGCGCGCAAGTGCTGGCTGTGGATCGGAGGTATAAAGCTCGACGACGTGCGAAACGTGATTAACATTACCTGCCGCATCGCGAATGCTTGCGGTTAGCATATACTCGCCCGGTTCAGCGGTGTGCGCATTCAGCGCCTCAGGCTGAACGGTCCATTTGCCTTTGCTGGTGACGGTGGTTTGCCACTGGTGGTCACCCAGGCTGACTGTGACGATATCGCCCGCTTCACCTGTGCCAGATATCCGCTGCTGCAGGCTGCCAGCATTAAGATCGATTTTATGTCCTTCTGTCAGATGGGTAAAAGCGATCCTGGGTGCGCAGGCATCTGCCTGATAGGTCGTGGTTATCGTAGCCGTGTGGCCTGTTGCGTCAGTCGCGGTCACGACAATGTCGTGCTGACCATGACCGAACCCTTTTTTCATTGTCTCCGGCGTCAGGGACAGGTTCCAGTGGCCATCGTCACTGACCTCAGCAAGGTGATGTTTGCCGCCAGTCATCACGGTGACCGTCTGACCACTACCGGTTACGCCAGTAGTGCCGGTCAGCGTTGCGCCCTCTTTTTTCTCTGCACGATTGAGCCAGCCGTCACCAAATGGGGTATCAATGACAGGATCAGGCTCGCCGGGGTGATCCACCACGGGCGGGGTACTGCCGCCGTCGGTGGGATTATCGGGCACGGACGGCACCGGGTCGCCGCTGTTGTCACTGACCGGTGAAGTCAGGTCGACCGTGACGTAGCCACCCTGTTCAAACCAGTTTCCCGCGCCATCCAGCACGCCAAACGACAGGCTGTTGCCGCCCTGAGAGAGCTCCGACGCGCTGATTTCTGCCCGCCAGCTGCCATCAGGCTGGATCACCGCATAATTCCAGTGAAAGGTATCATCAACCTGTACCGCAAAGGTCTGGAGCGGCAGCGGCGCTTCAAGCGTGCCGCTGATGACGTACCAGGTCTCACCGTCATGCTCTGTCTGATTTGCCTGAGTGATGTCGTTGACCGTCACCTTTGGGTTGCTGCTGTTGTAATGCGTAATCAGCAGCAGATCCTGGCTGAGGCTGGTACTGTTACCATTCTGATCCGTTGCGCTGACGTTAATGAGGTAGTTCCCGTCCTGGATAGTCCTGACGTCGCTGTCAGAGAGCTGAACCTGCCACTTATCCTGATAGACGCTGCCCTGCCAGGTTCTGCCGTCCAGGATCAGTTCAACCGGGGTACCGGAGGGGAGATGGGCAGCCGTACCGGAGAAGATAATGCCGTACATCCCCTCCTGATAACTCACCGCATTGTCGCCGGTGACCGGATCCAGCGTCAGCTGCGGTAACGCATCAGACGCATAGATTTGCACGCCTGCTGAGGCAGAGCGGCTGTTACCCGCTTCATCGGTTGCTTTGGCCACGACAGAGTAACTGCCTTCCTCCATCCCCTGCAGCGTTTCTGCAGGCACCGGGAACTGCCATTGACCGTTCTGATCGACGATGCCACTCCAGTGCAGGGCGCCAAAGGTAACCTCAATCGTGCTGCCCGCCTCACTGCTCCCGGCGATCACCAGCGCGCTGTTGATTTCCTGACTATCGATCACTCCATCCCCGGCCAGCGGATCAATCCTGACAAGCGGATCCTGCGTATCGGTAATAAAGGTTGCCTCACTGGTTCCAGACTGGCCCCAGCGATCGGTGGCGGTCACCGTGATGGTATGGTTCCCCTCTGCTAACTCTGCGTCGGCCAGCTGGAGGGCAGAGAGCGAGACTGACCAGTTGCCCAGGCTGTCCACGGTGCCCGCATAGTTAACCCCATCCACGTCAAGGGTGATCTTCTGGCCCGCCCCGGTCACGCCGGTAGAGCCGCTCAGCGTGACGGGCTCAAAGCGCTCACTGGCGTTCATCAGTCCATCGCCGAACGGCGTGTCGATGGTCGGCTGAGGCGGGGTTGCATCAGACGGCGGAACTGACGGCTCGACGGTGATGGCTTTGCTGGCGGTAGTCGTACCGCCAGCGCTGTTTTCAAAGGTGACGCTGATGCGGTTAGATCCGACCGGCAGCGCCTGCAGATCGGCAGCCGGCAGGATGACGCTCCAGCTGCCATCCGCTGCCAGGGTTGTCGTATAGGACTGACCATTCAGCATAATGGTCAGCGTGCTCTCTGCGGCAAGATTTTCTGTGGTGCCGCTGAACGTTTGTGATGTGAGTTTCTCTTCGGCGCTTAATACTCCGTCACCGGTAAAGCTGTTAATGGTTAAAGATGGCGGGGCACTCACGGGCGGAACCGGCGTGCTACCGTCGGCTGGTGGAGTATTGCCGCCATCCGCTGGATTGTCGTCGGTGATCGGCGGAACGCCACCCCCGCCCTCAACCGGCGTGGTGAGGTCGGCTGTGACATAACCACTCTGTTCAAACCAGTTTCCCGCACCATCCAGCACGCCAAACGACAGGCTGTTGCCACCCTGAGACAGCTCCGACGCGCTGATTTCCGCCCGCCAGCTGCCATCCGGCTGGATCACCGCATAATTCCAGTGGAAGGTATCATCAACCTGCACCGCAAAGTTTTTGAGCGGCAGCGATGTTTCCAGGGTGCCGCTAAGGAGATACCAGGTGTCTCCGTCATGCTGTACCGCATCCGCCAGCGTGATGTTATTAACGGTGACTTTTGGATTGCTGCCGTTGTAGTGGGTAATCAGGAGCAGATTCTGACTCAGGCTGGTACTGTTACCCTCCGGATCTGTTGCGCTGACTTTTATAAGGTGGTTGCCGTCCTGGATAGTCCTGACGTCGCTGTCAGAAAGCTGAACCTGCCACTTATCCTGATAGACACTGCCCTGCCAGGTTCTGCCGTCCAGCGTCAGTTCAATCGGAGTGCCGGAGGCAAGGTGCGCGGCGGTGCCGGTGAAGAGAATGCCGTAGATCCCCTCCTGGTAACTCACTGCATTGTCGCCGGTAACGGGATCCAGTGTCAGCGCCGGTAACGGAATCGCGGCAGTGGTTGCCTTCACATCGTCAGACGCAGCGGGCGCGCTTAAAGTGGAAGTTTCAGAAGTGGACACCAGCGTTAAGGTGGCGTTTTTTTCGCTGCTGCTAACCCCCGGAGTGACAGTTGCACCGTTTAACGCCGGATCTGTCGGAGCCAGGTAGAGGCTTTCTGTGGTTTCCACCGTTGATAAGGCGGGCTCAGGCTCTGCCACAGGCTGGGCCGGAAAGGGCGTTAAGGACTTCGCATGGTCAGAAAAATGCCACTCTGGCGTAAGCGTGGCGACACTCTGCGTATCGGCTGTGAAATCCCGGCCAAATCGCGCCTGATGCAGTAAATTTCCCTCCTGAAAACGCAGCGTACTCTGCTGGCCTGCAAAATCAGTGAAGAAGTTCTGATAGCGAAGCGAGTCGTTTTCCTGCAGGTTGAGAATGAGATCCTGCCCCTGTTTCTGATAAGAGGAAACCTGAGACGGCGGGCCCTGAAGCGTAATAATCGCGGGTTCATTCAGAACAGAGTGTAATTTGTCTGCAGTAAACTGAGACAGTGTCTGACCGTTTGTCAGCGAAACAACCGTGACGCGGCCCGTGCCTGAAAATGCCATGGAAATCTCCGTATATACCAGGTTGTGAGTAGGCGGTGCCTTTAAAATAAAGCGCGACTTTATTTATTTCAGGCACGCAACGGCCAGCGCCCAATAAAGTTATAGAGCCGGGCCCGGTACTCAACGGATCAGACATCATCCGCAGCAAGGATAAGGGTTAAAATCAGAGCCAGATTAACTATTCCGTTTGGAAGAGAGAATTTATCTGCTGGCAAGATAAAATAGCACCACTCATTGCAAGAGGTCGGGCGTCGGCTCATTTAAGCTTTATAGACTTTAACGACTTCTCGTCATTAAAAACGTGAACGGTTGACGCTGGGTAGAGATAAACTAATCCCCGTCTGCATGCGTGGCTATTAGGGAAAGTCTGGAATTTTCCCGTTTTGCGTTAATGCTTCAGGGTGGTTTAAATATTCTTTGAAAAATTAGCCGGAAGCTTTTCATTTCACGGCTGAATTTCCCGGACGTTAAAACCATAAAATCTTATCCGTCCTGTGACTATTCTTCCGCTGCAGGGTTATCTTTTTCAGGAGAATAGTACTGATAAACGCATGCCAGCTTATGTCCGTCAGGATCGCGCAGATAGGCAACATAGAAATCGGGTCCGTACGCGGATCGTGTTCCTGGCTCGCCTTCATTCTTTCCTCCCGCAAGGAGGCCAGCGGCATGAAACCGTCTGACAATGTCGGCGTTATCGGCGCTGAAAGCGAACATTGTTCCGTTTCCCGCCGTTGCGGGCTGACCGTCAAAGGTAGGACAGAGGCAGAAGCTGAATCCTTCATCCGGATTATTTCCTTTCCCCCACATTGCCCAGCCTTCTGTCCAGGCAGGCTGCCGTTCATAGCCCAGGACGTCGAACAGAGCGTTATAGAAGTCAACGGAGCGCTGAAAGTTATTGGTTCCTGTCGTGATATAAGCCAGCATTTTCTTGCCTCCTGTTACCGGTTGTGAGCAGACCTTTTACCTTTCAGAGTAGCAACCAATAATTTCCTCTGATATGCCAGTTACCGTTTTGGGGTGAGGGCTGCCTGATATCAGCAGTAATGTCGGCTTTCTGTTATCTGCTTTGCGCATTCCCTTACATTGCTCTCAGATAAAGAGTCTTTCCCTTATAAGATGGCGAATAAAACCTTTCATTAACATTTGTATTGCACGACATGTGAAATAATTTTAATACTATTTAATCACTTATGCGCTGCTGCGCGCGGGATGCATTCATAAAACAGAATAAGGAGATTTATGACAACTAAACCCGTCGCAGAGGAGGGCGCGGCGCCAGGATTAATTCAGACGCTGAAATCTTTTCCGGCAACAGTTCATGCACTGCTCTTTTTTACGCTGGTCATCCGCTTCAGCTATTTCATGGCCTGGCCTTTTATCTCCGTGATCATGGCACAGCATTATCATATGTCACCGATTGCGATTGGCGTGGCGATGACCAGCAGCGCACTGTTTTCAGTGGTGCTGGGTATGTATGGCGGGCAGATCTCAGACAGGCTGGGTCGACGCGTCATTCTCCTCATGGGCTGTGGTTTTTCTGCGCTGGGCTATATCATTCTTGCTCAGGCCGCAGGCATCGGGCTGTTTTTCATTGGCCTGATGATCATCGGCATTTCCTTTGCTTGGGTTGATCCTCCTCTGCGCGCACTCATGAGTGATTTGCTGGTGGACCGCCGCCGCAGAGCGCTTGCCCTGCAAATGCGCTACTACCTTATCAACGTCGCCGCGGTATTTGGTCCGCTGACCGGAATTGCGTTCGGGCTTACCTCTCAGAAGGGCACATTCCTGATTACGGGTTTGTCGTATATCCCTTTTTTCGTTTACGTCCTGCTATTTGTGCCCGCGGGCAAATTGCTGAAAGCGCCACAGGCTGGCAGTGAGGTTTCATTAAAACTGCATCAGGTCGTACGTATTATTGCCAGGGACAAAATCTATATTGCCGCGCTGCTGTGCAGCATTTTGTGCAGTATTGTATTCATCCATTACGAAGCCATCCTGCCCCAGTATCTCCTTTTACTGGATGGGGACGCCGCCATAAAACTGGTAACTCTGATACTGGTGACGAATGCCTGCACCGTGCTGCTCTTTCAGACGTTTATCATGCGGTTTCTGGCACCGGTTTCCCTGCCAAAACGCATTCTTCTGGGCGGGGTAATTTTCGCACTTTCGCAAATCTGCTTTTTCTGTACGCGTTCGACGGAGATCTGGCTCTGGCTGACAGTGACCAGTTTGTTCAGTGTCGGAGAAGCGATCCTGATGCCGAACCTGAACATCCTGCTTGATCAACTGGCACCGGCAGCGCATCGGGGGGCTTATCTGGGTGCCTCAATGCTGTCGTCTCTGGGAATTTCTGTCGGGCCGTTAATCGGTGGGGTAATGCTGGCGATGACTGGCGCGGGTGTCTTCATCTGCACGGCTTTGCTTAGCCTGCTGATATGCGCAATTATTTATACTTACAGAGGCAAAATGCTGGCGCGTCTGACGGAGTGATCTCAACATGCGTCAGCGCCTCGCGCGGCTCCCGGGTTATGCAAAAGCGCACTGGGGCGGCATCTTCTCATCAGAGTGAAATTACCGGCCACGTTCGGCATCGGGTGAGGTTTTTTATTGCTGACAGGGGCGTTCGCAGGCGGGGTGGTGCGCTAAATAAATTCCCCGCCAGAGGTTATTTCAGTGGAGATTTTCTTTCACTTCGGCACAGGCCGGGGGACGCTGAGAATAGAGGTACTCGTATAAGAGCAGCATTCCTACCGGATTATCATCCAGATTTTCGAAATCCACATGAAGCTTATCCAGAAGATACTTCCTCAGATTGTCCGGGGTCATGTTTTTATGGGCAGCCAGTGCCCGGCACAACTGGGTCACGATCTCACACTTCACTGCGTACGGCACATCAGGATTATAAATTTCCGGAACGGAGTGGGTCTGATTCATTTCGATACCCCCTATAAACGCATGGTCTGACTGAGAGGACAGGGTGCCCGCTGATTTGAGATAAGATATAGCAAGGATGAGACCTGGTGTAAATTGAGAACCGTATTGCGGTTATGCACAAGGATTTGAGTTCGGGCAGGCTGCAGAGGACAGCCTGACAGCAATTTTATGTTGAATTTGCAGCGTCTGGCAGAAAATCCGCAGCCAGGCTGCACCGTGAAGAAATCCGCATTTTCGGGATCCGCGTTGCTGAGGCTTATCATTATGTGACCCCACACTGGCACATGCTCATCTTCATGCGCCCGGAGCAGGCTGAGCGCGCGCGAGATTATGCGCGACTACGCCTGTAAGAAAGATAGCGGCGAGCTGACAAGCGACAAGGCCCGCTTTCACGCCGAGGCTATCGATCCGGAGAAGGGCAGCGGGACAGGCTACCTCGCTAAGTACATTTCCAAAAATATCGACGGCTACGCCCTTGACAGCGAAACTGACGATGAAAGCGGCAAAGACCTGAAGTAAACCGCCTCAGCCGTTTCTGCCTGGGCAGCACGCTGGCACATCCGGCAATTCCAGTTTGTGGGCGGCGCACCGGTCACGGTTTACCGCGAGCTGCGACGCAGGGCAGACAGCGAAACCGCGCACGGCCTGAGCGTTGAGTTTGCCGCCGCGCATGACGCCGCCGACGCAGGAGACTGGGCCGGATATGTTAATGCGCAGGGCGTGCCATTCATGCGCCGCGACGATCTGGCCGTGCGCACCTGGTATCAGGCAAGCGAGGACTTTAATGAATACGGTGAGGAAACCGTACGTATCAAGGGCGTCTATGCAAATTAATTAGACGACGACACCCTGA
>Ga0157361_1000619_pt1 | contig 13346 bp, 13 predicted proteins | sample AttlaeALBM2_FD_111481 | JGI IMG/M metagenome (GOLD analysis project Ga0157361, IMG submission 111481) | Fungus gardens microbial communities from leaf cutter ant in Ribeirão Preto, State of São Paulo, Brazil - Atta laevigata ALBM2 | ecosystem: Host-associated > Fungi > Mycelium > Unclassified ...
GGCGATCTGTTTATCTTTGCGAGAGGATCCCATGCTGATCAAAACCGCGCTGCTCTTTTTTCTCACCGCCATCGCAGAGATTGTCGGCTGCTTTTTACCCTGGCTCTGGCTGAAAAAGAACGGATCCGTCTGGCTGTTATTGCCTGCCGCGCTGAGCCTGACGGCCTTCGTCTGGCTGCTGACCCTGCATCCAGCAGCGAGCGGGCGCGTCTATGCGGCCTATGGCGGCGTTTACGTGCTGACCGCGCTGCTGTGGCTGCGCGTGGTGGACGGCGTGAGGCTCAGCGTATGGGACTGGAGCGGGGCGCTGGTGGCGTTTTGCGGCATGCTGATTATCGTGGCAGGCTGGGGGCGCGCCTGAGAGGAAGGCCAGCCCGGCAGGCTGGCCTTCGGCTTCGTCAGGGCTTGTGCACTTTCAGGCCGGCCTGCGTCTGGCTCACCGGCATCATCTCAAGGGTGTTGATATTGACGTGCTTCGGCAGCGTTGCTACCCAGTACACCGCCTCGGTGACATCTTCCGCCGTCAGCGCCGTCGCGCCTTCGTAAACCTTATCCGCTTTTTCATCGTCGCCTTTGAAGCGCACGTTAGAGAACTCTGTGCCGCCGACCAGGCCAGGTTCGATATCGGTTACGCGCAGCGCGGTGCCGTGCAGGTCGGTACGCAGGTTGAGGCTGAACTGGCGCACGAAGGCTTTGGTGGCGCCGTAGACGTTGCCGCCCGCGTAAGGCCAGTTGCCGGCGACGGAGCCGATATTGATAATGTGGCCGATGTCGCGCTCCACCATATCCGGCAGCAGGGCGCGAGTCATAAAGACCAGCCCTTTGGTATTGGTGTCGATCATATTTTCCCAGTCTTCGACGCTGGCGCGATGCGCCGGCTCGATGCCGAGCGCCAGCCCGGCGTTATTGACCAGCACGTCGATATTGCGCCACTCGGCGGGCAGCGAGGCGACCGCTTCCTCGATTGCGGCGCGGTTGCGCACGTCAAGCTGCAGGGTATAGAGGTTCTCGCCCAGCTCCTCTTTCAGCGCCTGCAGGCGCTCGGCGCGGCGGCCGCTGGCAATCACTTTGTGACCTGTTTCAATGAATCGGCGGGTGATACTCTGACCAAAACCGGCCGTCGCGCCAGTAACAAAAATAATCATCTCACTGTTCCTTAACACGTTTTTCAGTTGAACTGTTTTCACCATACCACTTCAGCGGCGCCGCTGCGCGACAAAAGCGCGCGCCGGCTGTAAAGGAATTTTTCAGCCGTACCGCTGCGCTATTGTGGCGCGCGCTGCACCAAAGACGGGCAGGAGCGCGCGCGTCATTCGCGGCTTTTTTTAAGCGCAGTTTGCCTGCCAGAGAGGCAACCGGTTGCGCATACGATACCGTTTTTACCCCCGAGGGAAAAATGTTTTTTTCACATAACATATTGAATAGCCGAGTTGTTCTGGCATGCAGGTTGCAATTTTACGTCAGATATTCTGACTGTTAACCCTGTCCGTACGCGGAATATAGGAGAAAGTATGCCATCAACCCTTACGGCCATTCGCGCCAGCTTTTTTGACTTTACCGATGTGGCGCGGCAGCCCGAGGAGATTATGGCGCAGGCGCGCTATATCGACGATGGCGTACTGCTGCTGGAGGCGGGGCGTATCGTCGGGCTGCACGCCTGGGAGACGCTGCCGCTTGCGCCAGACGATGTTATTGATCTGCGCGGCCGCCTGATTGTGCCGGGCTTTGTCGACACCCATATTCACTATCCGCAGACCGAGATGATCGGCGCCTACGGCGAGCAACTGCTTCAGTGGCTCAGCCACTATACCTTTCCGGTGGAAAGCCAGTACCACTGCGCCGATCACGCCGCCGCCATGTCCGCCTTTTTTCTGCAGCAGCTGCTGGCAAACGGCACCACCAGCGCGCTGGTGTTCGGCACGGTGCATCCGCAGTCGGTGGAGGCGCTGTTCAGCGCCGCCAACGCGCTCGCTATGCGGCTGATCGCTGGCAAGGTGATGATGGATCGCCACGCGCCGGACGCGCTGCTGGAGACGCCGGAGCAGAGCTATGCCGACACGCGGGCGCTGATCGAACGCTGGCACGGGCGTGGACGGCTCAGCTACGCGCTGACGCCGCGCTTTGCGCCCACCTCGACGCCGGCACTGCTGGAAAAGGTGCGTCAGCTGCGTCAGGAGTATCCCGACGTCTGGCTGCATACTCACCTGAGCGAAAATCCGCAGGAGGTCGCCTGGGTGAAGTCGCTGTTTCCGCAGCATGACGGCTATCTTGACGTTTATCATCGCCATCAGCTCACCGGGCGACGCAGCCTGTTCGCGCACTGTCTGCATCTGGAGGATCATGAGTGGCAGTGTCTGCATGATACCGATTCCGCCATCGCTTTTTGCCCGACCTCGAACCTGTTTCTCGGCAGCGGGCTGTTCAACCTCAAGCGCAGCTGGCAGCAGGAGGTCAGGATCGGCATCGGCACCGACGTCGGCGCAGGCACCACCTTTAATATGCTGCAGACGCTCGGCGAGGCCTACAAGGTCGGGCAACTGCAGCAGTATCGCCTCAGCGCGGCAGAGGCGTTCTATCACGCCACGCTTGGCGGCGCGCACGCGCTCGATCTGCACCCGCACATCGGCAACTTCGCGTCGGGCAAAGAGGCGGATTTCGTGGTGCTGGATCTGGCCGTCTCGCCGCTGCAGCGGCTGCGCATCAGCAACAGTAAAGATATCTGGGAGCGGCTGTTCGTGCTGATGACGCTCGGCGACGATCGCAACATCGCCGAGACCTGGGTTAACGGACGCGCGGTATGGCGGCGCGACGAGGCGAAAGCGTAGAGCGAGTTGTTGCGGGCGCGGCAACCTGCCAGGATAAATCTTTGCACGGTAATCAGGAGCGAGGCATGAACGTCAGACAAAATCCGTTTTTTCAGGTAAGCACGCTGCCCTGGCAGGCGCCACCGTTTGATCAGATTCAGGAAGCGGACTTTCTGCCCGCGCTGCTGGCGGGCATCGAGGAGAAGCGCAAAGAGGTGCAGGCGATTGCGCATAATCCCGAGGCGCCCACCTTCGCCAACACTTACGAGGCGCTGGAGCGCAGCGGGCAACTGCTTGAACGCGTCAATCTGGTCTTCGGCGCCATGACCTCAGCGAATACCAGCGATTATCTGCAGCAGGTCGATGAAGAGATCGCGCCGCAGCTTACCGCGCTCAACGACGAGATCGTTCTGAACAGCGCGCTGTTCGCCCGGCTTGACGCTGTCTATCAGCAGCGCGAGACGCTGGCGCTCGATCCTGAATCGCTGCGGCTGGTGGAGGTGACCTGGCAGCACTATCAGCTGTCGGGCGCCAGTCTGGAGGAGGAGGCCAAACAGCGGCTCATGGCGCTCAATCAGCAGGCGGCGCGCCTCAGCACGCGCTTCACCAATAAGCTGCTGGCCGCGACCAAAGGGGGCGGGCTGGTGGTGGAGCAGGCCGAGGAGCTGGCGGGCCTGAGTCCGGCCGATTTAGCGGTGGCGCAGGCGGCGGCGCAGGCGCGCGGGCTGGAGAACGCCTGGCTGCTGGTGCTGCAAAATACCACCCAGCAGCCGGCGCTACAGGCATTGCGTTCGCGCACGACGCGCCAGGCGCTGTTCGCCGCCTCGGTCGGCCGCAGCGAGAAGGGCGACGAAAACGACACCCGCGCGCTGGTGCTGGAGCTGGCTCAGGTACGAGCGCAGCAGGCGCAGCTGCTCGGCTTCGCCAGCTTCGCCGAATGGCAACTGCAGGATCAGATGGCGAAAACTCCCGACGCGGCGTTCGCCTTTATGCGCCATATCGTTCCGGCCGCGCGGGCGCGCGCCGAACGCGAAGCGGCCGCCATCCAGCAGACCATCGACCAGCAGCAGGGCGATTTTACCCTGGCCGCCTGGGACTGGAGCTTCTATGCCGAGCAGGTGCGCAAAGCGCAGTACGATCTCGATGAAAGCGAGATCCGCCCCTATTTCGAACTTAACAATGTGCTGGAGAAAGGGGTGTTCTGGGCGGCGAACCAGCTTTACGGCATCCGTGTCAGCGAGCGTCACGATCTGCCGGTCTACCATCCCGACGTGCGCGTCTATGAGATCTTCGATGTCGACGACGCGCCGCTGGCGCTGTTCTATACCGACTACTTTAAGCGCGATAATAAAGGCGGCGGCGCGTGGATGAGCAACCTTGTCAATCAGTCGAGACTGCTGGCGACGCGTCCGGTGATCTACAACGTCTGCAACTACACCCGACCGCCGGAAGGCGAGCCGGCGCTGCTCAGCTGGGACGAGGTGATTACCCTGTTCCATGAGTTCGGCCATACGCTGCATGGGCTGTTCGCCACCCAGCGTTATCCGAGCCTGTCGGGCACCGCTACGCCGCGCGACTTCGTGGAGTTTCCTTCGCAGTTCAACGAGCACTGGGCGAGCGAGCCGCTGGTGTTCCTTAACTATGCGCGCCACTATCAGAGCGGCGAGGCGATGCCGGAGGCGCTACACCAGAAGATCGTGCGCGCCAGCCGCTTCAACAAAGGCTACGACATGAGCGAGCTGCTGGCCGCCGCGCTGCTGGATCTGCACTGGCACAGCATCAACGCTGGCGAGACGCCGCAGTCGGTAGAGGGCTTTGAGCAGCAGGCGCTGCAGAGCGACAGCCTGGCGCTGACGGCCGTGCCGCCGCGCTATCGCTCCAGCTATTTCCAGCATATCTGGGGCGGCGGCTACGCAGCCGGCTATTACGCCTATATCTGGACGCAAATGCTGGCGGACGACGGCTATCAGTGGTTTGTAGAGAATGGCGGTCTGTCGCGTGAGAACGGCGACCGCTTCCGCCAGATGATCTTGTCGCGCGGCAACAGCAGCGATTTGAAACAGCTCTATGAGAACTGGCGCGGCGGCGAACCGCAGCTTGAGCCGATGCTGAAAAATCGCGGCCTGGCCGACTAATCCTCAGCGGGCGCAATGCCCGCTTTTTTTATCCCAGTGGACCGCCCTCAATGGTTTCACACATACCTGCCAGCACGCGTTCGCCGGTTTCCTGACGCAGTTCCTGATACCAGGCTGCGGTCGCCGCGGGATCTTTGCCGTGGGTGACGTCGCAGCGCTTGCGCGCTTTCAGCACCAGATCGCGGGTGCGGCTCACGCGCCGCGCTTCATAGCGCTGCAGCGCATCCTCAATGCCCAGCGAGTGGGCAGCGAGGGAGGCGGCCAGCACCAGCGCATCCTCCATCGCCGCGCAGCCGCCCTGACCAATGTCCGGCGTGGTGCTGTGCGCCGCATCGCCCAGCAGCGCGACGCGGCCGCTGACGAAGCGGCTAAAAGGATCGATATCGTGGATTTCGACGCGGTTGGTGGTGGCTGAATCGATGGCGTCGATAAGGCGCTGCACCGGCTGCGCCCAGCCCTGGAAGTAGCGGCGCAGGTCTGCTTTTACCGTGCTGCGGTCTTCCGCGAGGCCTTTCGGCAAAGGCACGTCAAAAAAGAAGTAGAAGCGGTTGCCGCTCACCGGCATCAGCGAGACGCGTTTGCCTTCGCCAACGAAGGTGGTCCACTGATCGTCGGGGGCCAGCGCTGCATCGATTTCCACCAGGCCATTCCAGTTGACGTAGCCGGCATAGCGGCGTTCGACTTTTTCACCCAGCACGCTCTGACGGATAACCGAATGCGCGCCGTCGGCGGCGATCAGCAGATCACCCTGCGCGGTGGTGCCGTCTTCGAAGAGGGCGGTGACGCCGTGCTCATGCTGTTCGACCTGCGCTACGCGTTTGCCGAAGCTGACGCGTTCGCGTCCGTAACTGTCGATCAGCATCGCCTGCAGTTCGGCGCGCGCCACCGGCGAGGGGTATTCTCCGACCTGGCGCACCAGCGGTTCCATACTGAAACGCGTCAAGGTCGCGCCGCTGGCGTAATCCTGATAGGCCATAAAGGCCATATTGCCGCTCAGGGCGCGCAGCTGCGCTTTTAGCCCCAGCGCGTTCAGGCACTTCACGCCGTTCGGCCAGACAGAGATTGCGGCTCCCACCGGCTTCATCTCTTTTACCGCTTCAAATACTTCCGTTTCGATGCCCGCTTTTTCCAGCGCGAGCGCCGCGCTCATACCGCCAATGCCGCCGCCAATTACAATCGCTTTCATATCTTTCTCCTTGTCGATGGAGCAAAGGCTGCAACTTTTGTACCAACCCCGCAGCGCCCGTCAGGCAGGCCTTTGACAACTGCAGCGCGGCAATGGCGCGCCAGCAGCAGGCACTGAGGCAACAGAAATGCTTCATTTTGGTGCTTAAGTGGGCAGGTGAATCTTTCGTTTCAGACTGATAGCTGGAGTGTGACCGCCTGGCGCTTTTACGTGCGCGGCGCAGACGTTTACCCGTTCGCCAGCCATACTTAGCCAGTATCGAATCCGGGGAGAGTCATAAAATGAAAAGTCGTTACATCATACTGTTGCTCACCGCCTTACTGCTGGGGCAGAGCGCTAGCGCTCTGCCGACGGCGTCATCAGCAGCGCTGTTTAGCGGACGGGCGCCTATCGCGCAGCTGACGCCGGTAGCGGCGAAGTGCGATCTCGCCAGCTGTCAGCAGAACTGCTACGTTGAGCGCTCGCACTGCAATACGCGCGGCAACGGCTCCTGCAGCAGCCAGACGCAGATCTGCGTGCAGAACTGCGCCAGCCAGTGCAGATAACCTCCTAAACGGCAAATCAACGGGTTTGCCGTTTATTGATTCAGGTCAAACCGGCCAGCTGCCGTTTCCCTTTCCTTTTGGCCATCGCCTAAAATAACGCTTTTGTGCTGCCTGAACCGGCGTTGCTGCCGGACAATCTTCGCGTCTTTTAGGAATGTTATGACTTACGTTTATCTGTTTATCGCCATCGTGGCGGAAGTGATTGCGACCAGCAGCCTTAAGGCTTCAGAGTCCTTTACCCGGCTCTGGCCCGCGGTGGTAACGCTGGTTGGCTATGCCATCGCTTTCTATTTCCTGACGCTGGTGCTGCGCACCATGCCGACCGGCATCGCCTACGCTATCTGGTCGGGCGTCGGTATCGTGCTGATTTCCGCCGTCGGCTGGGTGGTGTTCAAGCAGAAGCTCGATCTGCCCGCTATCATCGGCCTCGGGCTGATCATCGCCGGCGTGCTGGTAGTGAATCTTTTTTCCAAAACGGTGGGGCACTAAGGTAGTCTGTTTTACCTTTTCCGCAGTATCCGCGAGCTTATCCGCTACAACCCCTCCTGTGGCAGCAGCGATCAGCGGTTTATTACCTTTGTCGTCACCAATCTGGAATTCGTCGGCATGGACGAAGTTCAGAATGAGGTAATGACCACCGGGTGGTTTACCCGCACCGAAATCCGTCAGCTGATCGCTGACGGCGAGATACCCGACGGACTGTGGCTGGTGGCGCTGCTGATGCTGCTGGCGGAGCCCGCGCGCTAAAAGGGCGACCGCCGCAGGCTACTGCGCCGCGCGATACTCGGCAATCAGGACGTTAACCAGTTCCGCCGCCGCCATTTCCCGCGCGCGCGGTGCGCCCTGGCCTGCCCACTGCGCGCCAAAGCCGTGCTCGCCCTGCGCCGCAGCCGCGGCGGCGAGCGCTTTGCCCAGCGAGTAGGCCAGCGGATAAGCCGGTATCGCCTCGCGAGAGACACCGCGCGTTGCGTGACAAAAGGCGTTGCTCAGGCAGCGCGCCGGCCGGCCGGAAATCGCGGCGGTCATTTCGGTCTCCCTGGCCGCGTCGCTTTTCAGGGCCGCGCGCCAGGCGGCGTTGGCGGCCGATTCGGGGCAGAGTAGAAAGGCTGTTCCCAGCTGTGCGCCTGCTGCGCCGAGCTTCATCATCGCGGCGATGTCGCTGCCGTCCATCATGCCGCCTGCGGCGATAACGGGAAGCTCGCACGCATTGTGGATCGCCTCTACCAGCGTCCGGGTGTTCATCTGCGCATCCGCCTGATCAGGATCGAAAATGCCGCGATGGCCGCCTGCCTCAAAACCCTGTGCCACTACAAAATCGATGCCTGCAGCGGCAACCTGGTGCGCCTCCTCAACGGAAGTGACGCTGGCCAGGGTCAGGATATTTTGTTTTTTCAGCCGCTCTATCACCCTTTGTTCCGGCAGGCCGAAATGAAAGCTTACCGCGGCGGGCGCAGCCTCAAGGAGCGGTTCGAGCAGCGGGGAGGCGGCGTTGAACGTCGGATAGATCTCGGTCAGCGCGGGCGGCAGCGGGGCGCCATACTGCGCAAACAGCGGCGCAAAACGCACCAGCCAGGCGCGTTCGCGTTCGGCATCGCGCTGCGGCGGGGCATGACAAAAGAGATTCACGTTTACCGGCGCGGCGGTAAGCTGCCGCAGCCGGCTCAGCATGGCGCTGGCCTGCGACGGGTTAGCGGCGCCAAGGCTGATCGAGCCCAGCGCGCCTGCGTTGCTCACCGCGGCAGCCAGTTCGGGAGTAGAGACGCCCGCCATCGGGGCCTGAATTAAAGGAAAAGTTATCTGTAACGCGCGGCAGAGTGGATTATCCATCTTCGCTCTCCTGCTGGTGGAATCGACTGCGGGCAGCATCGCGTCGCCGCCAGAGAAACGCAACTCCGGCGCTCAACTCTGCGCGTCAGGCAGCAAAAAACCATACTGGCGCAGTATCTTCTGCGCTGTCGGCGATTGCAGAAAGCGCGCCAGAGGCTGAGCGGCGGGCTGGCATACCGCGTAGCCATAGCGGGCCAGCACATTATCGGCGGCGGGAATGGCGAAAAGCTTCAGGTCAGGGATCGCCGCCAGCCGCGGCGCATAGCTGGCGTAGCCGATAAAAAGATCGGCGTGGCCGTTACTCAACAGCCAGTGCGCCGCCAGCGCGCCGTCGGGTAGCGCGATGCTGTCGGGACCGCCGACCAGTGTCAGCGCGCGCCGACGCAGATCCTCGCCCAGCCCGGGATAGCGTCTGTCCAGCTCGGCAAACAGCTGCCAGGTGTAATCGCCCGCGGGATCGCTGAGCGGCGTTGAGGTCGCCAGCCGCAGCGACGGACGCTGCAGCAGCGTCAGCCAGCTGTCGTCAGCGCCTGTTATCCCGGTTCTGGCGGTCAGGCAGAGCGCGTTTGCGGCGAAAGGGCCGATTTCGCTCGCCAGCCCTTGCCGCATCATTGCGTCGGCATGTTCCTGACTGGCGGAAGCGAACAGGGCGCACGGCTCACCCTGTTCAATGCGCTGGCGCAGCAGCCCGGCAGGTCCGAAGCGCGTCTCCGCGCCAGTGCCGCTTTGCGCGCTAAACGCCGCCATCAGCGCTGGCCAGACGGGCCGCAGGCTACCGGCCGCCAGAATGCGCAGCATTGTCAACGTAGTGAGTTCGGTAGAAGCGTTGATACCAGCGTTCAGCCTGCTGCTGCATATCAATATCGCGGAATTTCTCCGGGTAGAGCTTTTTCGCCATCCACAGCTCGCCCAGGCCTATTGCCTCAGGCATCGGATAGCCCCAGGCTTTGGCATAGGCTGGCATTAGCCAGACGCGATGATTTTTTACCGCCTCAACAGGCCGCCACCGCGCATCCTGCATAATGTCGTTCACTACTTCGGGATAGCGATCCTGCACGAAAATCACCTGTGGATTCCAGGCGATAATCTGCTCCATGCTGACCTGTTTAAAGCCCTTAACGCTGGCCGCCGCCACGTTGACCGCGCCTGCGTGGGACATCATCAGACCGGTATATTTGCCAGAACCATAGGTAGTCAGCGACGGGTTGGCCATATAGGCGCGTACGCGCTGCTGCTGGGGCAGGGAGCGGAGGCGATCGCTGACCAGCTTGCGTCCGGCGAAGGCGGCGTCAATCAGGGCTTTCGCCTGCTGCGGACGGTTTACCACCTCGCCAATTAGCGTAATGCCTTCTTTCAGCCCGAGGTTGTAGGCCTGTTCCTCGTCTTGCATGCCAGGATTTATTTTATTTTGCTCTCCTGCGTCGTCATGGCGCAGGGAGATGGCGATGACCGGAATGCCCAGCGCGGAGATGCTGTCTATCATTTCCTGCGGCGCATAGTTGGTAACGAACACCACCTGAGGGTGAAGGGCGACCAGACATTCGGTATCGACGTGGGTGAGGTCGCCGAGCATCGCTTTATGCGTCAGCTCCGGCGCCAGCTGTGCATAGTCGTCGCCAAGCTGCTGTTTCCAGTTGGCGAGAATACCGACGATTTTTTCGGTCGCGTTGAGTTGAACCAGCAGATTCAGGGTCTGATGCTGCAGCACCACTACACGATCGATATGGTCAGGAAGGGTGACGCGACGGCCGAGCTGGTCGGTCACCTCACGGCTCGCCAGGCTATTGAATGCGCTGAGCGTCAGCAGACCAGCCAGTAGAGAATAGCGCAGGAAGCGGGACATAACGGACTCCATAATTCGATATGTCACAGATTATATAGCGGAATTGAGTACAGAGAAATGATTCCTTTTTTAGTTACATCATACATAAATCATTATTAAACAAAATGTATTAGGCTTCTGTGCTAAAACCTCCTGTCTTACAGATAAAAACGGCTGGCTTATCCGTCCGGAAGCGCAAGGCTTCCGGATAGTTGTGTCTGTCAGACGCCATGCTCCAGCCACGCCGTAATCTGCGTCACCATCGCCTGCGTCGAAATACCATAGCGATCGTGCAGCGTTGGCAGCGCGCCTGCATCGAGAAAGGCGTCGGGCAGGGCGATCTGCCGGAAACGAGGCGTCACGCCGTGGCGCAGCAGCGTCGCCGCGATGGCTTCGCCCAGGCCGCCGGTAATCGAGTGGTTTTCCGCTGTAATCACCAGCCGTCCCGCGCTAACCGCTTCGCCGGCCTCGCGCAGTATCGTCGCCTCGTCCAGCGGCTTGATCACCGGAGAGTGCACCACGCCGACCTCAATGCCGCGGCTTTCCAACTGTTCAGCCGCCTCTAACGCGCGCATCGTCATTAAGCCGCTGCTGATAATCACCGCATGTTTGCCTGAGCGCAGCCGCTGCGCTTTGCCGTGCTGATAACGATAGTCATACTTATCCAGCACCAGCGGCACCTTGCCGCGCAGCAGGCGCATATAGACCGGCCCCTGATGGTCGGCGATGGCCGGCACCACCTGGCTGATTTCCCGTGAATCGCAGGGATCGATAATCGTCAGGTTGGGCATGCCGCGAAATATCGCCAGATCCTCGGTCGCCTGATGGCTCGGACCGTAGCCGGTGGTGAGCCCGGGCAGGGCGCAGGCGATTTTCACGTTCAGGTTCTCTTCGGCGATCGCCATGCAGATAAAATCATAGGCGCGACGCGAGGCGAACACCGCGTAGGTAGTGACGAAGGGCGTATAGCCTTCGCGCGCCATGCCGGCGGCAGCGCTCATCAGCAGCTGCTCCGCCATGCCCATCTGAAAGAAACGGTCGGGGAAGGCGTCGGCGAAGAGGTGCAGATCGGTATATTTGCTCAGGTCGGCGGTTAAACCGACGATATCCTGACGCTGACGCGCCAGTTCGACCAGCGCATGGCCAAAAGGCGCAGCTTCCGTCGGCTGGCCTTCGGCGGCAATCGAGGCGATCATCGCCGAGGTAGTCAGGCGTTTTTTAACCGTTGAAGTGCTCATTTTATTCTCCCTGTTCCAGCGCAGTAAGGGCTTTATCCCACTCATCGGCGTCGACGCGGATAAAGTGGGTTTTCTCCCGGGTTTCCAGGAAAGGCACGCCTTTGCCCATTCGGGTGTCGCAAATAATCACGCGCGGCTGCGGCTGCGGCCAGTCGCGCGCGGCGTCAAAGGCGGCGACCAGCGCATCGATATCGTTGCCGTCCACCCGCTGCGCATACCAGCCGAAAGCCTGCCAGCGTTCGACGATGGGCTCGAACGCCAGAATCTCGCTGCTGTGGCCGTCCGCCTGCTGGTTATTGACGTCGATAATCGCGATCAGATTATCGAGCCGCCAGTGCGACGCCGACATGGCGGCCTCCCAGGTCGAGCCTTCATTCAGTTCACCGTCAGAAAGCAGGTTATAGACCCGCGAGGCCGAGCCCTTACGCTTCAGCCCCAGGCAGGCGCCAACCGCAATGCCCAGGCCGTGGCCGAGCGAGCCGCCGGTGATCTCCATACCGGGCGTATAGGCCGCCATGCCCGACATCGGCAGACGGCTCTCGTCGCTGCCGTAGGTTTCGCGTTCCGCTTCGGGAATTACGCCCGCCTCCAGCAGCGCCGCATAGAGGGCGATAGCGTAGTGGCCGATAGAGAGATAGAAACGATCGCGACCTTCCCATTCGGGATCCTCGGCGCGATAGTTCAGCGCATGGAAATAGCTTACGGCGAGCAGATCGGCGGCGCCCAGCGCCTGACCGATATAGCCCTGGCCCTGAACCTGGCCCATCAGCAGCGCATGGCGACGAATGCGCGTGGCGCGCTGCCGCAGGGTCAGCGGCGCCGACGAAGTAAGGGTATGCATAAAACCTCCTGATTAACGATTAACGTCCGCTGCCCGAATACGCAGCACGCAGAGCGCGCCGAGCAGCAGAACCGCAGCGATGAAGTACATGCCCGACGCGGGCGAGCCGGTCAGCGTGGTAATGGAGCCGATAAGCCAGGGCGAAAAGAAGCCGGCGAGATTGGCGATGCAGTTCACCGCCGCGATGCCCGCGGCGGCAGAGACGCCGCCCAGCAGATTGGTCGGCAGCATCCAGAACAGCGACGAGGCGGAGAGAATGCCCGCCGCCGCCAGGCAGAGAAAGAACAGCGACAGCGTAACGCTGTGGCCGAGCAGAGTCGCCATCGTCAGGCCTGCCATGCCGAGCACCATCGGCACGATAAGGTGCCAGCGCCGCTCGCGATGTCGATCGCCGCTGCGGCCCGCCATCAGCATAAACACGATGGCGCACAGATAGGGCAGACTGGTGAGCAGGCCGATATGCAGCGGCTCGCGGATGCCGGCGTTTCTCACCAGCGTCGGCAGCCAAAAGGTCAGGGCGTACTGACCCATTACCACGCAAAAGTAGATCGCCGCCAGCGTCCAGAGGCGTTTGTCCGCCACAAACTCTTTAATAGTGCCGTGATGCGACTTTTGCTGGTTATCCTCATCCAAATCGGCGCGCACCATGCGTTTTTCGCCTTCATCGAGCCAGCTCGCTTGTTCGACGCGATCTTTCAGCACCACCAGCACCACAAACCCCATCAGAATGGTCGGGATCGCCTCCAGCATGAACATCCACTGCCAGCCGGCCCAGCCGTGCGATCCGGCGAAGGTTTCCATAATCCAGCCGGAGAGCGGGCCGCCGATCATGCCGGAGAGCGGAATGGCGACGAACCAGAGCACCGTCATGCGCGCCCGACGGTGAGCGGGAAACCAGTAGGTGAGATAGAGCAGCAACCCGGGCGCCAGTCCGGCTTCGGCCACGCC
>Ga0157361_1000620_pt1 | contig 13335 bp, 18 predicted proteins | sample AttlaeALBM2_FD_111481 | JGI IMG/M metagenome (GOLD analysis project Ga0157361, IMG submission 111481) | Fungus gardens microbial communities from leaf cutter ant in Ribeirão Preto, State of São Paulo, Brazil - Atta laevigata ALBM2 | ecosystem: Host-associated > Fungi > Mycelium > Unclassified ...
AGCAGGAGGCAATCCACCATCATTGAGTTGTTGAAGAAACTCTACAGAATAGGTATAGTGCATTCCATCTTTTTCAGACACAGAGTCCACACTTCTTAACATATGGACCCCTGTATTTGGATTGAACTGTTGAAGAATGACCTCATTGATATCATGTACTTCATCATTTCTAGGACAAAGAATAATGTGATCCAAGAAGTACTGGTCATCTTGAGCCCTTGAGTTACCAATTCCTGGATAGATCCTATTAATAAGACCATTGAGATTAGCACAAACCATAGACTAAGGAACTTGAATCATCTCATTGTTATCCATAGTTAATCTAGTACCAATCTCTAGCAACCACTGAGCATGTTGATTATCAGCTTCAGAGTGATCCAAGTGCATATTCTGTCTGAGATGCAAGAACTTGATATGTCCCCATAAGTTTCCTTTGTAAAGAGATGCTACTACTACTTGTTGATGTGTTCCTTTGGACACCACAGGCAAAGTCTGACAAAAATCCCCTCCAAATACTACTTGTAAGACTCTAGCTGCAATGACTTAAGTCCACTCCAAGTCAGAGTTGACAAGGAGAACTTGATAGAGTTCCCATTTGATTTTGTATACTACTTATACATTTTACTCTAGTAGCTGTGCAACATCCTCCCATGATCCTCATGTTATTCCTATCATGTGTCTATCTCATCACATGTTATGACTGTGACATGTAACCTTGTGTGACTGATATGTGATTAATGTCATGCTTCATGACTATGTGACTGTCACATGATGCTTTCCCATGCTCTACCTTAGTAATGATCTAACTAAATAAAAAAAAGAAAAGAAAAACAAAAATAGAAAATGACTTAGCTATTTTGCCAAGTCATGACACTACTATAGTTCCACCAAAGGGATGGTCATTCTATATAATATGTCAATTCAAGAGCTATCAAGTACAAGTGATTACTTCAAGCAAGTCTCTGAGATATTGATCAACAGTATTAATATCATACTTGTTATGAACATTGAGTAGGACTATAACTATTATCAGCTATGGTCTAATAATGAGTGGTTAGTAGACAAGATGTTGGCAATACTAGATGAGGACATTACTATGTAGTAAATACACTGAATGTCTGAAGACTCTAAGAGACAATGGACTCACAGAATAAACAGGACTCTTTGGAGAAATCTCAGACTATTTCCTTCTTCTATCTTTGGACTTGTGCTAAATGGGATAACATTGGACTAACCCATTATTAGACATTGACTCAACTTGTCACCTTTATTGCTTCTGTCACTGGACTGTCACTTAACTAGTCACTGTCATGACTTGGCAAAATGGCTAAGTCATTATTTAATATTTCTTTTCCTTTTCTTTTCTTTTCTTTTATTACTAAGGTGGAGTGCAGGAAATATCATGTGACAAGTCACAGAGTCACAAAGATGTGATAAAAGTTACAGAAATGGTCATGTCACATGGTCACAGCATATGACAAAGAAGTCAGCTAATGGATATAAGGACTATGGAAGACAAGATGTATAGCTACAACAGTAATTGTATATATAGTGTAGCAAATCTAATGGGAACTCTATTAGGTTCTCTTTGTCAAACACTGATAAAGAGCAGTTGGCTTTATTCTAGCTCAGAAGTTAGCTCATTAACACTAGAACTCAATTCACTTCAGAGCACTGTTTGCCTTGGACCTTGCTCACTCTCTTATCTTATCCAAATCAACCCTTAGCTGCTGATCATTGCAATTAACAGCCACCTCCATACATAGCTGGGCCCTTGGCTTAAGGGGACTTCACTGTCAATTAGGAATAGTGGGTAGAAGAGTGGTACCAAACTTGGATATTATTTCTAAGACCTGACCTTACAAATGAGTAGTGTCTAAGTAGTATTCTTGTATCCTTTTCTTAGTATAAACCTTATGCTGCGACTCCATTGTGAGTTAGTACACATAAAGAAGTGATGGTTACCTTTAGAGGACTAGCTAGATTAGGGATCTCATCTGTTGGGTAATAGACAAAGTACTATTAGGGTAGTAGTTAGTAGGGCAATAAGTGTCTGGTTAGGTAAAGATCTTGCACCCCAACAGACGTAACATTAGTAAGATCAAAAACACTAATTCTATATCTTGTCCAAAAGATGTAGCATAATGTTTCTAGATCAATATAACTCATTAATGAGCAGTCTGCTCAAAGAAAGATATTCTCTCACCAAACTAAGGGAAGAATTAGAAGGAAAGAGGGGGAAATTGTGTAGAAGATACAAAGGGTTTGGGCACCTGGCCCATAACAGGAATAAAAGAGAGGGAGAAAAGAGAACTGTCACTTCCCAAAATAAGTTTGAAATATTAAGGAGTAGAGTGATGCAATGTAGGGTGAAAGAGCGAGTAGTCAGAAGGCAGGAGTTAGTAGTAGTTGAATGTTTCAAGTACAGGAAAGAGGGACATAAGTGTAGGGAATGTCCACTATAAAAAAGGGTAGTATGTGTAGCAAAGCTGCAAAAGATACACCAACAGAAGGAGCTGGCATGCTCTATAAAGGGAGAAGTGCAGGAAAAAGAGTTGAGGAGAGTAGAGGAAGAAAAAGCAGCATGCATGGCCAAGCCATGAGAAGCATAGCAAGGATGGAGGAGGAGCTTAGTGGCAAAATTGAGGAAGAAGGTGAAGGAGCATTGCGACAAGGGGGTACTAGAAGAAGCACTCCTACTAGAGTTAAGATAGTATATGGAAGAAGTAATAGTGACATATGTACAATGTAAAAGATATGAAGAGAAGAGGTGTTATGTAAAGAAAAATAAGAGGTAAGGGGTGATCAAGGACAGGTAGAGATGATATGGGTATATAGGAAAGGTGGTATGCCCCACAGAGGGAAAGGCACAGCAAAGTGGCACATGACCAGGAAAGTCAGAATGTGCAGTCAAAGAGGGAGGTAATCAAAGGGAGGTTAGAAAAACCTTCAAGATACTGAGAGAAGTATGGATGAGTATTGGTGTTACAGTTATGCTATAGACTAGTAGTTACATACTGTATAGTTTACCATTACACCAAAAGGGTAACGTTAGCAAGGCTACTTGCTAATAAGGGTCCAGCTATTTATGTAGTTTATTTGAACAGATATTTTGTTATACCTCCATGACACTATTTAGTAGTCACTTTTCTGTGATAATTGGAGTGGAAAAGTTGAATATGCATGAAGGCATAACCATAAAGGTACTCTTGGACAGTGGTGCCACAAAAATGTTTATGGACAAGAGAATGGCAGTTAGGCATAGGTTCAAGCTACAGAAATTAAAAAGACCAATAATGGTCAGAAATATGAATGGAACAAACAACAGTAGAGGAGCAATCACCCACCAGGTAGAGGTGAACATTTATTACAAAGGTCATATAGAAAGGATAAGGATGGATGTATGTAACCTAGGAAAGATGGAAATAATCTTGGGAATGTTATAGCTGATAGTACATAACCCTGAGATAAATTAGGAAACTAGAGAGGTCAAAATGATGAGATGCCTGCCCCTATGTGACAGAAGGAGTACAAAGAGAGAGAAGGTCAAAAGGGTAATAACCCTAGGGGAAGAGAAAATTGTCAGATGGGCGATAAATGATAAAGAAAACTAGGAAAAGGAAGAGGAAATAGAAGAGGACCACAGGAAAATCAAGGAAATGGTCCCAAAAAGGTTTTTGAAGTGGAAGAAGATGTTTGGGAAGATAGAGTCAGAGAGAATACCAACCAGAAAAACTTGGGATTATGCTATAGATCTTAAGGAGATATTCAAACCACAAAAAGGAAGGATTTATCCTCTATCTAAAAACAAAAGGGAAGAAGTCCAGAATTTTGTAGAGGACCAACTAAGAAAGGGATATATCAGACTGTCAAAATTCCCTCAAATATCACTAGTTTTCTTTGTAGGCAAAAAGGATGAAAGCAAGCAAATGGTTATGAACTACTGCAACCTAAATAACCAAACAGTAAAAAACAACTACCCATTACTATTAATCATGGACTTAATCAATAACATAGGGAGTAAGAAAGTATTTACTAAAATGGATCTGAGGTGGGGGTTCAATAATATGAGGATAAAGGAAGAAGATGAGTAGAAGAGAGCATTCACAATACATATAGGATCCTTCAAGCCAACAGTGATGTTCTTTGGGATGACAAACTTGCTGGCCACATTTTAGATAATGATAAATAAAATCTTAATAAATGAAGAAAAGGTTATGGCATTTGTAGACAATGTATTGGTGGGGACTGAAACAGAAAAAGGTCATGATGAAATTGTGAAAGAAATATTGAAGAGGTTGGAGAAAAATGACTTGTACATCAAGTCAGAGAAATGTATGTAAAAGGCAAGAAAAATAGGGTTCTTAGGAGTCGTCATTGGACCTAATGGAATAGAGATGGAAGTGGAAAAGGTAGAAAGAGTACTTGGTTGGCCACAACCCAAAAATATAAAAGATGTTAGAAAATTCTTAGGCCTTGAAAATTATTACAGAAGGTTTATTAAGGATTTCGCTTAAGTAGCAAGACTAATGAATGTGTTGATGAGGAAAGATAAGAGGTAGTAGTAGGAAGAAGAGCAGCAAAAGGCATTTGATGAGCTAAAGCAAGTTTTTACAACAAAACCAGTATTAGTAGCACCAGACTTAGATAAGGAATTCAAGGTAGAAGCCAATACATCAAATTATGCTACTAGAGGAGTACTGTCAATGAAGTGCTTAGATAAAAAGTGAAGACCAGTCACTTTCATTTCTAAGTCTCTTAGTGATACAAAATGAAACTATGAGATACATGACAAAGAGATGTTAGCAGTTGTTAGATGCCTAGAAGCATGGAGGTACTTTTTGGAAGGAGCAATAGAAAAGTTTAAGATCTGGATAAATCATAAAAATCTCAAATACTTTATGAGGGCACAAAAATTGAATTGAAGACAAGCAAGATAGGCATTATACCCATCTAGGTTTAGTTTTACGCTAAAGCACATTCCAGGAAGTAAGATGGGAAAAGCTAATAGTCTGAGCAGGAGGCTAGACTAGGAAATTAGAGTGGAAAAAGACAATAAGGATAGAACATTGGTAAAACCAGAATGGCTAGAAGTAAGAAGAACAGAGGCAGTAGAAATAATAGTAGACAGAGTAGATCTACTAGAAAAAGTAAGGAAGCCAAAAGTGAAAGATGACAAAGTGGTAAAAGCAGTAGAAGAGATGAAAAGAGCAAGAATGAAAATATTAAGAGATGAGGAATAAAGAGAAGTAAATGGCGTAATATACAAAGAAGGAAAAGTGTATGTGCCAAAAGACAATAAATTGAGAGCAGAAATTATCAGGCTACATCACGACATGCTAATTAGAGGTCATGGAGAACAGTAGAAGATAGTAGAATTGGTTACTAGGAAATTTTGGTGGCCTGAAGTGACAAAAGAAGTGAAGTGGTATGTGGAGGGATATGATGCTTGCCAACACAACAAAAACCACATAGAACAGCTAGCAGGGGAGTTAATGCCAAACTCAATTCTAGAAAAACCCTGGACCCATATATCGGTAGATTTTATCACTAAATTGCTGCTAGCTCACAGATATGACTCAATCTTAGTAGTAGTTAATAGGTTAACAAAAATAGTATATTTCATACCTACTACAGAGAAAATGTCAGTAGAAGGATTAGCAAGACTGTTTAGAGATAATGTGTGGAAATTGCATAGGTTACCAGAAAGCATTATTTTGGATAGAGGATCCCAATTTGTGGCAGGGCTAATGAGAGAGTTGAATGAGATGCTAGGGATAAAGAGTAAATTGTCAATGGCGTTCCACCCTCAAACAGATGGACAAACAGAGAGGATCAATCAAGAGTTAGAATAGTACCTCAGAATGTTTATCAACTATAGACAGGAGCAATGGCCTGAATAGTTAGGAACAGCAGAGTTTATATATAACAACAAAGTGCACTTGAGTATATGAATGTTACCTTTCAAGGCAAATTACAGACAAGATCCCAGAATGGGATTTGAGAGAAGAAAAAAGGAGAGGTATCAAGGGGCAGAAAAGTTCATTGAGAAAATAAAGGAGATATAGGAGGAAGTCAAAGCAGCGCTAAGTAAAGCATAAAAAGAGATGAAAAAAATATACAAATAAGAAGAGGACAGAAGTCGACGACTACAAAGTAGGAGACTTAGTGATGTTAAGTACTAAGGATCTAAAGTATCAGATGGTTGGTAAAAGAACAGAGAAATTGATGAAGAGGTTTGTCGGGCCTTACAGAATCAAGAAAGTTGTATCATTGAACATAGTAGAATTGGAATTGCCTAGTATAGTAAAGGTACATCCAGTAGTAAATATCAGTAGAATATGATAGTATATAGGGCAAGTAGAAGGACAGAGAAAAGAGCAACTGGCCCCAGTAATAATCGGAGGAGAGAAAGAATAGGAAGTGGAAAGGATCCTAAATAAGTAATGAGTAAGGGAGAAAGATAAGCACTTGGTATGCTGAAAGAGATTTATAGCAGAATCCAATACTTGAAAAGAAAGGGAGAATTTAAAGAATACACAGAAAGCAATCAAAGAATTCAAGAAAGAATATCAGCAAGATATGGAAGATGTGGCAAAACAAGAACGTAAAGAAGGAATATTCAAAAGAGGGAAATTGCTAGGAAGATTTATGGCAAAAAAACTATTTGAATGGTCAGACAAAAGATATGACCAGGAATATTGGGGAAGATTGGAAAGAAATTGGAAACAGTGAAAAGGAAAACAATCAGAAAAAGGAAGAATGAAAATAATTACAGAAGAAGAAGAAGTCGAGGAAGAAAAATCAGGAGTTAGAGAGTGGATAGAAGAAGACAACAACAAGATGGGAAATATGGTAGACCCATACTACAAGTTATAAGAAAATTTCTCAGGACGAGGAAACTTAAGAGAAAGGTAGTGTCATAACTTAGTAAAACAGCTAAGTTATTATTTAATATTTCTTTTTATTTTATTTTATTACTAAGGTAGAGTGTGGGAAATATCATGTGACAAGTCACAGAGTCACAAAGGTGTGATAACAGTTACAGAAATGGTCATGTCACATGGTCATAGTATGTGACAAAGAAGTCAACTAATGGACATGAGGACTGTGGGAGACAAGATGCATAGCCACAACAGTAATTGTATATATAGTGTAGCAATATTAAGGACCAGAAACTTCACAAGAAAAGAAGTGTAATTGAGGATTTAGTTATAACCTTAAGGGTTGAACTAGCCTCTGTACTAATCCTCAACTTCAGGTTGAAGGGAATGAGGTCCAGGTTAGGGTCACAGGAGATTAGAGTGAGAAAAGAGAAGTTAATTGAAGTTTTGCCTATAAAAGAACAAAGCTAAGATGTACTGACTAAATCAATGCATACTTCAGGTATGCTGACTAATCTTAGGTAATATTCTGCTAAGTTTGGGGTCATGGTTAAGGCCATGACAAGCAAATCTAACAGGAACTCTATCGAGTTCTCTTTGTCAAACACTGATAAAGAGCAGTTGGCTTTATTCTGGCTCAGGAGTTGGCTCACTAACAGTTACCTTTAGTTACAACTAGTGTTACCATATTGTAACATAGTCACAATACCTAGTTAGGATAAATACAGACCAAAAAGAGACAGGAATGGCAAGTTCTCTCTTTTTGTATTCCTCCTAGTATTCTTACTACTTTGAGGGATTAGTACTCTTATTGTCTTAGGACAACCTCAAGGGTACTACTCAAAGTCTCATTGACATCTCTCCTCCAATATAACTTCACTGAAAACCTTAACTAGATTCTTTGTCAAGGAGTGTAAAGATATTAAGTGCTAGATATAGGCTTTAAGTTGAAACATATATTCAACTAAGGTCTAGAGTCTTAACAATTAAGAGAGAACTTTCTTCTTTATCATAAGTGACAATGTTCACTGAAGTTGTAGTTACTAACTCTTATTGCTTCATACTGTATCGTCAACACCCCACCAGCTCTCATTGCCTCATACTGTACTGTGTGAAATTCCTAAGCTCTTATTGCTTTATACTATAGCTAGAACAATGTTATAATCATGGATAGGACATCTACAACATCGACATCATTAGGTCATACATGGACCATTGAGGATAATAATCTTATGATTGAGACCGAGTATACCACTCTCTTTCAAGATACCTTTATCAAGTACTTTCGAGATCTGATATTCATGAGACCCATTTGTGAAGAAACAAGTGAAAGACTTGTTTAGGCAATCCTAGATTACTACTCTAGCATATGTCAAAACAACCCATTTCTATCCCAAAACAACACCCAACTATCTTTATCAAATGAAATACCTCTCAATAATCTTTCTTCTCACAACTCAGACCCAGAACCTCTTTTACAGACTCAGAATCAGAACACGACCTCAAACCTCTCATCAAACAATCAGAAACACAATAGCAGTTCTCATCCCATCTCTTCTCTCTCTCTCTTTTGTATCTTTTCCTTCCCTATCCGTATAGTAATTTTGCTGTAAATTCCCTAGGTAATTCTTGGCTAAATTCCTTCTCTTCTTCTTTCAGCTCCTGCTACCTAAGTTCTTCTGCCTCTTCCCTGTACTTCCTCTCAAACTCTTCTACCAATTCTTTTGCATTTTCCAAGTTTTCCCTGTTTTCCCACGTGTCTCCTTCTGCTGTATACCCCTTCCATCATACTAGGAACTTTTTCTTTCCCCATACTACTTGTTTATTTAAGATTTTCTCTACTTTGAATTCCTCTTCCTCTTCAATGATGACTAGTTTCAGAGGCATCTTCTTCTGTCTCTCTATCTGTGGTTTGTAAAGTCATATTCTACTTACATTAACTACAGGATGTATTTTAATAGATTTAGGTAATTCTAATTCTATTGTATTGCTAGAGATAATCCCCTTGACCTTATAGGGGCCCACAAAACGTTCTATTAACTTCTCCAACCTTCTTCTCTTTATCTGCCATTTAAAGTCCTTTGTACTCAGTAGTACTGAGTCCCCTACTCTGTATTCCTCCCCTTTCCCCCGTTTTCAGTCTGTAAACTTCTTCATTTCTTCCTGTGCTTTTCCTAGCATTGCCTTTGCTTTGTCCTAAATTTTCTTCATTTTCTCCACAAATTTCCCTACTGCTTTGTACTTTTCCTTTCTTCTTCCCTTGAATTTCATCCTTAGGTTTTAGCCGTAGTTTGTTTTGAATGGCGAGTTTTTTGTAGCTGCGTGGATTTTGTTGTTGTATACAAACTCTGCTGTTCCTAGCCAATCTGGCCACTGCTCCTATCAGTGGTTGATGAAGACCCTTAGGTATTATTCTAGCTCCTGGTTTACTCTTTCTATTTGTCTATCTATTTGGGGATGGTAGGCTGTAGAGAGCTTTGTTTGGGTACCTAGCAGGTTATTTAGCTTCTTCATCATTCCTGCCATGAACTGCATCTCTTTATCTAACATGATGCTTTCCAAAAGTCTGTGCAACTTCCATACATTATCCCAAAATAATTTTGCAAGGTCTTCTACCAATGTTTTTTCCATAGTTGCTATAAAGTGTACCATTTTGCTAAAGCAATCGCATACTACTAGAATTGCATTGTAACCCTGAGCTAATGGTAACTTTGTGATGAAGTTGGCTAAGATATGACTCCATGGTTTCTCTGGGATTGCATTGGGCATTAGCTTTCCAGCTGGTACCTCACTTCAGTTCTTGTATCTCTGGCAAGAGTCGCATCCGTCCACATATCTTCCCACTTCCTTTGTTACTCCTGGCCACCAATAGTTTCTAGTGACCAGCTCCATCATCTTCCATCTTCCTCCATGCCCTTCTACTAGGGTGTCGTTGTAAGGGTACAAAAGGGAATTGCACACTGGGACAAACAAAATAATGATATACTAGCTCCCAATTGTGTGCTAAAGGTTCGAGGGGAGATAATCAAAGATGAAGGTTTATAAATAATTAGAAAATAAGGATTATATGCAGCTTCAATAAAATATACATTGGTGGTTGTGAAAAGATTGTAAGATCTCTCTAGATTGTTGTTGTATAGCCTCTCTAAGGTATCAACCTTTATACACTATAACAAAAGCTCCTCTGGAAAATACAGTTAGTTGATCACTCATGGACCCTTCACACTCAGTTGCCCCCTTATCTGCACCTCCAACACTGAACCTTATAGGTGTGATGCAATCCAAGTGTGTACCTAGCCAAGCTTTCCCAGCTTGCTGTCCTCTCTGAAGCCTGTCCGAGTTGCATTTGCATCTTCTCCCTAGATCGAGTTCTGGGTATATTCTGTGTTCTTCTCAAGACACCCCACTGGTCCCAGTCTTCTTACTCTTAATAGATCTGCATTCATGATTCCAGAGGCAGTGTAAATGGAGGTAAGAGTCAAGAGGTCCCTCTCTCTTTTCAACTGCACACTGGATACTATATTAAAATGATTACAAAGCCCTGAAACTCAAGGAATAAAATATAAAAAGGAAACTATTACTACTTTTGATGTTCCTTCAATCTCTTCTCGTGCTAAGTCTATTCCAATTCCTAGCGATGACGTGTCCTTATGGTGACGTATCCTTTTCATCAAACCTTTCCCATCAAAGATGATGCGTTTTCATCATCATTTCTCTCTAGAATATTCTCCTTGATCTCCCATCACTCCCTTTGATGTTACTTTGTAAGAAGGCCCTCCTTAGTTACCTATTAAGTAGTCAGTAAACTCCGCTCAATGTCTAGTATCTCTGAGTTATGTCCTAGGGCTCATTTATCTAAATATAATTGATCTGATACCATCAATGCTTAATTGCAATCAGAGTCTATTTATCTAAGTCTGTCGTCTGAACACTACTGGTTCTAGAGTCCTAGTCTGCCATATCTCTAAGTTGGTTCTATCCCATAATAGATCTAGAGCATAGTTCTTCTATGACTTTCTTCATAAACCTGATGCCAGCTCACCCTGCTTGCCTCCCGAGGTATCAACATGAGCTCTGGTTTGATTCTCTCTTGCTCAATGTCTTTATTATATAGTAGTATGTTCTGAGGATATAGAAAGGGTTCTAGAGCAAACTCTAATCAAGAATCCGTTATTATAAAGTGTATCAAATGTTATCTTCTATGGAAAATTCGCTTGCAGTATAACATTATGATACAGTTGTATTACTTTTCCTCTGAGTTTCCCTTCTAGTACATATATTCTTCTCTCCTTCAGTACTACTCCGTTCTTTATTTCCTATTCTTCATCCCCCAGTGTTTTCACTCTTGCTTTCTTTAACTCTTCTACTGCTTTTACTACTCTTTCGTCTCCCTCCTATGCCCTTTTTATCCTTTCCCTCAAGTTCTCTTTCTCTATTAATGTTTCTACCCTTCTCATCCACTTAGGCTTTATCAACATTCAGTCTTCGTTATCCTTCTTCACTCCTTCCTGCTAGTCAGGCCTTCTACTTAGTCTATTTGCCTTCCCCATGCTCTTTCCTAGAACATGCTTTAACATAAAGTTGAATCGTAAGAGATATAGTGCCCATCTCGCTTACCTGCAGTTCAGCTTTTGGCTTGCCATAAAGTACTAGAGGTTTTTGTGATCTGTCCAGATTTCAAATTCCAGTTTTTCTCCTTCTAAATAATGCCTCCATGCTTCGAGACACCTGATAACTGCCAACATCTCTTTGTCATGGATTTTGTAATTTCGCTCCGTAGCATTTAATGATTTAGAGATAAAGGCCACTGGCCTCCACTTGCCATCCTCGTACTTCATCGACAATACTTCTCCTGTCGCATAGTCCAAGGCATCTGCTTCCACTCTCATTTCTCTGCCAATGTCTGGGATTGCTAGGACTAGTTCTGTTGTGAACACTTCCTTGAGTCTCCTCAACGCTTCTTCTTGTTCTCCTTCCCACTTCCATTTTTGCTCCTTCCTGACTAACACATGGAGAGGTGCGGCTGTCTTAGCAAAGTCTTTTATGAACCTTCTGTAGTAGTTAGCCAGTCCTAAGAACTTTTGCACTTTCTTGACATTTTTGGGTATCAGCCAGTTTAGCACTCCTTCCACCTTCTCTTTCTGCATCTCAACTCCTTTTGAACTGATTATTACTCCCAGAAACTCCACTTCTCTTACTTTTTATCTACACTTTTCTGGTTTCACAAACAGATCATTCTTCTTTAGCCTTCTTAACACTTCTTCTACTAACTTGTCATGCCCTTCTTCTGTGTTTGTCTCTACCAAGATGTCGTTAATGAAGGTGGCAGTATCTCCTTGGTTTATGAGATCCCAGAACAGGTCGTTTATCATCATTTGAAAGGTAGCAGGGGAGTTTGTTAGCCCAAAGTACATGACTGTGGGTTCATAGGCTTTGATGTACGTGGTGAATACTGTCTTCTATTTGTCTCCTTCCTTTATTCTGACATTGTTATATCCCTATCTTAAGTCTAGCTTTGTAAACACCTTCCTCTTGTCTACTCCATCCAATATGTCTGCTATGAGAGGAAGTGGATACCCATTTTTGATTGTCCACTGGTTTATGTGATAATAGTCTTGTACCATTCTTCACTGAAAGGGGCAAAAGAGATGTTTACTGTGATAAGCAAGTAGAAAAGGTGGTGACAGCTCTCAATTGCATACTAAAGGGTTCATGGGGAGAAATAGGAAGTAGGGGTATCAGAAAGAAATTAAAAAGTGAATATACAGCTTATTTGGAATCTAAGTATAGAAGGAATGATGGGAGCTCAATTTAGATCCTATCTGCATGGTGTCCCTAAGGTGTCCACCTTTATATACCATAACAAGCTCACTAGTAGAATAGTCAGTAAACCACTCATGGGCCTTACTATACTCAATCAAGCCCTCATCCGCACCCCCACACCAAACCTTATGGGTATGATACAATCTGAGTTGATGATTAGTCAAGCTTTTCAGGCCTGCTACTCCATAGAAGGTTGTCCAAGCGACTGCTATGTCTTGTCTCATGAAAGAGTAGGGTATATAGTAGAACACATTTACCAACTCAACCTCTCACTAAGATCACCCCTTATATACTCAAGAGAATCGCATTTACAACCTCAAGAGCTTCTGAGATAAAGGCAAGGGCCAAGGAGGCTCTCTCTTCAATCTCCACTCTGAGAAATATATTATAATTTTACAAATGTTCAAGACTCAATTAAAAAGAAATAGAAAAGGAAACTCTCCATTCTACTACTCTCCCTCGCGTCTCTTCTCTATGACACTACTATGTGGCTATGACAGCCGTTACCTTCCTGTCCTTTATACCTCCTGGACATGACCATGTGATCTTGCTCCACCTCCATACTTCACTCCTGTCCATTGTTCCCCAAACCCCAAACCGGTTTCCTTCTACTCCAAATACAGTCTAG
>Ga0157361_1000623_pt1 | contig 13287 bp, 13 predicted proteins | sample AttlaeALBM2_FD_111481 | JGI IMG/M metagenome (GOLD analysis project Ga0157361, IMG submission 111481) | Fungus gardens microbial communities from leaf cutter ant in Ribeirão Preto, State of São Paulo, Brazil - Atta laevigata ALBM2 | ecosystem: Host-associated > Fungi > Mycelium > Unclassified ...
CTCTATTATTTGATTTATCTCCCCAGTGCCTACTTGTTTAGTGCACAATTGTGAAGCAGTTTGGAGATTTTGCCTCTCTGACCTTGCTTTCACCTTTGTTTCATGATCAAACCTTTTGATCCCTATCATCGTTCCCCAAAATAAATTTGAAGTATTAAAGAGTAGAGTAATGCAGTGTGAAGAAGGAGAGAGGACGATAAGGTGAATAAGAGTAGCAGAAGTTGAGTGCTTCGAGTGCAGAGAGCAAGGGCACAAATGTAGGGAGTGCCCATTGTAGATAAAGAGGAAGAATGAGGAAAGGGCAGTGCATGTGGCAAGACCACAAAAGGCGCAGCAGGAGAAGAGGCCGGCACGCCCTGTAAGGGGAAAAGCGCAGGAAGGAGAAAGGAGATTGAGGAGAGTAGAAGGAAGTGAGATGGCATACTCTACAAAGGGAAATGCGCAGTAAGGAGAGTGGAAAAGGAGTTCATGGGAGACATTGAGGAAGAGGGCTGAATGGTACTGTGGACCAACAGTGCCACAAGATGCAGAGTTGTGGGAGTTAGGATGGCGTGGCCAGGGAGCCATTATCATATATTTAAGATGCCCAAGATGTAGCAAAGGAGAATGCTATGCGGAAGATGACCGGGGACAAGGAGTAGTCCCTTATTAGAAAAGAGAGAAGATGAGTTGGTGTGGATGTAAAGGAAGAAAGGAGCAGAGCAGCGCATGAGCAAGAGACTCGAGAAGCGCAACAAGGGAGGAAAAAGCGGTGCAGCCCAGAGAGACAAAAGCGCAGCAAAGCGGCGCATGGTCAGGAGAACCAGAAGGCACAGCAAGAGAGGAGGGTAGTCAACAGGAGGTCAGGAGAACCTTCAAAATGTTGAGAGAAGTATAGTTGAATATTGGAGTGGAGAAAATAGACATGCATGAAGGCATAATGATAAAAGCGCTCTTGGACAGTGGTGCAATAGAGATGTTCATGGATAGGCAGATGGCAGCTAGGCATGGGTTCAAGCTGCAGAAGTTAGAAAGACCTTTAGTCGTCAGGAATGTAGATGGCACCAACAATAGTGGAGGGACCATTATGCACCAGATAGAGTGCAATGTATTCTACAAAGGCCATATGGAAAGAATGAGGATGGACATATGTGATCTGGGAAAAACAGAGGTGATATTGGGTATACCATGGTTAGCAGCCCACAACCCAGAAATAAACTGGGAGATAGGGGAAGTTAAAATAACAAGATGCCCACCCTTGTGTGGTGGAAGAAGTCTAAAGAGGGAAAAGGTCAAAAGGATAGTGACAGAGGAAGAAGAAAAAATCGTCTGCTGGGCGATAGACGATAAAGAAGACTGGGGAAGAGAGGAAGAGATAGAAGAGGACCACAGGAAAATTGAGGAAATGGTTCCAAAGAAGTTTTTGAAGTGAAGAAAAGTGTTTGGAAAGGTGGAGTCAGAGAGAATGCCAAAGAGAAAGATTTGGGATCATGCTATAGGTCTCAAGGAGACGTTTAAACTGCGAAAGGGAAGGATTTATCCTCTATCCAAAAACAAGAGGGAAGAAGTCCAGGATTTTGTGGAAGATCAGTTGAGAAAGGGGTATATCAGACTATCAAAATCCCCTCAGACGTCACCAGTATTCTTTGTAGGCAAGAAGGATGGTAGCAAGAGGATGGTAATGGACTATCGCAACCTGAACGACCAAACAATAAAGAATAACTACCCACTCCCATTAATTACAGAATTAATCGACAACATGGGGAGTAAGAAAGTGTTCATGAAAATGGATCTCAGGTGGGGGTTTAACAACATCAGAATAAAAGAAGGGGATGAGTGGAAGAGAGCGTTCACAATGCACATCGGTTCCTTTAAACCAACTGTTATGTTCTTTGGGATGACAAATTCGCCAGCAACCTTTCAAGTGATGATGAATAAAATCCTGAGGGACCTAATAAATGAAGGAAAGGTAGCAGCATTTGTGGATGATGTGTTAGTAGGAACAGAGACAGAGGAGGGACATGATGAAATTGTGGAAGAAATATTGAGGAGACTGGAGGAGAATGACTTGTATGTCAAGCCAGAAAAATGTGTGTGGAAGGCGAGGAAGATAGGATTCCTGGGTGTAGTTATTGGACCCAATGGAATAGAGATGGAGGAAAGAAAGGTAGAAGGAGTACTCGGTTGGCCAGTACCAAAAACTGTGAAAGATGTTAGAAAGTTCTTAGGCCTCGCCAATTACTATAGGAGGTTTATTAAGGACTTCGCTTGAGTAGCAAGACCAATGAACATGCTAACGAGGAAAGATGAGAAGTGGCAGTGGGGAGGCAAGCAGCAGAAGGCATTTAACAAACTAAAGAAGGTTTTCACTAGTAAACCAGTACTAGTAGCCCCGGATTTAGACAAAGAATTTAGGGTAGAAGCTGATGCTTCGAACTATGCTACTGGAGGAGTACTCTTGATGAAGTGCTCAGATGAAAAATAGAGACCAGTCGCTTTCATTTCAAAATCTCTAAGTGATACAGAACGAAACTATGAGATTTACAATAAAGAAATGTTAGCCGTAGTCAGATGTCTAGAGGCATGGAGGCATTTCCTAGAAGGAGCAGTAGAGAAATTCGAGATTTGGACAGATCACAAAAACCTTGAGTACTTTATGAAGGTGCAAAAGCTAAATAGAAGACAAGCAAGATGGGCCTTGTACCTATCTAGATTTAATTTTACGCTGAAACATGTTCCTGGAAGTAAAATAGGGAAGACAGATAGTTTGAGTAGAAGGCTAGACTGGGAGATCGGAAAAGGACAATGAGGATGAGACGTTGGTGAAACCAGAGTGGTTGGAAGTGAGAAAAACAGAAGCCGTAGAGATCATAGTAGATGGGGTAGATCTACTAGAAGAAGTTAGAAAGTCAAAAGTAAAGGATGACGAAGTAGTAAAGGCGGTAGAAGAAATGAAGCGAGCAGGAGTAAGAATGCTGAGAGATGAAGAGTGGAGAGAGGTAGACGGCATCATGTATAAAGAGGGAAAAGTCTATGTGCCAAAAGATGAGAAATTAAGGGCAGAGATAATTAGACTACATCATGATACGCCGATTGGAGGGCATGGGGGGCAATGAAAGACAGTAGAATTGGTCACTTGTAACTTTTGGTGGCCAGGGGTTACAAAGGAGGTGAAGAGATATGTGGAAGGGTGTGATGCCTGCCAGCACAATAAAAACTGCACAGAACAGCCAGCAGGCAAGTTAATGCCCAATTCTATTCCGGAGAAACCTTGGATGCACATATTAGCAGATTTTATCACTAAGCTGCCTTTAGCATAAGGATATGATAGTATTCTAGTAGTAGTGGACCGGCTAACTAAAATGGTCCACTTTATACCAACTACAGAGAAGACATTGGCAGAGAGATTGGCAAGGTTGTTTAGAGACAACGTGTGGAAGTTACATGGTCTACCTGAGAGCATTATATCAGACAGAGGACCATAGTTTGCGGCGGGGTTAATGAGAGAGCTGAATGAGATGTTGGGGATCAAGAGTAAATTGTCGACGGCGTTCCACCCTCAAACGGATGGACAAATAGAAAGGGTGAACCAAGAGTTAGAGCAGTACTTAAGAATGTTCATTGACCATAGACAAGAACAGTGGCCAGAATGGTTGGGAACAGCAGAGTTTGCATATAACAACAAAGCACACTCAAGTACTCAAACGTCGCCTTTCAAGGCAAATTACGAACAAGATCCCAGGATGGGGTTTGAGGGAAGAAAGAAGGGGAGATATGTAGGAGCAGAAAAGTTTGTGGAGAAAATGGAGAAGATACAAGAAGAGGCAAAAGCAGCGCTAAAGAAGGCACAGGAAGATATGAGGAAGTATGCTGACAGGAAGAGATCAGACATAGATGAATATAAAGTAAGAGACTTGGTCATGCTCAGTACCAAAGATCTGAAATATCAGATGGTCAGAAGGAGGACAGAGAAGTTGACAGAGAGATTTGTTGGTCCTTACAAAATCAAAGAAATAATATCATCAAACACGGTCAAATTAGAACTACCTAGCACAGTAAGAATACACCCGGTAGTCAACGTTAGTAGAATACGTAGATATATAGGACAGGTAGAGAGGTAGAAGAAGAAGCAACTAGCCCCAGTAATAATTGAAGGGGAGGAAGAATGGGAAGTGGAGAGAATCCTGAATAAGCAATGAGTAAGAGGGAAAGACAAGTACCTAGTATGCTAGAAAGGATTTACAGCAGAATCCGATACCTGGGAAGGAAGGGAGAATTTAGAGAATGCAAAAGAAGCGATCAAAGAATTCAAAAAGGAATATCAGAGAGACATGGAAGATGTAGCGTGGCAAGAGCACAAAGAAGGAACATTCTGACGGGAAGAACTACCAGGGAAGTTCACGGCAAAGATGCTATATGGATGGTCAGACAAGCAATATGACCAGGAATATTGGGGGAGATTGGAAAGAAACTAGAGACGATGGAAGGGCAAGAAACCAGCAAGAAGAGAGACAATAAAGACAATCCTAGAAGAGGAAGAAGCCAAAGAAGAAAAATCAGGAGTTTGAGAATGGACAGAGAAAGATGAAGATGAAATGGGCAACATGGTGGACCCATATTATGAGTTGTAGAGAAATTCCTCAAGACAAGGAAACTTAAGAGGGGGGTAGTGTCATGACTTGGCAAATTGACTAAGTCATTATTTATATTTCTTTTCTTTTCTTTTCTTATTTATAACTACAAGATGGAGCATGGGAAAGTATCACATGACTTTGTCACAATGTCACAATTGGTGTGACGGATGGTCACAGAAGGTCACATCACAATGTGTCACATGACTAGAGTAGCATGAGGACCATGGGAAAACAAGTGCATAGCCACAGTAGTAAAATGTATAAGTAGTAGAGAATTAAGCAAGAACCCTATCAAGTTCTCTTTGTCAAACTCTGAACAAAGAGACAGTTGGCTTAATTCCAGTCATCAGACTTTAGATGCTGACAGTTCTAGACTACTGTTCTAGCTCTGTTCCTAAGTCCTGTCTGCCTAGTGTCATCCTAATGCCCTATTTTAAAGTTGTTCTCACAGTAGTACTCTCTGACTATGTGATCAGACTATCCTCACAGTAGTACTCTTGACTATGTGATCAGATATGAGACTTTGAATCCTCCTTGTATAACTTAACTCCCTAGTAATGCCAAACTCTGTTTTAGAGCTCCTATAATGTTGTCTCTATAGCTAAGTCACTTGTCCTGTAGTCTCTTTGTTTTTGACTCAGTCTTGAGTTGAAGCAACTTAATCACTGATCTAATCACTCTAAAAATAGATTTCCACTTTTGAAAACCCAAATAAAGAAAAGAGATAACTAAGATTGCTTGCTCTCTTTCTACCAAGTAGAGGTTTTTATATACTTAGAGAAATATAAAAGAAATATACAAAAAAATAGGGGAAATAATCAACCCAGTCATAATATATTAATACAATAATTGTTCTGGTAGTAATAGGAAATCCCATGCCTTTCTGTCTTTCTTCAATTATTTTCTAAGGTTTTTGCTAGGTCTATTCTGCCTTTGCCAAGTTACTGGGTTATCTACCACTAATCCTGCAGTGATCCCTTTCTGTTTTTGGGTTATCTCAGTGACTTAGGATCTGTTTTTTTCCTTTCTAGCCTAGAAAATCTTAGATACCATTTTCACAGCTCCTTGAGACTCCTTGTTTTTTCTTTATTTTGATTAGGTAGATTAGTTTTGATGCTGTCCTATTCTTAGCCATCACTGATTGGATAATGCTATATCCTATTCTTATTTCCTGCTAGACTGCTAGTCTTGTTCCTTGGTAATAGGCATCTTTTCAGACTTTTCCATATAAGGTTTCTTTTCCTGACTAAGCTGCTATTCTCAGCAATAACACTGTGGGACTGTGGGCTCGACTTCACTGGTTCTCAAGTGATTAGTCTATTGGTAGTAGTGACCTTACGTCCCTGGGTATATTGCTACATAACTAGATAGCCAGCTTTATCAGTAGTAGTCCTTTATGTCTTTCTTGCTTCCTAGTAAGTAATTTTATCTTAGTCCTTGTTTTTGGGGTGTGAAGTCACAAAATTTGTTTAATTTTAGGCCTGAATATATTTTGGATCTCACACCATAAGGTTTGGTATTAGGGGTACAGACAAAGAGACAACTGAGTATAGAGGATCCATAAGTGATCAACTAACTATATTTTCCAGTTAAGTCAATGCCATGATGTGTAAAGGTTGACACCTTAGGAAGGATATGCAACAACAATCTAGAGAGATCTTACTCTTGTTTCAACTATCAACTTATTTTATTTTATCTAAAGCTGTATATAATATCTAATTTCATCTTTTACTTAAAACCTTTACTTCAGCTATCTCCCCTCAAACCTTTAGCATACAATTGGGAGCTAGTACTATGTCTTATTATTTGTCCCAAGATGCAATTTCCTTTTGCATCCTTTTATCTAGAGCCCATCACAAGAGAAGTTTTGGTTTTTTTATTCTTTTTGCTCTTCTTTTACTTTAATCACTTGAGCATCCCAATTTTATTTCTACAAGATGCCTAATTTTACACAACTTTCTAGAGTGGAAAACCAACCAGAAACTAGAACTAGGAGTTACTAAACTTCTATATTGTAGTGTGCTAGACTTGTAGACCTAGTAGATAACCTAGAATATATACTACAGAAAAAAGCAAGATTTGTAGCAAACAGAAGATAAGTGAGCATAGGAACAACCTCAGAAGTATTGGAGCTGTTAGAACTGCTGACCCTAGTACTTGGATTCCTTCAGATGTCAAGCCAAATCTCTTCTTGGATACTTTAGCAGAATAGGTTGGACCTGTCTTTCCAGAAAGGTTTAGTCTTTCAAGTGTATATATAATTCCCAAAGAATTACTAGAAGAACTTACATTAGAGGTAATGCAAGTGTTTTCTAACTCACTTACTTTGTTACCATGATCACCAATGCTGTTGTTTATTACACTTGCTATTATTTCATATCCAAAGCAAAGTATAACTGCTAAATTGAACATGCTCTTATCCCTTAGCCTAAGCATCTCTAAGTGGGATAGACAATTTATGTAAGACTTTAGCTGCAATGACTTATGTCTACTTTGAGTCAGAGTTGATAAGGAGAACTTGATAGAGTTCCTATTTGATTTTCTACACTACTTATACAATTTACTATGGTGGCTATGCAACATCCTCCCATAGTCCTCATATTATTCCCATCATATGACTACCTTATCACATGTTGTGACTGTGACTTGTGATGTGACATTAGTGTGATCAAATATGTGACCCAATGTCACATTTGTGACTCTGTGACTATCATATGATATTCCCACACTTCCCCTTAGTAATAATCTAAAAGAAAAGAAATATAAATATTGACTTAGCCATTTTGCCAAGTTATAATAATCTAGGACACTTGGGAATTTTCTTAGAATAATGGAACAGTTGTTTTGGACTATAGAAATTATAGATGATCAGAAGAAATTAGATTGGATTACTAGATATATGAACACTGATATACTAGTGGACTAGCTTTGAAAAATATAAAGCTAGGTCTTAGAATCAGTTCCTAGATAGACTCAAGATAAAGTACCTAGAATTAACTACTGAAGAATAGGATAGTATAGATCAATTGAGAAAACTATGTAGAGAGAATGCCAGAATCAACTTATTAGAGAAAGAGCAGCTTAGATAGCACCTTTTAGGATACACTTAATTCCAGATTAAGTATACAGGAGACTTTGAAAGTCAATGTACAAGAAATGAGTTGCATTGAGGACCCATACAATCTAGAGCACATAGTATAAAAGGCTATAGACTTAGTTAATGGAAAAACTATAGTATAGACATTGAAACATATACCAATAATATTAGCTAGGAATGGAAAAGTGGACCTAGACACTAGAGGACCAGTGTTTTATAGTAAAGAAGAGTCAGTTAGAAAGGTCAAGGCACATCTAGATATAGAGGCCTTGCAACAAGATATAAATATATTAAAGATATTATATAAGAAACAAGAAAGATCACAAGAGAATTATGAGAAGAGTATATAGGGGGCTTGTCAGCGTCTAAAGTCCAATGACTGGAATTAAGCCAACTATCTCTTTGTTTAGAGTTTGACAAAGAGAACTTGATGGAGTTCTCGCTCATTTCTCTACTACTTATATACTTTACTACTGTGGCTATGCACTTGCTCTCCTATGGTTCTCATGTTACTCTCGTCATGTGACCCACTGTGACTGTGACTGTGACCTGACCATCTGTGACCTTCGTCACACCATTGTGACATTGTGATAAAGTCACATGATACTTTCCTGCACTCCATCTTGTAGTTGTAAATAAGAAAAGAAATATAAATAATGACTTAGCCAATTTGCCAAGTCATAACAGGGCTCTAGATAATATTAAGACTCTTATACACTCACAAGAGCAGTGTTAACACAAGCCCTTGATGGACTTAAGGTTAGACTAGGATTGAAGTTCAAGAAAAACTTGATGGAGTTCTTGTTAGATTAGAACTACTACTTAAACAAATATCTATTGGTTTGTGTACTTGTCTCTTACAATTATAAGACCCTTACTAATAACTATATAGTATTACATAATTAGTCCTATGCTATTTATATCTTTTAGTCTATTATATATATATATATATATATCTTTATCAGGTTTAATAAATGCACAAGAAATAGTTACTTCTTTTGGAGCCATTTTATAATAGACAATGTTAAGACTCTAGACCTTACAGTTGAATATGTGTTTCAACTTAAAGCTTATATCTAACACTTGATATCTTCATGCTCCTTGTTAAAGGATCTAGTCAAGGTTTTCAGTGAAGTTATATCAGAGGAGAGATGTCAACGAGACTTTGAGTAGCACCCTTGAGATTGTCCTAAGACAAGTAAAAGTACTGGTTCCTCAGAGTAAGATTTTACAGAGGGAATATAGAAAGAAAGAACTTGCTATTCTCTTCTCTTTCTAGTCTGTATTTATCCTAACTAGGTATTGTGACTACATTACAATGTGGTAATACTAATTGTAACTATAGGTAACTAGTTAAGTAACAGTCTAGTGACAGAAGCGATGAGGGTAACAAGTTGAGTCATTGTCTAATAATGGGTTAGTTCAATATTATCCCATTAAGCATAAGTCCAAAGATAGAAAGGGAAGGATAGTCTGAGATTTCTCTGAAGAGTCCTGTATATTCTATAAGTCTATTGTCTCTTAGAGTCCTCAGACATTCAATATATTACTGCATAGTAATGTTCTCATCTAACATTGTCAACATCTCATCTACTAGCCACTCATTATTAGACTATGGCTGATAATAGTTATAGTCCTACTCGATGTTCATAACAGACAAACCCTAGCACTATCAACAAAGGAAGTAAGAGGGTTTTCAATGAGATATGCATAGAGACTACCACAGATGGGACCACCAAGATCTCTAAGGAAATACTTTTATTGTCTCAAGATAAACTATTTGTTTTTGTTCTGTTCTAAAAAGGCAAAAGATGAGAAGAAAGGATTAATATTAGTAGATAAATTTACAGTGAGGTTTGCAAATGGAAAGCCAATACCAATAGAGCATAATATGTTCATTAAGGACTATATAAGAAAGTACCTACTATTGTCAATAGCAGTGATTGTCATGACTTGACAAAATGGCTAAATCATTATTTAATATTTCTTTTCTTTTCTTTTCTTTATTACTAAGGTGGAGCATGGGAAAGTATCACATGACTGTCACAGACTCACAAAATGTGTGACCAAAGTCACAGAATGTTATGTCACATGGGAGTCACAGGTCATGTCACAGCATGTGACAAAGAAGTCAGCTAATGGACATGAGGACTGGGAGATAAGATACATAGCCATAATAGTAATTGTATATATAGTATAGCAAATCTAATAAGGACTCTATCAAGTTCTCTTTGTTAATTGCTGAACAAAGAGCAATTGGCTTAATTCTGGCTTGGAGTTTAGCTTTCTTATAGTAATAATATAGGAAGATCCAAAACTAAAGACTTATAGTATATAGGATCAAGGACTAGATATGGGAGTTGTTATATTGTCATAACTAGCAAGGAGACAGTTAGAAGAACTATCACAGTTGAGAAAGAAAGCCAGTAATCTGGAGGTCATGATACAAAAAGTGAATATAGAGAGAGAGCTAATGCTAGAACCAAAAGAGAAAGATATGGAGTCTTTCTTGAGAAGGATAGTTACAGAGTATGTTTAGACAAGACAAGACTTGGCTCCTAAAAAGAAGTTAGGTTTTTAGAACAGCCAATAAAGAAGCCACTATTTGAAAGACAGGTTCACTTTCAGAGTGGTAAGTTTTCAGAGGTTAATAAATAGAATCAAGAGAAGAAAGAATCCTCATCCATAAGAGAACTTATAGTGGATTAGAAGCATTAACTACAAGTCAAAATCATGAGTTTCCTTATCAAAAGGTACCTATCCAGATACTAATAGTCGATGTTTCCCTCTTGCTAGACAAGTACTTTAGATAGTTTCCTCAGAAAGATATGCCAGTAAAGAATAAGGCATCTATTGAAAAAAGAGTTAAGGCTAAGGAGATATTAAATGGAATACTAGAAGGAGAAATGAAAGTGACTCCTAAGGAACTATGAGCTATAGTACCAAAGTTGCAAATAGTCTTAAAAGAAATTCTTACAAGTAAGCATTCAAATAAGGATAAATTTAGAGAGATCTAAGATATAAAAAAAAATAATAGTCGACCACAAAAGAAAATAGTATTGGTCAACAGTTTAGAGAGTTCAGAAAAGTGGCAAGAGATTATTGAGATAGAGAATGGGAAAATTGTCAAAGTTTGTGTCATGACTTGGCAAAATGGCTAAGTCAATATTTATATTTCTTTTCTGGACTTACTACACAAGGATAGAGTGTAAAAAAATATCATATAAGAAAGTATCACAAAATTTACATTCAGGTGACATCACATAACTAAGTCATATGAGGACTGTGGGAAAGTAGTGCACAGACCATGTAGTAGTTGTATAAGTAGTGTACAGAATTAAATGAGAACTCCATTGAGTTCTCCTTATCAACTTGGACTTAGAGAGCAATTTGTTAGTGAGCCAACTCCTGAACTAGAATAAAGCTAACTGCTCTTTATCAGCATTTGACAAAGAGAACTCAATAGAGTTCCCATTGGATTTTCTACACTATATATACAATTACTATGTGGCTATGCTCTTTAACTCCTATAGTCTTTATGCTACTCATCAACTAACTTCTTTGCTACATGTTGTGACTGTGACTTGTGACCTTGTGTGTGACATGACCATTTCTGTGACTCTGTGATGGTCACATGATACTTTCCCATACTCCACCCTAGTAATAAAGAAAAGAAAAGAAAAAGAAAAGAAATATTAAATAATAACTTAGATGTTTTGCCAAGTCATGACATAATTAAGTTGTCTAGGCTAAGTCACTACAGTTTGGACTGTGGCTGATCTAGTCTTGTAGTTCCTAGAGAAACTAAGTCCAGAAAAATATACTTGTCAGATTTTTGCAATAGAAGAAGATAGAGAAAAGCAGTACCAGATATGGCTTATCTAAGAGTAGTGCCAGCTATGATAAATAGTGTTGGAGAAAAAGAAGTTTTGTTAGACAGTGGGTCACAGATAGTCTTGATAACCAAGAAAGTAGCTGCTGCCAATAAAGTAAGCTAGGATCCTAGTCTTAGTATTCAGATGCAGAATGCAAATGGATCCCTATCTAGAATGTGCAGATTGGCAAGAAATGTACTGTTTACTCTAGGAGAAGTAATAGTACTCTTACAAGTGTATGTAATGGATGCAGCATCTTATATGGTATTGTTGGAGCATCTATTTGATACTATAACAAAAAGAAGATTTGTTAATAATAAAGAAGGAAACCAGATAGCGTGTATTACCTGTTCAAATACTAGAACAAAGGTAGCAATACTAATATATAGAAAAGAGAAGTTGCCAAGAAAAGTAGAAAGCCTAGCAAATTTTTGGTGAGCCTTGAGGAATCTAAGATATTTTCTAGAGAAGAGATTTCCTATATAATTGAACTAGATCAAAAAGGGAATCCTTTTATCAGTGAAGTTCTACCCCTAGAAGGAAGTACATTGAGTATAGACAAGTTGAGATTGTTGTATCCAAAAAGAAATAAGCCAATACTTAAAGAAAAAGATATATAGCTTTTAAAACAGATGATATAAGAGATAAAGTAGCCTAACACTCTTTGACAATGCTAAATAGCAGTTGAAGAAGAGACAGGGAATCTAGAGGAAATTGAGAAGGAGGTTGTCAGTTGCTTTACAAAGAAGTATAAACTAGTAGTACTAAAAGTAAAGCTAGTACTTAGGACTTTACTAAAGAGATTTAGGATTACAAGAGAAATAATGGGAGATCCTTTACAGGAAATGCCCAAGTTACCAGGGTAACCACCAGAGTTTGAACCTAGAGGGCATTATATTCTAGAGAGAAAGGAAAAGTTAGATATAGTTCATAAAGAAGGATTTTTGTAGCCAGAAAAAAGAAAATTAATACATTGGCTAATAAGTGAGTAGAAAAAAGCCTTTGTATAGGATAATACAGAGAGAAATTTAAAGAAGAGTACTTCCCACTAGTAGAAATACCAATATTTGCACATATTCTGTGTCATAACTTGGTAAAATGGCTAAGTCATTATTTAATATTTCTCTTCTTTTTCTTTTCTTTATTACTAGGGTGGGAAAGTATCATGTGACCATCACAGAGTCACAGAATGGTCATGTCACACAAGGTCACAAGTTATAACATGTGGTAAAGGAGTCAGTTAACAGGTAATATAGAGACTATAGGAACCAAAGAGCATAGCCACATAGTAATTGTATATATAGTATAGTAAATCCAATGGGGACTCTATCGAGTTCTCTTTGTCAATCGCTGAACAAAGAGCAGTTGACTTAATTCTGGCTTGGAGTTTAGCTTTCTTATAACTTCTTATTTGAGTTGACAAGGAAAACTTAATAGAGTTTTCTTTGGATTTTGTATACTACTTATACATCTTAATAACCCTAACCCTACTATACTATCCCACACTTCCTTATAAGTCACTTTTTACTTGTTGTTATGACTTGGCAAAATGGCTAAGTTATTATTTATATTTCTTTTCATTTTATTTTCTTTTGGACTTACTATGCAAGGAAGAAGTGTGGGAAAGTGTCACATGATTAATGTCACAAGGTCATGTCACATGATGGGTCACATAATGAGTGTGGGAAAATAGTGCACAGAC
>Ga0157361_1000624_pt1 | contig 13257 bp, 12 predicted proteins | sample AttlaeALBM2_FD_111481 | JGI IMG/M metagenome (GOLD analysis project Ga0157361, IMG submission 111481) | Fungus gardens microbial communities from leaf cutter ant in Ribeirão Preto, State of São Paulo, Brazil - Atta laevigata ALBM2 | ecosystem: Host-associated > Fungi > Mycelium > Unclassified ...
AGAGTGCTACTCAAAGTCTCGCTTACATCTCTCCTCCGATATAACTTCACTGAAAACCTTAACCGGACCCTCTAATGAGGAGCGTGAAGATATCAAGTGTTAGATATAGGCTTCAAGTTGAACGTATTCAACTGTGAGGTCTAGAGTCTTAACAGGCTATGGAAAGCCCTCAAAAAGACCTTTTGATTGATGCCAGTCACGTCTCAAGGCAATCAATATTGGCCAAGATATTAAGCAGATCAACTGGTAACTACCATGTTACTATTTATTAAATTGCTAATATCTTGGAAACCACCACAATTGATGCTTTGGTTCTAGGCTCAGCAGAAGCCTTTTTTATAATGCTCAAAATGAGTCTAGAATGACCTCAAGGCAATTCATATTAGTGGAGATATGAAAGCCTCAATATTTGCACATTACTATATGTAGAACAATAGATAATAGCATATGATAATCTGTCCTAGTGCACAGACCATTATAATCCTATAAATAAGGACTTTCTGTCTGAGAATTAGATCTCAGACTTAACAACATCTCTTGTCACTATCTAAACTTTGCTTATAAGCACTTTTTGAATAACTCTTCAACCCAATCACAAATAGTAAGTGGCCTTTTGTGATAGCAGCTCTTTTTTAATACTACTATCTCTATTATTCTTACTTCTTTGATTTCTAGCCATCTTTACTCTACTATTCAGCATTAGAGTTAGTTCTATCACCAACATAGTATAGTGAGCAAAAAAACTATTTATATACTTAGCACTTACATGTTGATTATCAAATAACTCAATAAGGAAATTAGTAGAAAATTCATAATATTATGTAGTTAGGTATAGTAGCAAAAAAAGATAGAAATATAATAAAGAAAGGCACAGTGAGATGGTGCACAGGATAGAACTCTGAAAGGCATAATAGAAAGAGAAGTAAGGAGGATGTTCAAGATATTGAGAGAAGTGTGACCAAACATTGGAGTAGAGAAAGTAGATATTCATAAAGGGATCACAGTAAAAGCTCTCTTGGTTTGACTTGGAATAAGGCATATTCTATTGCAAACTAATGAGTATATCTAATGAATTACAAAACTTATATACTAAAAAGAATTCTAGAAAGTTCTCAAAACTTTCACTAGATCATGGCATTGGCTTAATTTCCTAACACCTTCCTTATCTACTCAGCATATCATATTGTTAGGACTTAGAACATAATATAAGAGAGTAATAACAATAGTTTTGGCTAAGAAGTTACAGTTATATTAGCTGAAAATCATTGAAGTAGAGAAAAAGTATATGTATAAGAGACAAGAGTTAACAATGGTAGGAAAGATGATGAAGTATATAGAATTGAATTTTGTGAAAGTAGTAAATCTATTGATAAAGTTAATAAGGGTAACAAAAAGTGAGTTTGGTTGGGAAGAAAAACAAAGGCTAACAATAGAAGAGATGAAGAAGAGTGTTTACTTAATATATAATAAATGTTAACCTTTTACTACTCTCTCTTCTAAGTAACCTCTAGTAGAGAGTTAGGATAAATATAATCACTGATCTTCTAACAACAAAGGTAAGTTAAACTTTAGAAAAATGGTGAGTATGCTTTTATATCATACAAAAAATTATTGCAATAACTAAAAGAAATTTTTTGTGATGAAATGAAGACAAAATTAAATTAATAACAGTCCTAGCTATTGAGGAAGTTCTAAGCCAGTCTTGAAATATACCATTCAACACTTCTACTCATTGTAAGACCTTGACAGCTCCTAGAGCTTCACAAAAGTTTTTAAATACCTCACAATTGAGGACTTTGGTAAGAATGTTAGCAACTATTTGATGAGTAGAAACATATTGCAGTTTTATCTCATTTTCCTCAATGAAATATTGATGTGTTTAGCTCTAAAGTGAGAAATAGGATTTTGGGCTAAAGCTATTACACCCTGATTATCAGCATGTATGATGGTGGCTTGAGTCTGAGGATAGCTAACTTTCTTAAAAAGTATTCAAAGCCAAATTACTTTTTTTGTTATATTTGCTAAGTTCAGCTTCTACAAAGGAGGTAGCAATAGATATCTGCTTCTTTGAGGACTATGAGATACATCCTCCAGTAACATCAAAGACAAAACCTCCTACTAAATGCCTTGCAGAACATTACCAGCCCAATTTGAGTTAGTCTAACCAACAATATCAATAGCTCCTCTCCCATGATGCTCTAAAACAAGGGAAAAATCTTGAGTGCCCTTTAGATAGTAAAGAATACATTTTGTAACTTCAAGGTAAAAAATACTAGGATTTCTACTAAATTGAGCAATGAGGTTGACAGAGAATTGAATATCTAGATAAGTTTGAGTGGCATATAGCAATGATCCAACTAGGAATAAATAGTGAATGCCTTCAGAGAAACTTGAATACTTATTTTGTTCTGTTTTAGAAGAAAGAAATTGAGATATAGATAGACTATATTTGACAGCCAAAGAGATTAAGACAGGCTTTGCATCTTTCATCCCAAACCTTATGAGAACTTGAGTGATGTACGTAGACTAATTATGATGGATAAGGTGATTAGGATGATCTCAAGTAACTAGGATATCAAGAATAAACTTTAATTTACCCAGGTCTGTTATTTCAAAATCCTTTGATAAGTTTTGCTTGAACAAAGCAATTCCAGGGATCTCTTTTTCAGCAATAGTTATATTGTCAACATAGATCAAGACTATTCAGACAATCTTGTTATGCTCCCAAAGGACATAGAGACAATTGTTGGCCATTGCACAAGTAAAGCCTAGCTTATTCATTATCTGATGTAAGCACTTCTTCCAGTCAACTTGCTTGTTTCAAACCATATAATGTCTTTTTTAGCTTCCAAAATCTTTGGCTATTCCTATACTTCTCAGCAAGTCCATTAGGTACTTTTATATAAATTTCTTCATCTAGATCTCCTTATAAGATATGCTTCTACAATGTCAACTTGATGAAGTTCAAGGTCTAGGAAGGCAGTAAGTGCAAAAAAAATTTGTAAGGCCATGAATTTTACTACTGATGAGAATGTCTCTATGAAGTCTAGACCTAGCACCTACAAGAAACCTTGAGCAATAATCCAAGCCTTGAATTTTAGATGGTTCCCATGGCCATCTAACTTCTCCTTGAATACAATGCAACTATCAATAGCCTTTTTGTTATTAGGTAAGCATTTAGCCCACTTGAAAACTTTGGCTTTGACTAATTAATTGAATTTGGAGTTAATAGTTTTCTCCTACTGTTTTGAGTATGGTAATAGTAGAGCTTCCTTTAATGTTCATGGTTCAGAAGTTGTGGCAACAAAGGCAAATATAGTATTACTAAGGTAAGCAGATTGATCTTTATTATAAAACTTGGCAGGTAGTTGACAATTTTGACTCAAAGGCTTTCTTTTGGGTAGATTTTGTCACTTACTCTTTGAGAGGCTTAGGGGGGGAGTAGATGGATGACTTTCAGGTAAGTGTACCTTAGTTAGATCAGGGGTTGAAACTAATAGAGTAATGCTGTCTGTTAATATTACATTATTAATAAGCTTGTTAATATTCTCTGAAAGGGGTGGTATATTGTCAATAATAGCTAGATTGCTTGGTGAGGAGTCTTTAATAAAATCAATGTCATGGGAGCTAATTAATTTTCTAGGAGTCTTGAGATTCTCAAGACAATATCCCTTTAACTCATCTGTCTACTACCTAAGCATCTGAACCTTCACTGCTTGAGATTGTAGCTTCCTATCATATACTGGCTTTGGTACATAAGCCCATCCAATTGATCTAAAAATTTATAAGTGGGATATATCTAGCTTTTGTTCTGTCCAAGCTTCATAAGAAACTATAGAATTCAACCCAGAGGAGAGTAATAAGCTCCAAATATGGATAGCATATAAGAACACTTCTTCTTAGTATCTCAGGCTCAAACTAGTAGAATACAACATGCATCTAACCATCTCAAAGATAATGACAATAGCTCTTTCAGTAATACTATTTTGCTAAGGAAGGTAAGGTAGTGTCATTTCATGAATAATGCCATTTCATTAACAAAACTCATTCATAGATGAGTTAATGAACTCTGAACTGTTATCACTTTGCAATCTTTTGATCTTGAGCCCAGATTGATGTTTTAACATAGCAATCATATCTCTAATAGCACCTCTGGCTTCCTCCTTTGACTTCAAGAGATGTCCAACAGGATATTAACAACTGACTTTAATAACAACAAGGGCATAGACATAGCTATCCCAAGTAGGTACTGATATTGGACCTATTAAATCCATAACAACTAATTCCATCTTGCCATACTTTGTCTTGCTAGTGCCTGGCATTGGTTTTCAGTGAGATTTCCCATAAGTATATTCAGTACAAACATGATCATAATTATCAGATGCCTTGAGATCAAGTCCATTGACAAAGCCTTTCCATTCTATCAAGTCAATTATCCTAGGACCAATATGTCCTATTCAATAATGCCAGAGTCTCATTGATCCTTTATAAATAGAAAAAGCAATATGATTGGTATCTTTAGTACAAGTGATGAAGTATAGGAAGCTACCAGTATTTTTGAGAACAGCATAGAATAATTTTTGACCACCTATAGACTAGAGTAGGAGGCCCCTTTATGTAAAACATCTAAGCTGACTAAATTTATACCTAGAGAAGGGACATATAGAACATTTTGAAGTGTAACCAGAGTAATTTTACTAAATAGAAGCTTGGCACAAAAGAAGACTGATCCATAGCCAACAATAGGTATGTGATTAAGACTACTAACAGTTACTAACTAACTATTATAGGCCTCAGTATAGCTGATAAAACAATCTCACTCTAAGAACATATGAGATAATATTCCACTATTAAGAAAAAGACCTCATAAGCCCAAACTAGTATTGTTTATCACTATTCATACCATTTTACATTCTCTATTATCTTCTATTGATTGAGATGATTTTATAGCCAGATTTGCTAATCTGCCTCTACTATCTCTACTTAAACTACTTTTTTTTTTTCCTTTTTGAGGACATATTAGACATCAATGACCTTTCTGACCATAGATGCAACATATATCATCAGGTCTTGGGTTAGAGGTCTTCTTTTTGAACTTTTTCTTCTTCTTAACAGTATTTCCATAATTTGAAGCTTCTTGTTATGACTTGGCAAAATGGCTAAGTTATTATTTATATTTTTTTCTTTTATTTTCATATTGATAGATGCATGAGAGGAAAGTGACTCATAGAAAAGTGTAGGACTTTAGTATAGGGTTAGGGTTATGATTTATGTATAAATAGTATATAAAATCTAACAGAAACTCTATTAAGTTCTTCTTGTTAACTCAGATCAACCTGACTAAGCCTTATACCAGAACTCGATAGCACTTTAGAGTACTATCTGTCTTAGATCTTGCTCATTTTTATTCTTATCATTATCAACCCTCAACCAATGGTCATTGCAACTAGTCACTTCTATATAGCTGGGCCCTTAGATTAAGGTATAGTGTCTTAGCCCAAGATAGCTTAGGTACCCTCCAAGTCTGAGTTGACAAGAAGAACTTAATAGAGTTCTTGTTAGTTTTTGTACACTATTTATACACAAATCATAACCCTAACCCTATACTAAAGTCCTGTACTTCCCTATGAGTCACTTTTCTCTCATACATCTATCGATATGAAAATAAAAGAAAAAAAATATAAATAATAACTTAGCCATTTTGCTAAGTCATGATATAAGAGAACTTTATAGTCAGTTAGGGACTACAGGTAGAGGTATAACACCAAACCTGGGTATTGTTACTAAGACCTGACCTTACAAACAGGTGGTATTTATTATCTACTTGTACCTTTCTTAGTATAAACCTTGTGCTACGCTCTATTGTGAGTTAATACATGCAAAGGAGTAATAGTTACTTTTAAAAGGCCATTTAGTTTAGGGATTCTCTCCATGAGATAATGGCTAAAGTACTATTAGGGCAGTAGTTAGTAGGGCATTAGGTACCTAGCTGGGTGAAGATCTTGTGTCCCAGCAGATGTAGTTGTAAATAAACAAGATCAATTATTCAATCTATACTCTAAGACGTTAGCACAATGTCTCAAATACAATACAACCAACTTATGAGCAATCTACTTAACAAAAAGCATGCCCTTGCTAAATTAAGGGCAGAATTAGAGGAAAGAAAGGGAAAGCTGTGTCATTGCTATAAGAAGTTTGGATACCTGGCCCAAAACTACAGGAATAAAGAAGAGAAGAAAAAGAGGGAAATCATTTCCCAAAATAAATTTGAGGTGTTGAAAACTAGAGTGATGCAGTATGGTAAAAGGGGAAATATAATAAGGAGACAAGAAGTAGTAGTGGTTAAGTGCTTTAAGTGTGAAGAAAAGGAGTACAAATATAGAGAGTACCTTCTATAGAAGAAAGTAGGAAAAAGAAGAGTAGTAGAGAAGGCAGCATGTATGGCAAAGCCACAAAAGGCATAGTAGAAGGAGCTTAGGAGAGCTAAAAAAGGAGAAGCAGTATGTATGATTGAGCTGTGAGAAGTGCAGTAAGAAGGAGGAGTGTAAAGAAGAAGTCTAGTACATGTCTTATGACAAAAGGTATAGGAGCACTGTGGAGAAGGTATTTCAGACATGTCTGCTAGAACTAGGGTAGTATATAGAGAAGGTGATAGTATTGTATGTAAAATGTGAGAGGTGTAGAAAGAAAGGATACCATGTAGAGAAAAATAGAGGGCAAGAGGTAATCTCAAACAGAAAAAGGTAGTGTGGATATTCAAAAGGAGAAGAGAGAAAGATGGCATGCCCCAAAGAGGGAAAAGCATAGCAGAGCAGCATACAAGCAAGAGCTCTGGAAAACATAGCAAAACAGGAGAGTAGTTAGAGAAAAGTTAGGAGAACCTTCCAAATGCTAAGAGAAGTGTAGTTGAATGTTAGAGTGGAAAAATTAGATATGCATAAAGGCATAACTATAAAAGCGCTCTTAGATAGTAGCACCACAGGGATATTTGTCATGACTTGGCAAAATGGCTAAGTTATTATTTATATTTCTTTTCTTTTCTCTTGGACTTACTATATATAAGAAGTGTGGGAAAGTATCACAGTCACATAGTCATGTCACATGGTCATATAACAAGTGTGGGAAAGTAGTGCACAGACTATGTAATAGTTGTATAAGTAGTATACAGAAAATAATAGGAACTCCATCGAGTTCTCCTTATTAACTTAGACTTGGAGGGTAAATAAATTATCTAGGCTAAGTCACTATAATGTTCATGGTTCATGGACAGAAAGATGGCAGCTAAGCATAGGTTCAAGCTGCAAGAATTAGAGAGACTAATAGTGGTCAGAAATATAAATAGGACAAATAATAGTAGAGGAGCAATTACCTACTAGATAGAGGTAAACATTTATTACAAGAATTATATGGAAAGAATGAGGGTGAATGTATGTGATTTGGGGAAGACAGAGATAATCCTGGGAATGTCATGGCTAGCAGCACACAATCCTGAGATAAACTGGAAGACTAGAGAAATTAAAATGACAAGATGTTCATTCTTGTGTAGTAGGGTAAAGTCAAAAGAGGAAGAAAGGAAGAAACAGGGAAAAAGAGTAGCAACTCTAGAGGAAGAGAAAATTGTCAGGTGGGAAATAGATAATAAAGAGGACTGGGAAAGAGAGAAGGAGAGTAAAGAGGACCATAGGAAAATTAAGAAAATGGTCCCAAGAAAATTTCTAAAGTGGAAAAAGGTATTTGGGAAAGTGAAGTTGGAGAGGGTGCCAACAAGGAAAGTTTGAGATCATGCCATAGATCTCAAAGAGACATTCAAACCACAAAAAGAAAGGATTTATCCTCTATCTAGAAATGAGAAAGAAGAAGTCTAGAATTTTGTAGAAGATCAGCTAAGAAAGAGATACATTAGGCCATCAAAATCTCCTTAGATGTTGCCAATATTCTTTGTGGGCAAGAAAGATAAAAGCAAAAGGATGGTAATAGACTACTGCAACCTGAACAACCAAACAATGAAGAATAATTATCTGCTGCCATTGATTACTAACCTAATCAACAACATAGGTAGCAAGAAAGTATTTACTAAAATAGATTTGAGGTAGGGGTTCAATAATGTGAGGATAAAAGAGGGAGATGAGTGGAAGGGAGCATTTACAATTTATATAGGCTTTTTCAAACCAACAGTAATGTTTTTTGAGATGACAAATTCGCCAGCTACATTCTAGGCAATAATGAATAAAATCTTGAGAGACTTAATCAACAAGGGAAAAGTTGCCATATTTGTAGATGATGTACTGGTAGGGACAGAAACAAAGGAGGGACATAATGAGATTATAGAGGAAATATTGAGGAGGTTGGAAGAAAATAACTTGTATGTCAAGCTAGAGAAATGTGTGTAGAAAGTAAAGAAGGATGGATTCCTAGGGGTTGTTATAGGACCTAATGGGATAGAAATGGAAGAGGAGAAAGTAGATGGAGTACTTAGTTAACTGGAACCAAAAAATGTAAAAAATGTCAGAAAATTCTTAGGCCTCACAAATTACTATAGAAGATTTATCAAGGATTTTGCTTGAGTAACCAGGCTGATGAATATGCTAACAAGAAAGAATGTGAAGTAGCAATAGGAATAGGAGCAGCAAAAGGCGTTTGACAAGCTCAAGAGAGTCTTCACCACTAGACTAATACTAGTAGCCCCAGATTTAGACAAAGAATTTAGGATAGAGGCAGACACCTCAAACTATGCAACTGGGGAAGTACTATCTATAAAGTTCTCCAATGAAGTATGGAGACTAGTAGCCTTTGTCTTGAAATCTCTAAGCAATACAGAAAGAAACTATGAAATACACAATAAAGAGATGTTGGCTATTGTTAGATGCCTAGAAACATAGAGATATTTCCTAAAAGGGACAATGGTTAAATTTGAGATTTGGATGGACCATAAAAATCTCAAATACTTTATGAAAGCACAAAAGTTAAATTGTAGACAAGCTAGATAAGTACTCTACCTATCAAGATTTGACTTTACATTAAAGCCTGTTCTGGGAAGCAAGATGAGGAAAGTGAACAGTCTAAGTTGGAGACTAGATTAGAAAGTGGGAAAGTAGAAGTAGAAAAGGATAACAATAATGAGACATTGGTGAAACCAGAGTGGTTAGAAGTGAGAAAAACTAAAGCAGTAGTCATAGAAGAAATAAAGCAAGCAGGAGTAAAGATGTTGAGAGATGAGGAATGGAGAAAAGTCAATGGCATAATGTATAAAGAAGAAAAGGTCTATGTACCAAAAGATGATAAGCTTAGAGTGGAAATTATTAGACTATATTATGATACACCAATAGGGGAATATGGGAGGCAGTGGAAGATAGTGGAACTGGTCACTTGCAATTTCTGGTGGCCAGGAGTAACAAAGGAGGTAAAACAATATGTGGAAGAGTATAATGCTTGCTAGTGCAATAAGAACTGCACAGAATAGCTAGTAGGAAAATTAATACCAAACTCAATTCTGGATAAACCTTGAACGTATATATTGGTAGACTTTATTATGTAGCTACCATTAGCTTAAGGATATAACTCTATTCTAGTAGTAGTGGATTAGTTAACAAAAATGGTCTACTTTATACTAGCTACAGAGAAGACATCGGCAAAAGGGTTAGCAAGGTTGTTCAAAGATAACATGTGGAAGTTACATGGGTTACCTGAAAGTATCATTTTAGATAGGAGACCTCAATTTGTAGCAGGTTTAATATGGGAGTTGAATAGAATGTTGGAGATTGAGAGCAAATTGTTGACAGTATTCCACTCTCAAACAAATAGGTAAACAAAGAGGATGAACCAAGAATTGGAACAGTACTTAAGGATGTTCATTGATCATAGACAGGAGCAATGGCCTGAATAGTTGGAAATAGCAGAATTTGCATACAATAACAAAACACATTCAAGTACTAGGATATTGCCTTTCAAGGCAAATTATGGACAAGATCTGAGAATGGGATTCAAGGGAAAAAAGAAGGGAAAATATGAAAGGACAGAGAAATTCATTGAGAAAATGAAGGAAATATAGGAAGAGACAAAAGTAGTACTGGGTAAAGTACAAGAAGAAATGAAGAAGTACACAGATAGGAAAAAAGTAGAGGTTGATGACTATAAAGTAAAAAACTTAGTGATGTTAAGTACTAAGGATCTGAAGTATCAGATAGTTGGAAGAAGGACAGAGAAGTTGACAGAGAGGTTTGTTGGCCCTTATAGGATAAAGAAAATTGTATTGTTGAATGCAGTTAAACTGGAGTTATCTAATACTATTAAAATACATCTGGTAGTCAATGTTAGTAAAATACAATGCTATGTAAGGCAAGCAGAAGAGCAGAAAAAGAAGCAACCAGCTCTGGTTATAATCAAAGGAAAGGAAGAGTAGGAGATAGAGAGAATCTTAAACAAGTGGTGGATAAGAGAAAAAGATAAATACTTGGTATACTGGAAAGGGTTTATAGCAGAGTTAGTCACTTGGGAAGGAAGAGAGAATTTGAAGAATGCAAAGAAAGCAATCAAAGAATTTGAGAAAGAATACTAACAAGACCAAAAAGATGTGGCAAGATAAGAACAAAAAGAAGGAATATTTGAGAGAGGATATCACAAATGGTCACTTACTTATTTGTGATTATAAATGCTACAGCTCAAAGGGGCTTAGAAGCAAAGTTTAGATAGTAACAAAAGATATTATTAAGTCTGAGGTCTAATCCTCAGACTATGAGCCCTTATATACAGAAAAGTGATAGTCTGTACACTAAAACAGATTATTACATGCTACTATCTATTGTTCTATATATGGTAGTGTCTGTGTGCTTAATATAGTGATAACTTAACCTTATGGAGGCTGTCCTTTGTTCTAAGAAAAGGATAGATGACTATCTATGGATAATTAATAAAGTCTATATACAAATATTGAGGCCTTCATATCTCTACTAACATTAATTGCCTTGAAATCATTCTAGACTCATTTTGAGCATTATAAAGAAGGCTTCTGCTGAGCCTAGAACAAAAGCATCAATCATGGTGGTTTCTGAGATACTAGTGATTTAATAAACAGTAATATAATGGTTATCTGTTGATCTACTTAATATCTTGGCCAATACTGATTGCCTTAAGATGTGACTGGCATCACATGAAAGGTCTTTTTGAGAGCTTTTCATAGCCATTAAGACCATGAGAATCGTCAAAGAATTGATGGAGATATAATCAAATGAAGTTTGTGACAGGAGTGAATTGCTAGAAAGATTTATAGCAAGAAAATTATTTGGCTGGTCAGATAAGAGATATGACCAGGAATATTGGGGCAGACTAGAGAGATATTGGAGATGATGGAAAAAAGGAAAAATTGAGAGAAAAAAATGATGGAAACAATTGATGAGGAAGAAGAGATTGAGCAAGAAAATTTGGAAGTAAAAGAGTGGATAGAAGAAGATGAATACAAAATCAGAAGCTATATGGCAAATATGGACAATAAAAAACAACCAAATATTTAACAAAAAAGAGATACTAAAAGAACCAGCAATAAAAATACTAAAGAAAACTCTACAAGTTAAGAAAAAAAAAGAATGGATCTATATCACGAAAATAAAAGAACTAGGTCATAGAGACAAGAAAATATTAGAGCTAGAAAAGAAATGGAAAAAGATAATGACAGACGACCAAAGACCAAATAATGAATAAAATAGGACTTTTGTCCTATTAGTATAATATACCTGCTCTGAGTAAAGAAAAAAGAGCAATATTCCCTTTTGACCTCATCCAGGTGAGCTCAGATAGGGTTCACAACCCAAGAGGGTTTTTAGTGAGTCAGCCTAGCTAAGCCCACACTATGGGAATGATCCCATGCTAGACAACTAGTTTTCCTTCTACTGAGAAAAAAAAAAAAAGATGAATACAAAATGGGCAACATGATTGATCTATATTATGAACTATAGGAAATTCCTTGAGACAAGGAAACTTAAGAGGGAGATAGTGTCATGACTTGGCAAAATAGCTAAGTTATTATTTATATTTCTTTTCTTTTTCTTTTCTTTTATTTTCTTATTGATGGACATGTAAGAAAAAAGTAACTCATAGGGAAGTATAGGACTGTATAGTAGGATTAGAGTTATTGTCTATGTATAAATAGTATACAGAATCCAATGGGAACTCTATTGAGTTCTCCTTGTCAACTCAGATAAGAAGTGAGGTTAAGGTCAACCCAACTAAGTCTTACACTTCTTGTGATTTAGCAACTAATGCCAGATGCTTAGTTTTCCCCTTGTTTTGAGTCATGTGATTATATAGGCTATTCAAGCTCATTATTGCTTGATTCTTTTTTGATAAGAGATGTCTTGAGAACATTCCACCTAATATTGTTGTTAGAAAGTGAGCAAAAAATAGCATAGGTAAGCATCATATCATCTATGGTACCTTTTCCTTTGACGATCCAACAACAAATATCAATCATTTTTCCAATGTGGTCAGGCATAAGAGTAACACTACCCTAATTCATGCTCTAGATCTCCTTCACAAGTATGTAAACATTAAGGCTTTGTTGGTCTTTGACATTGATCTAATGAAGAGTATTTCAGATCTCCTTTAAAGTAGATAAGTTTGTGACATAACCAGATTGAGTGGAATCTATAGAACCACTTAGCAATCACTTGGTGGCACTATCTATTCACAACTAGGTTTTGTACTGCTCTCTATTCTCTTGCCAGCTCTTGTATTCCATTGATGTTCTATCAGATAAAGGGGGAGTAGATTTGACAATTACAGGCATATCTTCTTCACCAGTAATATATAGCCATAAAAATCATGATTGAAGGGCAGACTTCATACTAGCAGCCCAAGAGTCATAATTCAAGCCATTGAGTTTGGGAAAATGGAGAGTATTGAACATGTTGATGTTAGATTCAGGGGTGGGGCCCATAGCCTATCAAGGAGGTAGCATGGCAATAACAAAGGTACGTGGTTGAATCTCAACAGTTAACAGACAAGAGCCTGAAGTCTGAATGTAGTGAGTTGAACTTCAGTGAAATAGTGAGTATGCTTTGATATCATATGAAAAATTATTGTGATGACTAAAAGAAATTTTTTGTGATGGAATGAAGACAAAATTAAATTGACAATGGTCCTGGCTATTGAGGGAGTTCCAAGCCAGTCTCGAGATGTACCATTCAACAATTTGATATTCCAACAAAAGATACTAACAATGTCTCACTACAATAAATGTCCAAGTCTGATCACAAAAGATCATAG
>Ga0157361_1000626_pt1 | contig 13234 bp, 12 predicted proteins | sample AttlaeALBM2_FD_111481 | JGI IMG/M metagenome (GOLD analysis project Ga0157361, IMG submission 111481) | Fungus gardens microbial communities from leaf cutter ant in Ribeirão Preto, State of São Paulo, Brazil - Atta laevigata ALBM2 | ecosystem: Host-associated > Fungi > Mycelium > Unclassified ...
CATCGGCATGACGACGTATGCCGCAGCTGGACTGGCTACGTCTTCAATCTGTACGCTGGAAACAGAGTCGGTAAGCAGCAGACGGACGTTCTCGCACTTCAGCGCATTCAGCACATCCAGTACGTAGCTGACGTTAAAGCCAATCTCCAGCTCGGTGCCGCTATAAGAGACATCCAGCATCTCTTCCGCCTCTTCCTGCTCCGGGTTGTTTGCCGTGATTTTCAGCTGATTTTCAGTGATGTAGATGCGTACGCCGCGGAATTTCTCATTGGACAAAATAGCCGCACGGGCAAACGCCTGCTTGAGCAGATCGCAGCCCGCCTCCAGCGCCTTGTCCGGATTTTTGGGCAGAACGCGCCGGTAGTCAGGAAAACGACCATCCACCAGCTTAGAGGTGAAGATGAAATCGCCTACGTGCGCCCGAATGTTGCTGCTGCCAATCTGCACGCGCAGCGGGTTCTCACCGCCGTCCAGCAGGCGGACCAGCTCAATGACCCCTTTACGCGGTACGATCACAGAATGGTTTGGCAGCGCCTGACCAATCGGCATGGCGCAGACCGCCAGACGGTGACCGTCGGTTGCAACGGTACGCAGCTCTTCACCTTCGGTCTCAAACAGCATACCGTTAAGGTAGTAACGTACATCCTGATGCGCCATTGAAAACTGCGTGGCTTCAATCAGCCGCTTCAGAGTGGCCTGCGGCAGCGTAAATTCAACCTCGCTTTGCCAGTCATCCAGGTTAGGAAAATCGCTGGCAGGCAGCGTTGACAGTGAAAAACGACTGCGTCCGGAACGCACCAGCATGCGATCGCCTTCCAGCGTAACGCTGATTTCAGCGCCTTCCGGCAGGCCACGGCAGATATCAAGGAATTTGCGCGCCGGCACCGTGGTGGCGCCAGGCTCGTGGGCCTGATTCAGCGCCACGCGCGCTACCATTTCCATTTCCAGATCGGTTCCGGTCAGCAACAACGACCCTTCATTTACCTGCAGCAGCAAATTTCCGAGGATCGGCAGCGTCGGACGTCCGCCAAGCGGACCACTTACCTGTTGCAGGGGTTTCAGCAACTGCTCACGTTCAACAATAAATTTCATATGCGTCAGGAAGATAATGTTCGGATAAGGTTAGAGAAATCTTCTTTGATGTCGTGGCTCTCTTCACGCAGCTGCTCGATTTTTCGGCAGGCGTGCAGCACGGTGGTATGGTCCCGGCCACCAAACGCATCGCCAATTTCTGGCAGACTATGGTTGGTCAGCTCTTTTGCCATCGCCATCGCCATTTGACGCGGCCGCGCCACAGAGCGCGACCGGCGTTTCGACAGCAAATCCGCCACTTTGATTTTGTAATATTCCGCTACGGTTTTCTGAATGTTGTCGATGGTAACCAGCTTCTCCTGCAGCGCCAGCAAATCGCGCAGCGCTTCACGCACGAAATCGATGGTAATGGCGCGTCCGGTAAAGTTTGCATTCGCGATCACGCGGTTCAGTGCCCCTTCAAGCTCACGCACGTTGGAACGCAGACGTTTGGCAATGAAGAAAGCGACTTCACCCGGCAGGCGGATATCGTTCTCATCTGCTTTTTTCATCAGAATGGCCACGCGCGTTTCCAGTTCAGGCGGCTCAATGGCTACGGTCAGACCCCAGCCAAAGCGTGACTTGAGACGATCTTCCACGCCGTTAATCTCTTTAGGATAACGGTCAGAGGTGAGAATGATCTGCTGATTGCCTTCCAGCAGCGCGTTGAAGGTGTGAAAAAACTCCTCCTGCGAGCGCTCTTTATTGGCAAAGAACTGAATATCATCGATCAGCAGCGCGTCCACGGAACGGTAGTAGCGTTTGAACTCTTCAATCGCATTGTTCTGCAGCGCTTTTACCATGTCCTGCACAAACCGCTCTGAGTGCATGTAGACCACTTTGGCGTTGGGTTTACGGGCAATAATGCCATTACCGACCGCATGCAGCAGGTGCGTTTTACCCAGACCCGTGCCGCCATAAAGGAACAGCGGGTTATAGGCACCACCAGGATTATCTGCCACCTGGCGTGCCGCCGCGCGCGCCAGCTGGTTTGATTTACCCTCGACAAAGTTGTCGAAGTTATGGCGGTTGTTCACGTTCGAGCGATAGGTCACGTCCGCAGGTGCCGGCACTGAATCCCAGCTCGGACGCAGCAGCTGTGCCGGTGCCGGACGGGTTTCCACCGGTGCCGGCGCGCTGACGGTGCTGGTCATAACCGGCTGTGCAGCAGCAACCTGCGCCACAGGACGCGTACCCACTTCAAATCGCAGCAACGGCACATTTGCGCCGCAGAATTCGTTCAGCAGCCCATTAATACTGTTGAGGTATTTATCCCGAACCCAGTCGAGTACAAACCGATTTGGTGCATACAAGGCCAGCGTATTGTCGTTTAATTCAGCCTGCAGTGGACGGATCCACATGCTGAATTCGGTGGCAGGTAATTCATCCTGCAAACGGGCAAGACACTGTTGCCAAAGCGTAAGTGACACGGCGGACTCCACTCGTACAAAATCGATAAGAATTTCAGGCGCTAATAATAGAAACTGTCTTTTTTGACACAGGCGGTCAGAAAGCGCCTGCGACCGCTGTCTGCGGTAGTCATCCCCGGCGATCGCAGTGAGGATCGTCAGCGGAAGGGCGGATCATAGCGCAAAGCGCACCAGAGATCTTCCCTTTCTACACAGTTTTGATCCAATTTATCCACAGGGTGTAAAACCTTTGAACAGTTTATCCGTTCTGGCAAAAAAGCAAGCGAAGATCGCGCAGCAGACGCGAATTTTTCAGCCGCCGTCGCGTTTTTTTTCCTGTGGATAGCGTGTGCGATCGCAAGAAGATCCTGGACGATCCTTGCGCTTTCCTTTACAGGCCGTATAATTCCCCACCCGGCATTGGCACGTGGTGCATTAATGCCCGGAATCGCGGTGTTTCCGGGTATTCAGGTCCCGCGACCAGCGAAGTAAATTGACTCCGGACTGTACAATTATTACAATCCCGCCTCTTTATTAAAGACACATTGAGGCGTCGGTCGCTTTACTGCCCCGAAAACGCGTCACCCAGTGAAATTTTTCAAGTTTAGGTAGAAATCGCCATGAAACGCACTTTTCAACCGTCTGTACTGAAGCGCAACCGTTCACACGGCTTCCGTGCTCGTATGGCAACCAAAAATGGTCGTCAGGTTCTGGCACGTCGTCGTGCTAAAGGCCGTTCTCGTCTGACCGTTTCTAAGTAATAAAAGCTAACCCTCGTGGTTCAGCTCGCATTTCCCAGGGAGTTACGTTTGTTAACTCCCGCTCATTTCACTTTCGTCTTCCAGCAACCTCTTCGGGCTGGCACGCCGCAAATCACCATCCTCGGCCGCCGCAATTCGCTGGGGCATCCCCGCATCGGTCTTACCGTCGCTAAAAAGCATGTAAAGCGCGCGCATGAACGTAACCGGATCAAGCGATTGACCCGGGAAAGTTTTCGTCTGCGTCAGCATGAACTGCCTGCGATGGATTTTGTTATTGTTGCGAAAAAGGGGATTGCTGACCTCGATAACCGGGCACTGATGGAAGCGTTGGAGAAACTATGGCGTCGTCACTGTCGCCTGGCTCGCGGCTCCTGATCGCACTGATACGCGTTTATCAACGCGCTATCAGCCCTCTGCTGGGACCTCATTGTCGGTTCCATCCCACCTGTTCGCAGTACGGGATTGAGGCCCTGCGCCGTTTCGGCGTGATAAAAGGCAGTTGGTTGACGATTAAACGCGTATTAAAATGCCACCCGCTAAACCCGGGTGGCGACGATCCTGTGCCGCCAAAAACCTTTGATACCAGAGAACATTAACGATGGATTCGCAACGCAATCTCTTTCTCATCGCTTTTCTGTTCGTGTCTTTTATGATCTGGCAAGCCTGGCAGACGGACCACGCTCCGCAGCCACAGCAGACCCAGACCACGCAGAACACAAGCAGCGCAGCGGGTGATGCCGCCACTTCCGGCGTGCCGGCCAGCGGTCAGGGCAAAACGATCACCGTTAAAACTGACGTCCTGTCACTCAATATCAACACGCGCGGTGGTGATATTGAACAGGCTCAGCTGCTGACCTACCCGGATAAACTCGGCTCCGACGCGCCATTCCAGCTGCTGGAAACCACGCCGGCATTTGTTTATCAGGCGCAGAGCGGCCTGACCGGTCGTAACGGCCCGGACAACCCGAACAATGGCGCGCGTCCACTCTATACTGCCGCACAGGATAGCTTCAATATGGCCGATGGCCAGACTGAGCTGCGTGTGCCGCTGAGCTGGACTGGCGAAAACGGTGTGGTTTATACCAAAACCTTCATCTTCAAGCGTGGCGAGTTCGCGGTTAACGTTGACTACAACATCAATAACACCTCACAGCAGCCGCTGGAAGTGGCGATGTTTGGCCAGCTGAAGCAGACCATCGACCTGCCTAAGCATCGCGACACGGGCAGCAACAACTTTGCGCTGCACACCTTCCGCGGTGCAGCCTACTCCACCAGCGATGCGAAATATGAAAAATATAAGTTCGACACCATCGCTGATAACGAGAATCTGAGCACCACCACCAGCAACGGCTGGGTTGCGATGCTGCAGCAATATTTCGCCACGGCGTGGGTGCCACGTACGCAGGGTAATAACACCCTGTATACCAGCAACCTCGGCAACGGCGTAGCGGCGATCGGCTATAAGTCAGCGCCGGTTACCGTTGGTGCAGGTGCACAGCAGACGCTGGGCGCAACGCTGTGGGTCGGCCCGGAAATTCAGGATAAGATGGCTGCGATTGCGCCGCACCTTGACCTGACCGTGGATTACGGCTGGCTGTGGTTTATCTCTCAGCCACTGTTCAAGCTGCTGAAGTTCCTGCACAGCTTTATCGGTAACTGGGGCTTCTCCATTATCGTCATCACCTTCATCGTGCGCGGCATCATGTACCCGCTGACCAAAGCGCAGTACACCTCGATGGCTAAGATGCGCATGCTGCAGCCGAAGATTCAGGCGATGCGTGAGCGTCTGGGCGATGACAAGCAGAAGCAGAGCCAGGAAATGATGGCGCTCTACAAAGCGGAGAAAGTGAATCCGCTGGGTGGCTGTCTGCCGCTGGTGATTCAGATGCCTATCTTCCTGGCGCTCTACTATATGCTCTCTGGCTCGGTAGAACTGCGTCACGCACCGTTTGTACTGTGGATCCATGACCTCTCTGCACAGGACCCGTACTACATTCTGCCGGTGCTGATGGGTATCACCATGTTCTTCATTCAGAAGATGTCACCGACCACCGTGACCGATCCGATGCAGCAGAAGATCATGACCTACATGCCGGTGATCTTTACCGTCTTCTTCCTGTGGTTCCCGGCAGGTCTGGTGCTGTACTACATCGTCAGCAACCTGGTCACCATTCTCCAGCAGCAGCTGATTTACCGCGGCCTGGAAAAACGGGGCCTGCACAGCCGCGATAAGAAGAAAGCGTAACCTTCAGCCCGGCTGAGCAACAGGTATAATCAAGGGGCGGCATTTATGTCGCCCTGTTTTTTTTCTATTTTTCAGCCCGGCACAGTGCGGGCAAGAGGACGATCATGAGCCACAGCGATACTATCGTTGCGCAGGCAACCCCACCGGGCCGCGGCGGCGTCGGTATACTGCGTATCTCAGGCACCCGGGCAGCAGACGTTGCGCAGGCGCTGCTGGGTAAGCTGCCAAAGCCGCGCTATGCCGATTATCTGCCCTTTACCGATGCAGATGGCAGCGTGCTGGATCAGGGCATTGCGCTGTGGTTTCCGGGTCCGAACTCCTTTACCGGTGAAGATGTGCTGGAGCTGCAGGGGCATGGCGGACCGGTTATCCTGGACCTGCTGCTGAAACGTATTGTCGCCCTGCCCGGCCTGCGTATTGCGCAGCCAGGTGAGTTTTCTGAGCGCGCGTTTCTGAATGACAAGCTCGATCTGGCGCAGGCTGAGGCGATTGCCGATCTGATTGATGCCAGCTCGGAACAGGCGGCGCGCTCGGCAGTGAACTCGCTGCAGGGCGTGTTTTCACAGCGCGTAAATGCGCTGGTGGAGGCGCTGACCCACCTGCGCATCTATGTTGAGGCCGCTATCGATTTCCCGGATGAGGAGATCGACTTTCTTTCCGACGGTAAGATTGAAGCGCAGCTTAATGCGGTGATCGGCGACCTGAATGGCGTACGCGCTGAAGCGCGTCAGGGCAGCCTGCTGCGTGAGGGCATGAAGGTGGTGATTGCCGGACGCCCGAATGCAGGTAAGTCGAGCCTGCTGAATGCGCTGGCGGGACGCGAAGCGGCTATCGTTACCGACATTGCCGGCACCACGCGCGATGTCCTGCGCGAACATATCCATATTGATGGAATGCCGCTGCATATCATTGATACCGCCGGACTGCGCGAAGCCAGTGATGAAGTCGAGCGCATCGGCATCGAGCGCGCCTGGCAGGAGATTGAACAGGCCGATCGGGTGCTGTTTATGGTCGATGGCACCACAACGGACGCTACCGAAGCGGCGGCTATCTGGCCCGACTTTGTGGCACGCTTACCGGCGGCGCTGCCCATTACCGTGGTGCGTAACAAAGCGGATATGACCGGTGAGATCCTGGGGCTGAGTGAGATGAACGGCCATGCGCTAATCCGCCTTTCAGCCCGGACCGGCGACGGTGTGGAAACGCTGCGCGATCATCTGAAACAGAGCATGGGCTTTGCCGGCAATATAGAAGGCGGATTCCTTGCGCGCCGTCGCCATCTGCAGGCGCTGGAGAGTGCCGCCACGCATCTGCAGCAGGGGAAAGCGCAGCTGCTGGGCGCGTGGGCGGGTGAGCTGCTCGCGGAAGAGCTGCGGCTGGCACAGCAGGCGCTCAGCGAAATTACTGGCGAGTTTACCTCTGACGATCTGCTGGGCCGTATCTTCTCCAGCTTCTGTATCGGGAAATAATACGGCGAGAAATAGCTGAAAATAGAATAAACAATTGAATATAATCATATTATTTTGAATGTTCGTGCCTGATTCTGATACCTAACGGTATCTGCATCAGGCGTCTCTCTGGATATGAGACTGGTAACCCCCTCCCCTCAATCTTTTAAATTTCCATAAGGTCTGCTTTTTGAATATTTCCAGAAGCGATTCCTGACCAGGGTGTCCATAATCTGGCTACTGTTTATAACAGTCAGCAACTAATTACCCACCATAACATGCATGAATTTTCTTACACGCTATAGCGTGTAAGCTTTGATTTACCTGCTTAAGCGTGTAAATTAAAATCATCCGATTAACAGGATGCCACGATATGAAGATTATTAATGTCAGCCAGCTCAGCGCTCACCTGCGAGATGTTCGTCTGTCAAAAAAACTGTCTCAGGGAAAAGTGGCCAGCAAGGTAGGGATTCGCCAGGACACCGTATCCAGCTTTGAACTCCAGCCAGGCACCAGCAGGCTGGAAACTTTTTTCAGGATATTGTCAGCACTGGAGCTGGAGCTGGAGGTGAAACCCAAAGGCAGCGATACCCAAAGCTCTGAAGGCTGGAAAGAGGAGTGGTAATGGCTGAACTGGATGTCTACATGAATGGCTATAAGGTGGGTGTTTTTAGCCGTGCCGGGACCGGTGCTCATGCATTTCAATATGCTGAGGCCTGGCTTAATCAGACCGGCAGCCGTCCTGTATCACTTTCCATGCCCTTGCGGCGACAGCCTTATCAGGGCAATGAGGTTTATAACTTCTTCGATAATCTATTGCCAGATAACCCGGAGATCAGAGGCCGAATCCTGGCCCGCTATAACGCAGACTCAACCCAGCCCTTCGACCTTTTGGCACGAATCGGTGCCGATACTGTTGGCGCGCTACAACTGCTACCTAAAGATGCCGCGCCGGGCGACATTCGCACCATCGACTACAAAGCATTGTCTGACCGGGATCTGGCCAAAATACTCACAGGCTATAAAGCTGGCGCGCCCCTGGGCATGATTGAAGAAATTGACGACTTTCGCATATCGCTGGCAGGCGCACAGGAGAAAACTGCCTTGCTGTTCAGCAATGATTGCTGGTGCCAGCCCAGAGGAACCTCGCCTACAACCCATATTCTCAAATTGCCTATCGGCAAGATAGAGAGCCACTCATACAGTCTCGACTTGTCAGACAGCGTCGAAAACGAATTTCTCTGCACGCAACTGGCAAAAGAGTTCGGTTTACCGGTCCCTGATTGCTTTATATTGCATATCAATGATATCAAAGCATTGGCTGTGAAACGGTTTGACCGCCGGTATGCCTCGGATGGTAGCTGGATAATGCGGCTGCCCCAGGAAGATTTTTGTCAGGTGTTAAATGTTCCTTCAGCACGGAAATATGAAAATCAGGGCGGCCCTGGCATAGGCGATATAATGCAAACTCTGCTGGGTTCAGCCAACGCAGAGCAGGATCGTTATCACTTTATGAAGGCGCAAGTATTATTCTGGCTGCTGGCGGCCACCGATGGCCATGCAAAAAACTTCTCGGTCTTTATTGAACCGGAAGGGCGTTTTCGCCTGACTCCTTTTTACGACATCTTGTCTGTCTATCCAGTGTTTGGCGGCCGGGGCATCAATCGAAGAGACGCCAGGCTCGCTATGGGCCTGACAAGCAGCAAGGGGAAAAAATACGCCATTGAGCAGATATTCCCGCGCCATTTTTTCCAAACGGCGAAAGCTGTGGGGTTTGAGCGTTCTGTTATGGAAGAGATCCTGACAGAACTGGCTAACTCTGTTGATGTTGTTATTGAGCGTGTGGCCCGGCAATTGCCGGCTGGCTTTCCCGATGCCAACAGCAGCGCCATTCTGGAAGGCCTGAAAGCCCGTTCAGCCAGACTGATAGCGGGCTGGGAATAAATTTCCGATAAGCCGGGATGCCTGTAGCTCAGCTGAACCCCTGATGCACGGGAAATAAGCGCGTACTGCTCTTTGCCAGTCGATCATACATCTTTGTTATTTGGCTCCCTTTCTCCTTTACAGTATAACGATAGAGGCTGCGTTAAGCGCAGCCTCTATTATTCATGCTAAAAATCGGGCCTGCATCGCAGCCTGAACAGGAGAAAAACATGAGTACACCGCTCGACAGCGCGGCGCTTGATGCGCTGTTTACTGACGCCCGCACCCACAGCCACTGGCAGGATAAGCCGGTTTCACAGGCGCTGCTGCAGGAGCTTTATACCCTGACGGCTCTGGGCCCGACCTCCGCTAACTGTTCACCAGGCCGCTTTGTATTTGTGACCTCAGCGGAAGGCAAAGCCAGGCTGAAACCTGCCCTCTCCTCAGGCAACGTGGATAAAACCATGTCGGCGCCGGTAACGGTGATTGTCGCGTGGGATCCGGAGTTTTTTGAGCAGCTGCCAAAACTGTTTCCGTTTGGTGACGCGCGCAACTGGTTTACCAGCAGCCCGGAGCTGACAAAAGAGACCGCGTTTCGTAACAGCAGCCTGCAGGCAGGCTACCTTATCCTCGCCGCACGTTCGCTCGGTCTGGATGCCGGTCCGATGTCCGGCTTTGATCCCGCCAAAGTAAATGCCGCTTTCTTCAGCGAAAGCAAATGGCAGGTGAACATGCTGATCAATCTTGGCTACGGCGAGGCAGATAAACTGCATCCGCGCCTGACGCGACTCGGTTTTGATGAAGCCACCACCTTTGCCTGAAAGCTGGCAGCCCGTTTGCGCTCTGCCGGTCAGTCCGGCAGAGTCTCTTTCCCGCCTCGTCCCGCGCTGATTTTCAGTCTTATCTGAATTTATCGCTCTGCCGGGAAAGCCGGATGCAAACATCTAAGAAAATTCTTACAATGCCGCTGATGATTATTCGCCCATTTTCACGGAGCGACAGATGGCTGGTCATTTTGTGCGCTGGACAGGCACCACACCCCTGCCGGTAACGGTTTCACGCATCACTCCGGATGTGCTGGATAGCGCTGCCCGTCTGCCCGACCGGCGGCGCGCGCGTTTTCTTGCTGCCCGCGAGCTGCTGGCGCAGCTGATGCTGCGTATCTACGGAATCGATCGGCTGCCACCGCTGAGCGTCAGCAGCAGCGGACGCCCCTGCTTTGCCGATCCGAACCTGCCTGATTTCAGCATCTCCTATACAGGCAATATTACCGGCGTACTGCTAGCGGAAGAAGGCGGGCGTGCCGGACTGGATATGGAGATTGTCCGCGCGCACAGCCGGCAGACGCAGGAAGCGCTGATGCAGGAACTCTCTTCCGGTGAAAAGGCGTGGATCAATGCACAGCAGGATTTTATGGAAGCGGCCACGCAAATCTGGACGCTACGTCAGAGCGTGCTTAAGCTGACCGGTGAAGCAGATCGGGGCCTCTCTTCGCTGCGTCTGCATCCGGCATCAGGCCGGTTGCGCTCCACGCTATTTCCCGATATTCAGGCGGTCTGTGATGCCGAGCCGACGCTGGTCTGGTCATGCGCCCTTTCACCCGGAACCGGGCATCTGCGACTGTGGGAGATTGACGCGCAGCAGCAGTGGATTGCGCTGCGGGATATTGAAATGAATAAGCCGAACATGGATTCACATACGCTGCGCCTGACCAGTCTGCCCGGCGAACGCCTGGCCGGGCAGCAGGAGATGCGGCAGCACTGAATCGGGTGGCCGCACAGGCCACCTGAAGCGTCAGTGCGCGTCAATAAACGCGATTTTCAGTGCAAACAGCAGCGCAACTATCACCACGCAGGGGCTAATTTCACGCCAGCGTCCGGTGCCCAGCTTCATCACGCAGTAGGCGATAAAGCCCAGCGCGATCCCTTCCGTAATCGAGAAACTAAACGGCATCATCGCCGCGGTGACAAAGGCCGGTACCGCTTCGGTGAGATCGTCCCAGCGTACGCGCGACAGCGATGCCGTCATCAGTACACCGACATAGATCAGCGCGCCCGCCGCCGCATAGCCCGGCACCATCGCCGCCAGCGGCGACAGAAATATTGCCAGCAGGAACAGCAGCCCGGTGATGACCGCCATCAGCCCGGTACGGCCGCCAATGGCAACGCCAGACGAACTCTCAATATAGGCTGTCACCGATGACGTACCCGCCAGCGCACCCGTGACGGAGCTGATGCTGTCCACATACAGCGCCTGCTTCATACGGGGAAAGGTGCCCTTTTCATCGGTCAGACCCGCTTTATCCGTTACGCCAATCAGCGTACCGGAGGAGTCAAACAGATTGACCAGCATAAAGGAGAAGATCACGCCTGCCATACCGATATTGAATGCGCCTTTGATATCCACCGCACCCGCCACCGCAGAGATTGACGGCGGCGGCGCAAAGAAACCGGTGAACCTGACATCTCCCAGCGCAAGCCCGATGCTGGTCGTGATCACAATCGAGACCAGCACCGCCGCGTGAATATTACGCGATGCCAGAATAGCGATAATGAAGAAGCCCAGCGCGCCCAGCAGCACACTGTGCGACGTTAAATCGCCGACGGCCACCAGCGTCTCCGCGTTTGGCACAATAATGCCGGCATTTTTCAGCCCCATCATCGCGATGAACAGGCCGATACCGGCGGTGATCCCGGTGCGCAGGCAGAGCGGAATATTGGCTATCATCCAGTAGCGCACGCGCAGCAACGTCAGGATCAGCAGCCCCAGCGCACCCCAGAAAATGGCGCCCATGCCTATCTGCCAGGAGTAGCCCATTGCACCCACCACCACAAATGCGAAAAAGGCGTTCAGGCCCATCGCGGGTGCCAGCGCAACCGGCAGGTTCGCTATCAGCCCCATCAGGATGCTGCCAAAGGCGGCAATCAGACAGGTAGTGACAAACACCGCCTGGGTATCCATACCGGCAGCGCCGAGGATCTGCGGGTTAACAAAGACGATATAAACCATCGTCAGAAAAGTGGTGAACCCGGCAATCACTTCGGTGCGTACCGTAGTCCCGTGTTCCTGCAGTTTAAACGTGCGCTGCAGCAGGCCCTGAGTCTTCATTTCGCTGTTCCGCTGAAAAATTTATCGCCGCGTATCCTATAGGCTTTATTGCGGTAAAACACGGAATTTTCGCAACCGGTTGCCTGCTGCTGCCTGTGGCAATCCAGGCTAGAGTAAAAGCTGAAGAGTTATCAGAAGGATAGTGGGCGATGACAGTGGAGTGTGTGTTCTTTGATTGTGACGGCACGCTGGTCGACAGCGAAATGCTCTGCACGCAGGGCTATGTGAATACGTTTGCGCGCTACGGCATCACGCTGTCGCTGCAGCAGATGTTTGAGCGGTACAAAGGCGTGAAGCTTTACGACATTATTCGCGACATCAGCGAAGAGTATCATCAGGCGCTGCCGGTAGCAGAGGTGGAGCACGCCTATCGTATTGAAGTCGCGCGCCTGTTTGAGCAGGAGCTGCAGCCGATCGGCGGTGCACCGGAGCTGGTGGCGCGGATCCGCGTTCCGGTATGCGTGGTTTCTAACGGACCGGTAAATAAAATGCAGCATTCGCTGGGTCTTACCGGCATGCTGCCGTGGTTTACCGAGCGCCTGTACAGCGGCTATGACATTCAGGCATGGAAACCCGATCCGCAGCTGATGTTCCACGCCGCAGAGCAGATGCAAGTGCCGATTGAACGCTGCATTCTGGTGGATGATTCCGAAGCGGGCGTTCGCGCCGGCATTGCTGCAGGTATTCCGGTGTTTTACTACTGCGCCGATGCGCATAATCCCGCAATTGATCATCCGCTGGTGACGCGGTTTGATGATATGGCGCAGCTGCCTGCGCTGTGGCAGGCGCGCGGCTGGGCGCTGTTATCAACCAACGAGGTTCTGTAGGGGGCGCCCCTGATATGCGGCGGCATTGCCTGATGAACCGGGGGCATCGCCTGATACCAGGGCGGCATGAATGCCGCCCCTGCAATGCCCCAGAAGAAGTTCGGCAGGGGGCGCATTTATGCGCCCCTGGTGTACGGCGGGCTATCAGCCTATCGCGCCCAGCGAATCCTCATTGCTTTGCTTCTTAGGCAGCAGAAACAGCGTGGCAAAAATATCCAGCAGATAAATCAGCGCCAGCAGCGTAATAGCGGCGGTGAAGGAAATTTGCGTAGCCAGCGCGCCAATCACCAGCGGACCAAAACCGCCGACGCCGCGCCCGAGGTTAAACAGCACATTTTGCGCGGTAGCACGCGCCTGCGGCGGGAACGTATCGGAGATCAGCGCGCCATAGCCGCCAATCATGCCGTTAACAAACATGCCCATGATGGCGCCGGTAAACAGC
>Ga0157361_1000627_pt1 | contig 13217 bp, 15 predicted proteins | sample AttlaeALBM2_FD_111481 | JGI IMG/M metagenome (GOLD analysis project Ga0157361, IMG submission 111481) | Fungus gardens microbial communities from leaf cutter ant in Ribeirão Preto, State of São Paulo, Brazil - Atta laevigata ALBM2 | ecosystem: Host-associated > Fungi > Mycelium > Unclassified ...
AGTGATAACTTAACCTTATGGAGGCTGTCCTTTGTTCTAAGAAAAGGACAGATGACTATCTATAGGTAATTAATGAAGTCCATGTGCAAACATTGAGGCCTTCATATCTCCACTAATATTAATTGCCTCGACACGGTTTTAGGCTCATTCTGAGAGGTATGAAGAGGGCTTCTCTGATGCCTAAAAGCGAAGCTTAGATCGTGGTGGTTTCTGAGATATTGGCGATTTAATAAACGGTACCATGGTGGTTACCAGTTGATCTGCCTAATATCTCAGCCATCATTGATTGCTTCATAACGTGACTGGTATCGATCGAAAGGTCTTCTTAAGGGCTTTAAGCTGGTTTTGAGACCGTGGGAATTGTCGAAGAATTGGTGGAGATATGGCTGAATGAAGTTTGTGACAACAGAGCTCTGGTCCTGTTCGTAAAGAAGAAAGATGGGTCTCTCCGGCTCTGTGTAGATTTCTGTGGACTTAATAAAATCACAAAAAAAGATCAATATTCACTTCCTCTCATCTCTGACCTCTTAGATTCCCCCCACAAGGCTTGTATTTACACCAAGATTGACCTCCGACACGCGTACCATTTGGTCTGCATTGCTGAAGGAGACAAATGGAAAACTGCCTTCCAGACTCGCTATGGTGCCTTTGAATGGTCAGTAATGCTGTTTGGACTAACTAACGCTCCAGCTGCTTTCCAACGCTTCATGAACGACGTGTTCTCTGATCTCCTGGATGTGTGCATAGTAGTCTACTTGGACGATATCCTGATTTACTCCAATGACATCATGCAACACCGGAGCCACGTCAAAGAGGTACTAAAAAGACTCCAAAAAGCGGGATTGTACGCGAAAAATGTGAGTTCCACTCAGATTCCATCAAGTATCTAGGCTATGTTCTATCTCCATCTGGTTTGACTATGTCCGACGCTAAAGTGAAAACAATTCAGAAGTGGCCAGAACCAAAGAAAGTGAAGGATATTCAGTCCTTCTTAGGATTTGCCAACTTCTACAGACGTTTCATTTTCAACTATTCAGACATAGTCATTCTGCTCACCCGTCTTACTAGAAAAGACACTCCTTGGAATTTTGACAACAAATGTAGAAAAGCATTCAACACCCTGAAACAAGCCTTCACCTCTACTCCTATCCTTACACATTGGGTTCCAGACACACAACTCGTTATGGAAACTGATGCCTCAGATTACACTCTCGCTGCTATTCTTTCCATTATAACTAAAGATAATGAGATCCATCCTGTAGCCTTCCACTCCCGGACATTCTCCGCTCTGGAACTCAACTACGACATCCACGACAAAGAATTACTTGCGATATTCAAAACCTTCAAAATCTGGCGACACTATTTAGAGGGGTCCACTTCACCAATCGACATTGTAATGGACCACAAGAACTTGGAGTATTTCTCGACAACCAAAGTTCTAATGTGCTGACAAGCAAGATGGTCAGAGTACCTCTCTCAATTCAACCTTGTAATTTGTTTCCGTCCCAGATGCCTTGGCACCAAACTGAATGCCCTAACTAGACGATGGGATATCTACCCAAAAGGGTAAGATAATAGCTACGCTTCAGTGAACTCTTACAATTTCTGCCTAGTCTTTACTCACGAACAAATTACAGCATCCCTCTGAGCAACTATCCTCACTACTCCGACACTTTGCGCAGCCACAATATTGGATCAAAACCAACTCCACTCTGATATCCTGGCAACACTTCCTTCCGACACTTCCATCTCCAACTATTTATCCCATCCAGAAGGACATTGGTCCAAAAATGACGCAGGTTTTCTCAGATCTGATGGCAGAATATATATTCCGGATAACGCCAACCTACGACTCCGAGTTCTCCAGTATCACCACGATTATGTCCTAGCAGGACATCTGGAACAGAACAAGATACTGGAACTCATCCGGAGATATTATACCTGGCCAAACATCTGCGATGACATACAAAAGTTCTGTAAGTCTTGCGTTACCTGTATGCGATCCAAACCACAGTGTCACAGACCATATGGATCACTCCAACAACTTCCTATTCCAGAACATCCATAGAATTCAAATTCTATGGACTTCATTGAGAAACTTCCTTCCTCCTCCAGTTTCGACACCATCCTAGTTATAGTGAATCGACTGTCAAAACAAGCCATATTCATTCCTACCCACGACACCATCACTTCAGCAGAACTAGCACGCCTTTTCGTTATCCATGTCTTTTCAAAACACGGAGTTCCATCTCATGTTACATCTGACCGTGGTTCCGAATTTGTCTTCTACTTCTTCTGCTCCCTAGGTACTGCACTGGATATGAGGCTTCACTTTACCAGTGGATATCATCCGGAGGCAAACGGTCAAGCGGAATAGACCAACCAGACGTTGGAACAGTATCTCCGCGTATATTGTAACTACCAACAGGACAACTGGTCAGAACTGCTACCCCTGGCTGAGTTTGCCTACAACAATGCTCCTAGTGCTACCACTGGTGTCTCTCTGTTCTTCACCAACAAAGGGTACCACCCCAACCTCATTGTATACCTGGAACGAGACATAGCTTCCTCTTATGCCCACGACTTTGTAGTTGATCTTGACGAACTACAAAGCACACTCAAAGAGGAAATCGCCAAAGCCCAAAGGCAATATTAACCCTCCGCCGACTCTTGTCGACAACAACCACCAGACTTCTAAATTGGACAATCAGTATTCGTCAGATCACAGTATTTCCAGACATCGCGCCCGTCAAAAAGACTCTCCAAAAAGTACCTCGGACCATACGAGATAATTGCTCAGCCAAGTCTGCAATCCTTCATACTCTGCCTTCCGGATACCATGAGGGCCGTTCATCCTGTGTTCCACATTACTATGCTCAAACCAGCCACACCCAACACCTTCTAGTAGTACTCTGAACCTCTGCCAGCGCCTGTGATCATCGACAGAGAACCAGAATACGAAATCTCCAAGATAGTTAACTCCAAGATTGACCGCTGGAGGGCATGCAAACTGCTCTACAAGATTATATAGCTGGAATACGAAGATACCGACAACGACTCTGAATGGTTACCAGGAACAGAACTAGAACATGCAAAAGAATTACTCAGTGATTTCCATCTCCGATATTCCTCCAAACCAGGACCATTATGACCCTGAAATACCTTCAACCCACTTCTTCAACTCTGTTCCTTTGCATTCATTCTGCTTCAAAAAAAAAATTTATTATTATTATTATTATTATTATTATTATTATTATTATTATTATTATTATTATTATTATTATTATTATTATTATTATTATTATTATCCTTGAGTACTTGTACACATTCCGGAGTGCAGTTTCCTTTGCACTGACTTGCTTACTTGTATTCTACTCCGCAGTTTCCATTGCAATCTGGTATTTGTATTCAAAAGCAGTCTCTGTTGCAAAACTTGGGTACTTGTATTTCTCCGCAGTTTCCATTGCGGTTGTCAATTACTTGTATTTGCTTCATCACTTGTCATCGCTCACATCCATTTCTACCCACAGATAAAAAACAAATAAAATTCAAATAAAGAAGAAGAAAAACATCAACAAGATCCAGTACCAACAGAACACGCAGCCAGAGAAAATCTACTACTTCCTTCCTCCACGCCCTCCATCCAATTATTCTCTTCCTGTTCTCCGATTTCTGCCTCTTCCTCCTCATCCTCTTTGTTTAGCCTCTCCTCCTTTTGCTTCCCTTTCTCTTTGCTCTCTTGTATTTCTGTTTCTTCCCTCTCCGACTCTGGCCATGACAGTAATTCCTTGTTGGAGCCCTGGCACTCTATGCCAGCGAGCCACTCCAATGCCACCATGATCTTCCGGATGTCCTTCCTGAGCCCCCGCAACTCGTCTAAATCCTCCAGCTTCTGCGAAACCTCTGCCTTCCACTCCGCATCCATTTGTTGCTTCGCTTTCCTCGCTTTTGATCTCCTGGCCATTTCCACCTTGGCTTTTGCTCATGTCTTGTCCGTGTCGAAAGGCTTACAGGCAGCCTTGGCCTTGGCGCAGGGAGTGCAGGAAGTTGCATGACTAAAAAGAAAAGACTTAGCAAAAGAATAATAATTCAGACAATTACTTATGGCAAATTTTGGAGGATGCAAAGTATTCTGAAGTCTGCACATCTCTCACACAGACTGCCCCCACCAACGACAGATGTCCCCATTTCTCTTGCTAACTCCTCGTGTCGTTGACGGGCTTCCGGAGTTTCTTTCGGAAGGTACCAGACATGTTGTCTCTTGGTCAGAGGTGGATAGTTGAGAAGGTTCATCTTCTCGTCGGAAGGAGGAGACGAGGGCGGTTAAAAAGTTTTCATCCAGTTTTTGCGCTGTTGTTGTTCAATGGCAGTGACACGGTCTACCTCTAGACGATGTGCCAGATCCCTCTGGCATTCTTCTTCTCTCTGCTGAACTTCCTTTTCTTCCTGTTTTCTCCAAATTTCTTCTTCCAACCTTTTCTGCTCTGCGAGTTTTGCCTCTTTTCGGGCTTGATGCTCAAGCCATTCTTTCTGTTCCTGCTCTCAGAGCAGGACCTCTGCCTCAGCACGTTTTCTGGCCAAGTTGGCCTCGTAGCACTCATCATTGGAGTCAGAGATGTTAGCAATTGAGAACATGATGGTAGAGTTTCAGGATTAAAAGTCCACAAAGAAAAATTCTTAAAACCGGAGTCAGGTGATATTTATATTGCTTATGCACAGAAGCTTCAAGGGCTCAGCCTTAAAGGGGGGTACTATCATATTCCAGAAATATGATAATTATGTAATTTCTTTCTCCTAATAATTCTCCTAAAATTAATAATAGTAAGATAGCATAGTAGACTACTCTCCTTCTATTCCACACTTACTATAAGTACTAAGTAGTTACAGTGTAATTCCTCAGTCTGTAAATTAACGTCATCTGGTCCTAATCTTGTCTTGTCTACTCCAACTCCTTCATTTGTCTTCCTAGGACCTCTGTCTTGATGACTTCCATCACTCCAAAATATGCAACCAACCTCACGACCAGAGACTGAGGCACAACACATAAGTTGAAGCCAAGGTCATTCAACAAGTCGTTTTCTGCTCTGACGTTCTTGTCTGTCCGCTGAAGTCTTCTTTCTACTATTGCTAAGTAATTTCTCTCTGACATGGTACATTACTCCGTCCCAGAGTGTAGTTTCTATCTATCATCCTATACCTCCATCCTCTGGAATTCCGTCCTTGACAACGGGTGGAAGGTCGGAGATCAGGACTGAATAAAGGAAGTTTTAGAATCACTGAGTTGTTGATTATAGAAGGGAGGGTAATGTAAGGGGACATCTAGGGTCATGCTTAGTAAGTTCTGAGGGTCTGTTTTATTAGTGGCCTGTTGACAGTTCATATATTGCACTCCCACCATTCCTAAGTCTTCCTTATCTGTGTTATGTGGTGTGACACCTTCTCTCTATTATTAGGACAATTGTGATTACTGATCTATGTACATGTGACTGTGCATGTGATTGTCTAGTATAGAGTATATATACTAGTAAGCTGTCATAGATATACTTCACTTGAATCTCAACTTAGCTTCCGGGACTATCCACTAGCTTAAGGAGTGATCGCCTCTTAAGTGGTCCTCTCACAAAGGACTGAATTGTTGTCAGGAGTTCAGGAGAGAAGTGGTATATAGATTGATAGGAGTGAGGATAGGTAAATGACTTTAATCTACAAACTAAGAAACTAAGATGTAACTACTGGAGTACTTATACTAAGTCCGGAATAGGAGGAGTACAAGTGACTAGTCTACATTGTGATCCTATAGGAGTAGACAACAGGAGTTCAGGAGCGAAAATTTAGTAATAATATAAAATAAAAAGAAAATTATATTATTAAATGGGTATTTTCTGTCATATAACAATCACTCAAATAGCCTTTCAGCTCTAGAGCAATAGAGGGAGAGATAATGGGGGGAAAGCATTCTTATGTCCCTTCTGTGCCCTAGAGTATTTTATTAGGATTACAAAGCAATAATACAACAAAAGAAAAGAAACAAAGAAAACTTCCAAATTCCCAAGATAGTAAGAGTAAAATAATGAGCCAGTACCTCTCCTGATCACTTGGTTACCACTCCCCACTCCTCTAATCCTACTCCTGGAGTTCTTCTCTGAACAATAGATAGCTCTCAAGCCTTTTGATGGGCTGTAGAGAAAGGTAGTAATCTCAAGTCGTCTTGCTCTCTAACACATTGTCTTCATCAAACCTCTTCTTTATCTCTCTATCTGACCTCTCTGCCTGACCTCTCTAGTCCTTCTACTACTCCTCTATATCCCATTACATCTTCAAGCCTCAGTCTTTTTCTGTTAGATTTGCAATGTAGCCCTTGAAAGGACTTGTCTTACCAGTTCTTGCTATAATTAGCCATCAGCAATGATAGCTCTGCTCTGATGGTAACCTAGATGTTATAAATAAGTGACTGTTGCTGAGATATGACATCATTCTGTTAGGAAATAATCTTCTAAGGTTCTTTTTGCTCTCGAGAGCACTTTAGAGAGGAGTTCTGTTATAAATCTGTTATAAAATTCTCTAGACAATCCTTATGAGGTCTCTGTAGTGGTAGTCACAGCCACTACTCTGCTACTCAAGTGGTATGCTTGAGTTCATGACTAGATATCCAAGAAACATCTCTAGGGGACCAAACTCTTCTCTTGAGCTGGTTATTCTCATTATTATGGTAAAAAATATCACTTCTAGTACCTAAACAGCTGTCCAGCATGACAGCAATATCATAGGAGCTCTAAAATAGGGTTTGGTATTGCTAGAGAGTTGTCATATAACGGAAAATACCCATTTAATAATATAATTTTCTTTTTATTTTATATTATTACTGATTTTTCGGTCCTAAACTTCTGTTATCTACTCCTATAGGATCACGATGTAGACTAATTACTTGTACTCCTCCTATTCCAGACTTAGTATAAGTACTCCAGTAGTTACATCTTAATTCCTTAGTTTGTAGATTAAAGTCATTTACGGCTTCTCCTTGTCCTATCCTCATTTCTATCAATCTATACCACTTCTCTCTGAAACTCCTGACAACAATTCAGTCCTCCTGAAATACGCAACCACACACGTGACAGCAGATCGAGACACAGCGCATGAGCTGAGGCCAAGGTAGTTCCTAATTTGTTGTCAAACCCCATCCATTCCGGAGTAATTCCACTCAACTCCAGCCCACTCCGCTCCTGCTCCACCCTGTACTTGTCAAGAGTTAAGTTTTACAAGGAGGATTCAAAGTCTCATATTTGATCACATAGTCAAGAGTATTACTGTGAGGATAGTCTGATCACATAGCCAAAGAGTGCTACTGTGAGGACAACTCTGAAACAGGGCATTAGGGCAACACCAGGCAGGCAGGACTCAAGAACAGGACAAGAACAGTAGTCTAGAATTGAGAATCAGATTTTAAACATCATTGCTACCACAGTACATTGGTAGAACTTTATTTAACAACTTCTTTTCAACTTCAACTTCTGAATTCATTTTCTCATGAATTTGCATGAGAGACACTGTGCTAAAACACGGTGTAAGAAAGCTAAGCTCCAAGCCGGAATAAAGCCAACTGCTCTTTGTTCAGCAATTAACAAAGAGAACTCAATAGAGTCCCCATTAGATTTGCTACACTATATATACAATTACTATTGTGGCTATGTATCTGGTCTCCCACAGTCCTCATGTCATGACTTGGCAAAACAGCTAAGTTATTATTTAATATTTCTTTTCATTTTCTTTTCTTTTAGTTTCTGATTATTGTTTTTATTTTTATTTTCTTTTCTTTTTTTTCTCACTGATGGGCACATGAGAAGAAAGTGACTCATAGGGAAGCGTGGGACAAAAGGGAGGGTTAGGGTTACTCTTCATGTATAAATAGTGTACAGAATCCAACAGGAACTCTATCGAGTTCTCTTTGTCAAATGCTGAAAATTGGCTTAATTTCAGTCATCGGACTTTAGCTACTGACATCTCATGTCCATCAGCTGACTTCTTTGTCACATGCTGTGACTGTGTGACATGACTGTGACATAACCATTTGTGACTCTGTGACTGTCATGTGATATTTTCCATGCTCCATCTTAGTAATAATCTAAAAGAAAAGAAAAGAAATATAAATATTGACTTAGCTGTTTTGCCAAGTCATGACACACGGTGTCAACTAGGGTGCTTTCTTAGGAGATCACGCACTTTATCTATTAAATCTTTTATATTCACTGCTACCTAAACAGCAGTCGGGGAACTTTAAATAAAAGAAAGAATAGGAAAACTCCTAGTCTATTCATCCTCTTCATTGGGTAAGAGTGAAGTATGAAAGTGGAGCAGGATTACATAGTCATGTCTAGAAGATATGGAGAACAGGAAGGTGATGTTTGTCATGGTCATATGGCAACATTATGGAGGAGAGATGTGAGGAAGAGTGGTAGAATGAAGAGTTTCCTTTTCTATTTATTTTAATTGAGTTTTGGGATTTGTACTATTCTAATATATTTCTTAGAGTGGAGATTAATGGGGACAGCCTCCTTGGCCCTTGCCTTCATCTCAGAATATCATGACTTGGCAAAATGGCTAAGTCATTATTTATATTTCTTTTCTTTTTCTTTTTCTTTTTCTTTTGGACTTACTATACAGGAGAGAGTGTGGGAAAGTGTCACATCACAAGTATCACAAGTATTATGGTCACATGATAGAAAGTCACAGGATGATGTTACATGATGTTACATGATGGGTCACATGATGAGTGTGGGAAAACAGTGCACAGACCATGTAGTAGTTCTATAAGTAGTGTAGAAAATCTAATGGGAACTCCATTGAGTTCTTCTTGTCAACTTAGATAAGAAGTGTCAGACTAGCTAATTCCAAAGCTGGAATTAAGCCAACTGCTCCTTTATCAGCATTTGACAAGGAGAACTTGATAGAGTTCCTGTTAGATTCTGTACACTATTTATACATGAAGAGTAACCCTAACCCTTTCTTTTATCTCATGCTCCCTTATGAGTCACTTTCCTCTCATGTGTAAGGGGACATCTAGGGTGGTGCTTAGTCAGTATTGAGGGTCTGTTCTATTAGTGGCCCAGTGACAGTACGTGTACGCATTCCCATCATTCCTATCTTCTCTCTGTCTGTGTCATGCGGTACGATGCCTTCTATACTATTATTAGGACAATGTGATTACTGATCCATGTGCTCATGTGATGGTGCATGTGATCGTCTAGTATAGAAGTATATATACTAGCAAGCTGTTGTAGATATACTTCACTTGAATCTCATCTTAGCTTCCGGGACCTTTACCTAGCTTAAGGAGCAATCGCCTCTGAGTGGTTCCCTAACATCGTGCATCCAATAAGAAAAGAAAAGAAAAAGAAAAAGAAAATAATAATCAGAAACTAAAAGAAAAGAAAATGAAAAGAAATATTAAATAATAACTTAGTTGTTTTGCCAAGTCATGACATCACCCCCCTCTTAAGTTTCCTCATCCCGAGGAATTTTCCTACAGCTTGTAATATGGATCAACCATGTTGCCCATCCCATCGTTGTCTTCTTCTGTCCACTCTCTAACTTCTGATTTTTCTTCCTCGTTTTCTTCTTCTTCCTTGATTGTTTCCTTTTTTGTTTGTTTTCCTTTCCACCATCTCCAATTTCTTTCCAATCTTCCCCAATATTCTTGGTTGTACCTCTTGTCTGACCATCTGAATAATTTTCTTGCTGTAAATCTTCCCAGCAATTCTCCTCTTCTGAATGTCCCTTCTTCTCGTTCTTGTCTCGCCACATCTTCCATGTCTCACCAATATTCCCTCTCAAATTCTTCAATTGCTTTTTGTGCGTTCTTCAAATTCTCTCTTCCTTTCCAAGTATCAGACTCCGCCGTAAATCCTTTCTAGCGTACTAAGTACTTATCTTTTCCTCTTACTTGTCGCTTATTTAGAATTCTCTTCACTTCCCATTCCTCTTCTCCTTTGATTATTACTGGGGCTGGTTGCTCCCTCTTTTGCCCCTCTACTTGCCCTACATATCTGCGTATTCTACTAATGTCTACTACTGAGTGTATTTTTACTGTACTAGGTAGCTCTAATTCCACTGCGTTTGATGATACAATTTTCTTAACTTTGTACAGGCCTACAAACCTCTCCGTCAACTTTTCCATTCTTCTCCCGACCATCTGGTACTTCAAGTTCTTAGTACTTAACATCACTAAGTTTCCTACTTTGTAGTTGTCTACTTCTTTTCTTTTTCTATCTGCGTATTTCTTCATTTCTTCTTGCACTTTCCCTAGCACCACTTTTGCCTCCTCCTGTATTTCCTTCATTTTCTCAATAAACTTTTCTGCCCCCTGGTATTTTCCCTTCTTTCTGCTCTTGAACCCCATCTTGGGATCTTGTCCATAATTTACCTTAAAAGGCGACGTTCAAGTACTTGAGTGTGTTTTGTTATTATACGCAAACTCTGCCATTCCCAACTATTCTGGCCACTGTTCTTGCCTATGATCAATGAACATCCTTAAGTACTGTTCTAGTTCCTGATTAACCCTCTCTGTCTGCCCATCTATCTGAGAGTGGAACACCATCAACAATTTACTTTTAATCCCCAACATTTCATTCAACTCTCTCATTAATCCTGCCGCAAACTGGGGTCCACTGTCCAAAATAATGCTTTCCGGTAACCCATGTAGTTTTCACACATTGTCTCTAAACAGCCTTACTAAACCTTCTGCCAATGTCTTCTCTGTAGTTGGTATAAAGTGAACCATTTTAGTTAACCAATCTACTACTACTAGAATGCTATCGTATCTCTGTGCTAGAGGCAGCTTGGTGATAAAATCTGCCAAAATGTGCGTCCATGGTTTCTCTGGGATAGAATTTGGCATTAATTTTCCTGCTGGCTGTTCTGTGTGGTTTTTGTTACACTGGCACGTGTTGCATCCCTCCACATATCTCTTCACTTCTTTGGTCACTCCTGGCCACCAGAAATTTCTAGTTACCAGTTCTACCATCTTCTACTGTCCTCTATGCCCTCCTATTGGCATGTCATAATATAGTCTAATTATCTCTGTTCTTAGTTTCTTGTCTTTTGACACATAGACTTTTCCTTCTTTATACATGACACCATCTACTTCTCTCTACTCTTCATCTCTCAACATTTTTACTCTTGCCCACTTCATTTCTTCTACCACTTTTACCACTTCGTCATCTTTCACCTTCAACTTTCTAACTTCCTCTAGTAGATCTACTCTGTCTACTATAATTTCTACCACTTCTGTCCTCCTCGCTTCTAACCATTCTGGTTTTACTAATGTCTCATCCTCGTTATCTCTTTCCACTCCAACCTCCCAGTCTAGTCTCCTGCTGAGACTGTCTGCTTTTCCCATCCTACTTCCTGGAACATGTTTTAATGTAAAGTCGAATCTGGATAGGTACAAAGCCCATTGTGCTTGCCTTCGATTCAATTTTTACGCTTTCATGAAGTATTCAAGATTTTTGTGATCTGTCCAAATCTTGAATTTAACTGCTGCTCCTTTCAGGAAGTGTCTCCATGCTTCTAAGCATCTAATGACTGCTAGCATTTCTTTATCATGTATCTCATAGTTTCTTTCCGTATCACTTAGAGATTAAGAAATGAAAGCGACTGGTCTCCATTTTTCATCTGAGCAGTTCATTGAGAGTACTCTAGTAGCATAATTTGAAGCATCAGCTTCTACCCTAAATTCCTTGTCTAGATCTGGAGCTGCTAATACTGGTGTTATCGCAAAGCCTTGATGACTTAGGGACCACTCTAGGTGAGTGTTTAGGAAGAACTTGATAGAGTTCTCCATTAGATTCAACTACCTACTTATACTACTTTACAAGTGGCTGTACCCCTATTACTATACAGTCACATGTCTTTCCAGAACATTCTACAATCACATGACCTTGTCACGTGATATGATTATCTAATCTCCCATGCTATTTATATCTTGACCCCATTGTATGACTTGATGTTAGAGATTAAATGTGTGAATGCGTGGGAAACTCTTTTCTCCCTGGGGCTCTCATAACAACTGGTTTACTAGTGAAGATCTTTTTCAGCTCGTCAAATGCTTTCTGTTATGCTTCTTCTCACCGCCGCTTCTCATCTTTTTGTGTAAGTACGTTCATTGGCCTAGCTACTCAAGCAAAATCCTTAATGAACCTCCTGTAATAATTTGCAAGGCCCAAGAATTTTCTGATGTCTTTGGCTGTGGCCAACTAAGTACTCTATCCACTTTCTCTGCTTCCATTTCTATTCCATTAGGTCCTATGACAACCCCTAGGAATCCTATCTTCCTCGTCTTCTACATACATTTTTCCAGCTTGATATACAAGTCGTTCTTCTCTAACCTCTTCAATATTTCTTCCACAATTTCATTGTGTCCTTCCTCCGTCTCTGTTCTTACCAACACATCGTCTACAAATGCTACTACCTTTCCCTCATTAATAAAGTCTCTCAGTATTTCATTCATCATTGCTTGGAATGTTGATAGTGAATTTGTCATTTCAAAAAATATGACCGTTGGTTCAAATGAGCCAATGTGCATTGTAAACGTTCCTTTTCACTTATCTCTCTCTTTTATCCTAACGTTGTTGAACCCCCACCTGAGATCCATTTTAGTAAACACCTTTTTCCTACCCATGTTGTCGATCAGCTCTGTAATTAGAGATAATGGGTAGTTATTTTTCACAGTCTGGCTATTAAGGTTACGGTAGTCTATTACCATTCTCTTACTTCCATTCTTTTTGCCTACAAAAAATACAGGTGATGTTTGAGGTGATTTTGAGGGTCTGATATATCTTTTTCTCAATTGATCTTCCACAAAGTTCTGAACCTCCTCCCTTTTGTTCTTGGATAGAGGATAAATTCTTCCTTTTCATGGTTTAAACGTCTCCTTGAGATCTATGGCATGATCCCAGATTTTTCTTGTCGGTATTCTCTCTGATTCTACCTTCCTAAACACTTTCCTCCACTTGAGAAATCTCCCTGGGACCATTTCCTCAATTTTCCTGTGGTCCTCTTTGATTTCCTCTTCTCTTCCCCAATCCTCTTTATCGTCTATTGCCTTATCACAAAAGGTCACTTACTTGTTTTTGTGATGGGCTGAATATAGATTCAAAGAGCTTATAAGCAGAGTTAGACAAGCGACAAAAGATGTTGTTAAGTCTGAGGTCTAATCCTCAGAC
>Ga0157361_1000628_pt1 | contig 13213 bp, 23 predicted proteins | sample AttlaeALBM2_FD_111481 | JGI IMG/M metagenome (GOLD analysis project Ga0157361, IMG submission 111481) | Fungus gardens microbial communities from leaf cutter ant in Ribeirão Preto, State of São Paulo, Brazil - Atta laevigata ALBM2 | ecosystem: Host-associated > Fungi > Mycelium > Unclassified ...
ACCACTGCGCGCTTGTGTGTTGGCTGCGGCTGGTTCTGGCCTCGCTCAGATATATTAGCAAGTGCAAATCTACTCAAAAGAAACCCCCGAGAGAACAGGACGATGGCAGCAACATGAACGACAGTCAGGAATGTTAGCAGTCCACCGCGCATCAGGAGGAAAAGACCAATATTAAGTGTGGGAATAACATACTCGTCTTGGTGAGCTCGTTGATGGGAGGATGCTGAACTTCTCCTAACGTAAATTTGAATAATTAAACCACACTTATTACTAATGAGATCAAATTGAATCTTGAAGCCATAATTTAAATGAGGTTTTCATTTGGGCCTCTGGCCCATCTAGAACCCTCTACTAATTCTGTGTTATTAAGATTGTGTTGAAGTCAGTCAGCTTTGCTCCCTTCCCACAATGGTCTATGTCACAGTGAGTGGTGTTGTCTATCAGGTCACTTTGCTCTCTTCCAACAACAGTCTATGTCACAGTGAGTATGTCAGTGAGCCAACTCCTGAGCTGGAATTAAGCCAACTGCTCTTTTATCAGCAATTGACAAAGAGAACTTGATAAGAGTTCCCATTAGATTTTGTACACTATTTATACATGAAGAGTAACCCTAACCCTTCTCTTTTGTCCTGCACTTCCCTATGAGTCATTTTCCTCTCGCACATCCATCAATAAGAAAATAAAGAAAAGAAAATATAAAAGAAAAATAAATATTGACTTGTCCATTTTGCCAAGTCCTGACACTACCCCCCTCTTAAGTTTCCTCATCCTGAAGAATTTTCCTACAACTCATAGTATGGGTCAACCATATTGTCCATCTCATCATTGTTTTCTTCTGTCCATTCTCTAACTCCTGGATTTTCTTCCTCAATTTCTTTTTCTTCCATGATTGTTTCCATTTTTCTTCTCCCTGATCATCTTCCTTTCCACTGTCTCCAGTTTCTCTCTAATTTTCCCTAATATTCTTGGTCATACCGTTTGTCTGACCATCTAAACAATTTTCTTGCTGTGAACCTTTTTAGCAATTCTCCTCTTCTGAATATTCCTTCTTTGCATTCTTGTCTTGCCACATCTTCCATATCTCAGTGATATTCTTTCTCAAATTCTTCAATCGCTTCTTGTGCATTCTCCAAATTCTTCCTTTCCTCCCATGTATCTGACTCTGCCATAAATCTTTTCTAGCATACCAAATACTTATCCTTTCCTCTTACCCATTGCTTGTTTAGGATTCTTTTCACCTCCTATTCTTCTTCTCCTTTGATTATCACTGGAGCCAGTTGCTCCTTTCTCTGTTCTTCTACTTGCCCTATATACGGTCATATTCTACTGATATTTACTACTGGATATACCTTTATTGTACTAGGTAATTCTGTCATAATGGTGACACCATGATGCACACTGCATGTGCATGACATGTGCACATGGCTTAGTCACCTGACTATCAGCCACCCTGGAATCTTCTAAATTATTTAATAATCCCATTTTATTATAATTTACCTTAGTTTTGTTCTCCCTTGGAAAAACTCCACTCTGCTTGTACTCTTACTTCTTTCTCTTAAATATAATCCTACTGAAATCCAGAAGGAGCAAGTGTAGAGGTGGGCACAACTTGTCATTGAGGCCAAGCCCCCTAGAGCAAATTTCCCTCCTAGAGTTATTCCTAACAAATTCCAATTCTACTACATTCAATGGTACAATTTTCTTGATTTTATAGGGCCCAACAAATCTTTCTATCAATTTCTTCATCCTCCTCCCAACCATCTGGTACTTCATATCCTTAGTACTCAACATCACTAAGTCTCCTACTTTGTAGTCATTGACTTCTTTCCTTTTTCTATCCACATATTTCTTCATCTCTTCTTGCACTTTTCCTAGTACTGCTTTTGCTTCCTCCTGGATTTCTTTTATTTTCTCAATGAACTTTTTTGTCCCTTGGTATTTCCCCTTCTTTCTTCCTTCAAACCCCATTCTGGGATCTTGTACATAATTTGCCTTAAAAGGTGACATCTGAGTACTTGAGTTGTTATATTCTGGAAATATGATAATTATGTAATTTATTTCTCCTAATAATTCTCCTAAAATTAATAATAGTAGAATAGCATAGTAGACTACTCTCCTCCTATTCCAGACTTCCTATAAGTACTGTATAGTTACAGTGTAATTCCTCAGTCTTTAAATTAATGTTATCTGGTCCTAACCCTCTTCCTGTCCACTCTGGATTCCTAGTTTACTTCCTTAGGACCTCTTCTCTGACAACTTTCCTCCACTCTGAAATATGCAACTACCTCACAACTGGAGACCAGGACACAACATATAAGTTGAAGCCAAGGTTGTTCATTAAAGTCATACTCCACTCCGATGTCTTTTACTATCCACCAGAGTCTTCCTTTGAAGTTTACACTATTGTTAAGTAGTATTCTTTTCTGATGTAGTATATTACTCTATTCTGGAGAGTACTTTTATCTATTACTTTGCTCCTCCATCTTCCATAATTCCATCCTTGACATGAGTACATTTTATTGTTATATGCAAACTCTACTGTTCCCAACTATCCTGGCTATTACTCTTGCCTGTGGTCAATGAACATTCTTAAGTACTGTTCCAGTTCTTGGTTCATCCTCTCAGTCTGTCCATCTGTCTAAGGGTAGAATACCATTGACAATTTACTCTTAATCTCCAACATTCTATTCAACTCTCTCATTAGTCCTGCCACAAATTGGGGTCCTCTATCCAAAATAATGCTTTCCAGTAACCCATGCAATTTCCACATGTTATCCCTGAACAGTCTCACCAATCTTTCTGCCAATGTTTTCTCTGTAGTAGGTATAAAATATACTATTTTTGTTAGCCTGTTGACTACTACTAAGATTGAGTCATATTCTTGAGCTAGTGGCAATTTAGTGATAAAATCTGCTGATATATGCATCCAAGGTTTTTCTAGAATTGAGTTTGGTATTAACTTTCCTGCCAGCTGTTCTGTGCAGTTTATCACAAATAGTCACTTACTATTTGTGATGGGTGTTTTGATACTTTAAAGAGTTCAAAAATGCGAAGTTAGACAAGTGACAAAAGATGTTGTTAAGTCTGAGGTCTAATCCTCAGACTATGAGTCCTTATATACATAATTGTGATGGTCTGTGTACTAGGACAGATCATCACATGCTACTACCTATTGTTCTACATATAGTAGTGCCTTTTTACTTAAAATAGTGATAAATTAGCCATATGGAGGCTGTCCTTTGTTCTAAGAAAAGGACAGATGACTATCTATGGGTAATTAATGAAGTCTATGTACAAATATTGAGGCCTTCATATCTCCACTAATATTAATTGTTTTGAGATCGTTTTAGGCTCATTCTGAGTGTTATAAAGAAGGCTTCTGCTGAGCTTAGAACCAAAGCATCAATCATGGCAGTTGCCAAGATATTAGCAATTTAATAAATGGTAACATGGTAGTTACCAGTTGATCTGCTTAATATCTTGGCCAATATTGATTGCCTCAAGACATGACTGGCATCTATCAAAATGTATTTTTAAGGGCTTTTTGTAGCCTTTAAGACCGTGAGAATCGTCGAAGAATTGATGGAGATATGGCCAAATGAAGTTTATGACACAGTTTTTGTTGCATTGGCAAGCGTTGCATCCCTCCACATATTTTTTCACCTCTTTAGTCACTCCGGGCCACCAGAAGTTTTTGGCAACCAATTCCACCATCTTCTACTGTCCTCCATAGCCTTTGATTGGTGTGTTATGATATAGTCTGATAATCTCTGCTCTCAATTTATTGTCTTTCAGCACATATACTTTTTATTTTTTGTATATCATACTGAAAGGGTGCAAAAGGGAATTGCACACTGGGACAAACAAAACCATGCTGTGCCAGCTCCCAAATGCATGCTAAAGGTCCAAGGGGAGATAATCAAAGATAAAGGTTTATAAATAATTAGAAAATAAGAATTATATGCAGCTCCAATAAAATATACATTGGTGGTTGTGAAAGGATTGTAAGATATCTCTAGATTGTCATTGCATAGCCTCCCTAAGGTGTCAACCTTTATACACTGTGACAAAAGCTCCTCTGGAAAATACAGTTAGTTGATTACTCATAGACCCTCCACACTCAGTTGCTCCCTTGTCTACACCCCCAACACCAAACCTTATGGGTGTGATGCAATCCAAGTGTGCACCTAGCCAAGCTTTCCCAGCCTACTGTCCTCTTTGAAGCCTGCCTGAGTTGCAACTGCATTTTCTCCCTAGATTGAGTTCTGGGTATATTCTGTGTTCTTCTCAAAATACCCCACTAGTCCCAGTTTTCTTACTCTCAATAGATCTGCATTTATGATTCCAGAGGCAGTGTAGATAAAGGTAGGAGTCAAGAGGTTCCTCTTCTCACCCAACTACACACCAGATACTATATTAAAATGATTACAAAGTCCTGAAACTCAAGGAATAAAATATAAAAAGGAAACTATTACTACTTTTGATGTTCCTTCAACCTCTTCTCATGCTAAGTCTGTCCCAATTCCTAGTGATAACATGTTCTTATAGTGATGTATCCTTTTTATCAACTCCTTCCCATCAAAGATGATGCATCTTCATTATCGCTTCTCTCTAGAATATTCTTCCTGATCTCCCATCACTTCCTTTGATGTTGCTTTGTAAGAAGAACCTCCCTAGTTACCTATTAAGTAGTCAGTAAACCCCACTCAATGTCTAGTATCTCCGAGTCATATCCTAGGGCTCATTTATTTAAATATAATTGATCTGATGCCATCAATGCTTAATTACAACCAAAGTCTATTTATCTAAGTCTGTCATCCAAACACTACTAGTTCTAGAGTTCTAGTCCATCATATTTCTAAGTCAGTTCCATCCTATAATGGATCTAGAGTGTAGTTTCTCTATGACTTTCTTTCTAAACCTGATGCCAGCTCATCCTGCTTGCTTCCCGAGGTATCAACATGAGCTTTGGGTTGGTTCTTCCTTGCTCAATGTCTTTATTATATGGTAGTACATTCTGAGGGTATAGAAAGGGCTCTAGAGCAAACTCTAATTAAGAATTTGTTGGTATAAAGTGTATCAAATGTTATCTTCTGCGGAAAATTCATTTGTGGTGTAATAACGCCATTTACTTCTCTCCATTCTTCATCTCTTAACATCTTTATCCCTGCTTGTTTTATTTTTTCTACTGCTTTTACCACCTTATCATCTTTTACTTTGGATTTTCTTACTTTCTCTAGTAGATCTATCCTATCTACTATTATTTCTACTGCCTTTGTTCTTCTTGCTTCTAACTACTCTGGTTTCACTACCATCTCATCCTCATTGTACTTTTCTACATCTACTTCCTAGTCTAGTCTCCTGCTCAGACTGTCTGCTTTCTCCATCTTACTTTCTGAAATATGTTTTAGCATAAAACTAAATTTAAATAGGTACAGAGGCCATCTTGCTTGTCTCCTATTTAATTTTTGTGCTTTCATAAAGTATTTGAGGTTCTTGTGATCTGTCCAGATCTCAAATTTTTCCATTGCTCCTTCCAGGAAGTACCTCTATGCTTCTAGACATCTAACAACTGCTAGCATCTCTTTGTCATGTATCTCATAGTTTTATTCTACATTACTAAGAGACTTAAAAATGAAAGCAACTGGTCTCTACTTTTTGTTTGAGCACCTCATTGATAGTACTCCTCTAGTAGCATAGTTTGATGCATTAGTCTCTACTCTGAACTCCTTATCCAAGTCCAGTGCTGCTAATATTGGCTTTGTCATAAAAACTTGCTTCAGCTTGTCAAATTCCTTCTACTGTTTTTCTCCCTACCGTTATTTCTTATCTTTCCTTGTCAGCATATTCATTGGCCTTGCTACTCAAGCAAAATCCTTAATAAACCTCCTATAGTAATTTGCAAGGCCTAGGAATTTTCTAACATCTTTCACATTTTTTGGTTCTAGCTAACTAAGCACTCTATCTACCTTTTCTGCTTCTATCTCTATCCCATTAGGTCCTATGACAATGCCTAAGAACCCTATCTTCTTCATCTTCCACACACACTTTTCCAGCTTGACATACAAGTCATTTTCCTCTAACCTTTTTAACACTTCTTCTACTATTTCATCATGTTCCTCTTCCATTTCTGTCCCTACCAATACATCATCTACAAATGCTATGACCTTTCCTTCATTTATTAAGTCCCTTAAGATTTCATTTGTCATTGCCTGGAACATAGCTGGTGAGTTCATCATCCCAAAGAACATTACTGTTAGCTTGAAGGATCCTATATACATTGTGAATACTCTCTTTCACTCATCTTCTTCCTTTATCCTCACATTATTGAACTCCCACCTCAGATCCATTTTAGTAAATATTTTCTTACTTCTTATGTTGTTGATTAAGTCTGTGATCAATGGTAATAGGTAGTTATTTTTCACTGTCTAGTTGTTTAGGTTGCAGTAGTCTATCACCATCTGCTTGCTCCTGTCCTTTTTGCCTACAAAGAAAACTAGCAATGTTTGAGGGGATTTTGATGGTCTGATATATCCCTTTCTTAACTGGTCCTCCATGAATTTCTGGACTTCTTTCCTTTCCATTTTAGATAACAGGTAAATCCTTTCTTTCTACAGTTTGAACGTCTCCTTGAGATCTATAGCATGATCCCAAGTTTTCCTGGTCAGCATTTTCTCTGACTCTACCTTCCCAAATACCCTTTTTATCAAAGCCAAATTCTATGCTAGAATTAAGCTAACTGCTCTTTGTTTAGTGTTTGACAAAGAAAACTCAATAGAGTTCCCATTAGATTTTGTATACTATTTATACATGAAGAGTAACCCTAACCCTTCCTTTTATCCTACACTTCCTTATGAGTCACTTTCCTCTCACATGTCTGTTAATAAGAAAATAAAGAAAAGAAAATATAAAAGAAAAATAATAATCAGAAAAAGAAAAGAAAAAGAAAAGAAATATAAATATTGACTTAGCCATTTTGCCAAGTCATGACACCACCCCTCTCTTAAGCTTCCTCATCCTGAGGAAATTTTCCCTACAGCTCATAATATGGGTCAACCATGTTACCCATCTCATTGTTATTTTCTTCTGTCCCTTCTCTAATTCCCAAATTTTCTTCCTTGATTTTCTTTTCCTCTGTGACCATTTCCATTTTTTCTCTTCCTGATTGTTTTCCTTTCTACCATCTCCAATTCCTTTCTAACCTTCCCCAGTATTCTTTGTCATACCTCTTGTCTGACTATCCAAATAGTTTTCTTGCCATAAATCTTCCTAGCAATTCTCCTCTTCTGAACATTCTTTCTTTGTGTTCTTGTCTTGCCATATCTTCCATGTCTTGGTGATATTCTTTCTCAAATTCTTTGAACACTTCTTGTGCGTTCTCCAAATTCTTTTTTTCCTCCTATGTATCTGACTCTGCCATAAATCCTTTCCAGCATACCAAGTACTTATCCTTCTCTCTTACCTGTTGTTTGTTCAGGATTCTCTCTACTTTCCATTCTTCTTCTCCTTTGATTATCACTGGAGCCAGTTGCTCCTTTCTCTATTCTTCTACTTGCCCTATATACTGTCATATTCTACTGACATTTACTACTGGGTGTATTTTTACTGTACTAGGCAATTCCAATTCTACTGCATTTGATGATATAATTTTCTTGACCTTGTAGGGCCTAACAAATCTCTCCATTAACTTTTCCATCCTTCTCCCAACCATCTGGTACTTTAGATCCTTAGTACTCATTATCACTAAGTCTCCTACTTTATAGTCATTGACTTTTCCTCTCTTTTGATCTGTGTATTTCTTCATCTCTTTTTGCACTTTTCCTAGTGCCACTTTTGCCTCCTCCTGGATTTCCTTCATCTTTTCAATGAACTTTTCTGCCCCCTGGTACTTCCTCTTCTTTCTACCCTTGAACCCCATCCTGGAATCTTGTCTGTAATTTGCCTTGAAAGGCGATATCTGAGTACTTGAGTATGTTTTGTTATTATATGCAAACTCTACTATTTCCAATCATTCTGGCCATTGCTCTTGCCTATGATCAATGAACATTCTTAAGTACTATTCCAACTCCCGATTTACCCTCTCTGTTTGTTTGTCTGTCTGAGGGTGAAATGCTATTGACAATTTACTTTTAATCCCCAATATCCCATTCAACTCTTATATTAACTTTGCTGCAAATTGTGATCCCCAATCTGAAATAATGCTCTTAGGTAGACCATGTAACTTCCATACATTATCTCTAAACAACCTAGCTAGTCCTTCTGCTAACGTTTTCTCTATGGTAGGTGTCATGACTTGGCAAATTGGCTAAGTCATTATTTATATTTCTTTTCTTTTCTTATTTACAACTACAAGATGGAGCATGGGAAAGTATCATGTGACTTTGTCACAATGTCACAATTTGTGTGAAGGATGGTCACACAGGGTCACATCACAAGTCACAGTCACAGGGTCACATGACTAGAGTAACATGAGGACTATGGGAGAACAAGCACATAGCCACAGTAGTAAAATGTATAAGTAGTAGAGAATTAAGCGAGAACCTCATCGAGTTCTCTTTGTTAAACTCTGAACAAAGCAACAGTTGGCTTAATTCTGGTCATCAGGGTTTAGACGCTAACAGGAAAGATTTTGCTAATAAACCAGCCAAATGAAGAACGAAGGAACCTGATAATTTTGAAGGAAATCCAGATGAAGTAAGGGCTTGGTGCCAAAGAATGACGCTATTTTTCCAAAGCAATGATATCTCAAAAGAATAGGAAAGGATTGAAATGGCTTTGGGAAAAATCAAAGAAGGAAAGGATAACTGGGCCCAATGATGGGCAGATACTCAGATTAGAAAGTTCCTACCCTTCCAAAAAGAGTGGAAGGAAACCAGCAGAGAACCTAATATACCAACCATAACCAATAAGCCCCCTTTCAAAACTTGGGAGAACATGGCTGATGAAATGGCACAGTTTTTCATATCTACAGAAACTCAAACTCATGCCATCGACAAATTGACCAAATTAAAGCAAGAAAATAGGCTACTTGAAGACTTCTGGTCAGAATTTATCACTTAAAAGGAACTCTCTGGATATAATAAGATTGCTTTAGTAGGTTTATTCAAGAAAGGAATTCACCCAGCATGTCAGATTAGCTAACTCCAAAGCTGGAATTAAGCCAACTGCTTCTTTATCAGCATTTGACAAGAAGAACTCGATAGAGTTCCTGTTGGATTTTCTATACTACTTATACAAATGGCTAACCCTAACCCTGTACTAAAGTCCTGTGCTTCCTTATGAGTCACTTTTATCTCATGCATCTATCGATAAGAAGAATAAAGAAAAGAAAATAGAAAAGAAAATAAATATTGACTTAGCCATTTTGCCAAGTCATGACACTACCCCCCTCTTAAGTTTCCTCGTCCTGAGGAATTTTCTACAACTCGTAGTATAGGTCGACCATGTCGCCCATCTCATTGTTGTCTTTTTTCATCCATTCTCATATTCCCAACTTTTCTTCCTTGACTTCTTCCTCTTCTGGGATTGTCTTCATCATCTCTCTTCTTGTTGGTTCCTTGCCCTTCCATCGTCTCCAATTTCTTTCTAATCTCCCCCAATATTCTTGGTTGTATCTTCTGTCCGACTATCCATATAACTTCTTTGTCGTAAATTTTCCTGGCAATTCTCCCTGTTAGAATGTTCCTTCTTCGCACTCTTGCCACACCACATCTTCCATGTCTCTCCAATATTCTTTTTCAAATTCTTTGATCGCTTTTTTTGCATTCTCTAAATTCTCCCTTCCTTCCCAAGTATCAGATTCCGCCGTAAATCCTTTCCAGTATACTAGGTACTTATCTTTCCCTCTTACTCATTGCTTGTTCAGGATCCTTTCTACCTCCTATTCTTCTTCCCCTTCTATTATAACTGGAGCTGGCTGCTCCTTTCTTTGTCCCTCTACTTGCCCTATGTATTGTCGTACTCTACTAACATTTACTATCGGATGTATTTTTACTGTACTAGGTAGTTCTAATTTGATCACGTTTGATGATACTATCTCCTTAACTTTATAAGGGCTGACAAATCTCTCTGTCAACTTTTCCGTTCTCCTTCCAACCATCTGATATTTCAGGTCCTTAGTGCTGAGCATGACCAAGTCCCCTACTTTATGCTCTTCTACGTCCGATCTCTTCCTGTCAGCGTATTTCTTTATATCTGCTTATGCTTTTCCTAGTACTGCTTTTGCTTCCTCTTGAATTTTCTTCATCTTCTTGATGAATTTCTCTGTCCTTGCATATTTTGCCTTCTTTCTTCCTTTGAACCTATCCTGGGATCTTGTCTGTAATTTGTCTTGAAAGGTAACATTCTGGTACTTGAGTGCGTTTTATTGTTATATGCAAACTCTGCTGTTCCTAACCACTCTGGCTACTGCTCTTGCCTGTGATCAATGAACATTCTTAAGTATTGTTCTAGCTCTTGGTTAACCCTCTCTGTCTGTCCATCTGTTTGAGGGTGGAATGCCATCGACAATTTACTCTTAATCCCCAACATCGCATTTAACTCCCACATTAACCCTGCTGTGAATTGTGGTCCCTTATCTGATATAATACTTTCAGGTAAACCATGCAACTTCCACACATTATTCCTAAATAACCTAACCAGTCCTTCTGCTGATGTTTTCTCTGTAGTAGGTATGAAATGTACCGTTTTTGTCAATCTGTTGACTACTACTAAGATCAAGTTGTATCCCTGAGCTAAGGGCAACTTCATAATGAAGTTTGCCAATATATGTGTCCAAGGCTTCTCTAGTATTGAGTTTGGCATTAGTTTGCTGCTGGTTTCTCTGTGCAATTCTTGTTTTGTTGGCAGGCATCACACCCTTCCACATACCTCTTTACTTCTTTGGTTACTCCTGGCCACCAGAAATTTCTAGTTACCAGTTCTACTGTCTTCTACTGCCCCCCATGTCCTCCTATTGGCATATCATATTATAGTCTAATGATTTCTGCCCTCAACTTTTCATCTTTTGGCACGTAGACTTTTTCCTCTTTATACATGATGCCGTCTATTTCTCTCCACTCTTTATCTCTCAGCATCTTTACTCCTGCTTGTTTTATTTTCTCTACTGCCTTTACCACTTTGTCATCCTTTACTTTGGACTTTCTAACTTCCTCTAATAGATTTACTCTGTCTATTATGATTTCTACCGCTTCTGTCCTTCTCACTTCTAACCACTCTGGCTTCACTAACGTCTTATCCTCGTTATCCCTTTCTACTCCCATCTCCCAATCTAGTCTCCTACTGAGACTATTTGCCTTTCCCATCTTGCTTCCCAGAACATGTTTTAACGTAAAGTCGAACTTAGATAGGTACAAAGCCCATTGTGCTTGTTGTCGATTTAACTTCTATGCTTTCATGAAGTATTCAAGGTTCTTGTGATCTGTTCATATCTCAAATTTAACTGTTGCTCCTTCCAGTAAGTGTTTTCATGCTTCTAAGTATCTAACAACTACTAACATCTCTTTGTCGTATATCTCATAGTTTCTTTCTGTATCACTTAGAGATTTAGAAATGAAAGTGACTGGTCTCCACTTTTCATCTGAGCACTTCATTGATAGTACTTCTCTAGTAGCATAATTCAAGGCGTCAGCCTCTACCCAAAATTCTTTGTCCAAGTCAGGTGCTGCTAATATCTGTTTTGTTGTAAAGACCTGTTTCAACTCATCAAATGCTTTTTGCTGTGCCTCCTTCCACTGCCACTTCTTATCTTTTTGCATAAGTACATTCATCAGCCTTGCTACTCAAGCAAAGTCTTTAATGAACCTTCTGTAATAATTTGCAAGGCCCAAAAACTTTCTGACATCTTTTACATTCTTTGGTTGTGGCCAATTAAGTACTCCGTCCATCTTTTCTGCTTCCATTTCTATCCTATTAGGTCCTATGATGACCTCTAGGAATCCTATCTTTCTTGTCATCCACACACATTTTTCTGGCTTGATGTACAAGTCATTTTTCTCTAACCTCTTTAGTATTTCTTCTACAATTTCATCGTGTCCCTCCTCTATCTCTGTTCCTACTAATACATCATTCACAAATGCTGCTACTTTTTCTTTGTTTATCAGGTCTCTTAGGATTTTATTCATCATTGCTTGAAAGGTTGTTGGCAAATTTGTCATCCCAAAGAACATAACAGTTGGTTTGAAGGAACCAATATGCATTGTAAATGCTCCCTTTCACTCATCCCTCTCCTTTATTCTCACATTATTGAACCCCCACCTGAGATTCATTTTGGTGAACACTTTCTTACTCCCCATATTGTCGATTAATTCTGTAATTAACGGAAGCGGGTAGTTGTTCTTTATTGTTTGATTATTCAGGTTGTAATAGTCCATCACTATCCTCTTACTACCATCCTTCTTGCCTACAAAGAACACTGGCAATGTTTGAGAGGATTTTGATGGTCTGATATACCCTTTCCTCAACTGGTCTTCTACAAAATTCTGGACTTCTTCCCTCTCATTTTTGGATAGGGGATAAATCCTCCCCTTTCACAGTTTAAATGTCTCCTTGAGATCTATAGTGTGATCCCAAACTTTCCTCTTTGACATCCTTTTTAACTTTACCTTCCCAAACACTTTTCTCCACTTCAAAAATCTCTTTGGGACTATCTCCTTGATTTTCCTGTGGTTCTCTTTTATCTCTTCTTCTCTTCCCCAGTCTTCTTTGCCATATATCACCCAACAGACAATTTTCTCTTCTTCCTCTGTAGCTATCCTTTTGGCCTTTTCTTTCTTCTGACCTCTCTTTCCATACAGGGGTGGGCATCTCATCATTTTAACTTCCCCTGTCTCCCAATTTATTTCTGGGTTGTGGGCTGCTAATCATGGCATGCCTAATATTACCTCTGTCTTTCCCAGATCGCATATATCTATCCTCATCCTTTCCATATGGCCTTTGTAAAACACATTGCACTCTACCTGGTATGTGATAGCCCCTCTACTATTGTTCGTGCCATCTACATTTCTGATGGCTATTGGCCTCTCTAGTTTTTGCAGCTTGAAGCCATGCCTAGCTGCTGCCTGTCTATTCATAAATATCCCCATTGTGCCACTATGTCAGCGTCTAAAGTCCGATGACCGGAATTAAGCCAACTGTCTCTTTGTTCAGAGTTTGACAAAGAGAACTCGATGGAGTTCTCGCTCATTCCTCTACCTACTTATACATTTTACTACTG
>Ga0157361_1000629_pt1 | contig 13209 bp, 10 predicted proteins | sample AttlaeALBM2_FD_111481 | JGI IMG/M metagenome (GOLD analysis project Ga0157361, IMG submission 111481) | Fungus gardens microbial communities from leaf cutter ant in Ribeirão Preto, State of São Paulo, Brazil - Atta laevigata ALBM2 | ecosystem: Host-associated > Fungi > Mycelium > Unclassified ...
AAATCCTCCAGCGTAACCGGCATACCGAGCAGGTGCATTTCGCGCGCCAGATGGTGTGCCAGCGCGCCGCGATAGAAACTCGCCAGCCCCTGCTCGCTGAGCAGGCTCAGGGTGTGCGCCAGCGCTGGCTGAGTGAAACGGCTGCCGGCAGCGGGCACGTAACCATCGGGCAGAAACGTGGCGGCAAAACCGGGTTGATGCTGTAGCTCCTGCTGTTTAGCCGCAGTGGCCGCGGCCTGGGAGGCGGTGACCGGGATGCCATCGGCGGCGTAGCGAATTGCATCGCGCAGCAGACGCGACAGAGGCAGGGGAGCGGCACCCCGTTCGGCCGCCAGCCTGAGCGCCTCCTCCCAGCCGCTCACCGTACCGGCAACCGTCAGCGCGGCTTTTGGACCGCGGTGCGGAATATGGCTCTCCCCGTGATAGAAGTCGCGATGCGCCAGCGCACCGGCAGCCCCGCTGGCATCGATGGCAATCGGGTCGCCGTGCGGCGGCACAATCAGCCAAAATCCGTCGCCGCCTAAGCCATTCATGTGCGGATAGACCACGGCAATAGTGGCAGCCGCAGCCACCATGGCTTCAATCGCGTTGCCCCCTTCGCGCAGCACCGCTAAGGCGCTTTCGCTGGCGAGATGATGTGGCGTGACGGCCATCCCCATCGGGGCCATGTTGCTCTGAATCATAAGGCACTCTTGGTTAGTTAATGACGTTGCTGGCGATCGCCATGCATGGACCTGTCCACACCAGCAGGCCACGTGTCTTTCGTAGGGTGCGCATTTATGCGCACCAGGAACCCGATTCACTTAAGCAAGAGCCGTTCCACTTTTTGCGACACGCCACGCGGGGACGATCTGTGCTAGCTTGTGATGAAACAAAAGTTACAGGACCCACCATGAAACAGCTTGATGAACGCCTTCGCAGCCACTATGCGCACCTGTCACCGCAGGAGCAGCGGATCGCCGACTTTATGTTTGACCACTTCGACGACCTGATCAGTTACAACAGTGCAGAGCTGGCGCGGCTGAGCGGGGTATCGAAGGCGACGGTCAGCCGCCTGTTCAAACGGCTGGGTTATGAGAAATACAAAGACATGCGCGATGAGCTGCGCGTACTGCGTCAGAGCGGCATGCCGCTTACTGATAACCGCGACGCAGTGCAGGGCAACACGCTGTTATCGCGACACTATAAGCAAGAGATGGCGAACCTGACGCAGTGGGTCAACAGCATTGATGCCCGGCAGTTTGGCGAGGTGATCCAGGCGCTAAGCACCGCCAGACGCATCTTTATCATTGGCATGCGCAATGCCTATCCGGTGGCGCTGCACCTGCGCCAGCAGCTGTTACAGGCGCGGGCACAGGTCCAGGTGCTGCCGCAGCCAGGCCAGACGCTGGGTGAAGAGCTGGTGGATATCACGCCGGAGGATGTTGTGGTCGTCATGGCCTTTCGGCGTCGTCCGCGCCTTATCCGGCCGCTGATGCAGCAGCTACAGCAAAACGGCGTGCCGGTGCTGGCGCTCTGTGAACCTCAGGCGCAGGGCATCATTAGCCTGGCACGCTGGCAGCTGTGCGCGCCGCTCGACAGCGTTTCTGCCTTTGATAGCTATGCCTCCGCCATGAGCCTGATCAATCTGCTGGCAAACGCCCTTTTACACGAAATGTTGTCGCACGGGCGGCAGCGCATCCACCATATTGCCGATCTCTACCAGCAGCTTGATGAGCTGGAACACCGCTAATGGGCACCATTTTGGTGCTTTGCACCGTTTCTGCGCGCGTGCAATGACCGTGCTTATTGCGGTTTAAACTCTGTTATTCCCTATTTCTCGCGGTGATTGCCGCGTCGCTTAACCATCGGCCCGGTTGGCACATTAGTTGCAAATAATTAGATCAGGAATCTTTTGTTTCATGTTCAACTCACCGGGGTGCATAATGAAAAAACGTTTACTGGCGCTGGCTGGCGCAGCATTACTGATGGTGCAGATCGGCAGTGCGATGGCCGACCAGCTGCAGGATATTGAAAAGCGCGGTGTGCTGCGCGTGGCCGTACCGCAGGACTTCCCGCCGTTCGGGTCGGTCGGTACCGATCTGCAGCCGCAGGGCTACGATATCGATATGGCGAAGTACCTCGCGCAGCAGATGAAACTGAAGTTGCAGCTGGTACCGGTCTCCAGCGCCAACCGCGTACCTTATCTGCAAACGGATAAAGTTGACCTGGTGATCTCCAGCATGGGCAAAAACGCGGAGCGTGAGAAGGTTATCGATTTCACCCGCGCTTATGCGCCGTTCTTCCTCGGCGTGTTCGGACCGAAAGGGGAACCGCTCAAAGATGCAGCCGCGCTGAAAGGCAAATCGATTGGCGTGACGCGCGGCGCGGTAGAGGACATGGTCCTGAGCGATGTGGCGCCGAAAGAGGCGCAGGTCAAACGGTACGAAGACAACAACACGACGCTGTCGGCGTATCTCTCCGGTCAGGTGCAGTATGTGGCAACCGGTAACCTGGTAGTTGCGGCGATAGCCCGGCAGAACGCGGAAAAAGCGCCGGTGCCGCAGTTCATGCTGAAAGATTCACCGTGTTTCATCGGACTGAAAAAGGATGAGCCGGCGCTGAAAGCGCGCGTGAACACACTGATTGAGCAGGGCATCAAAGATGGCACGCTGAATAAGCTGTCTGAAACCTGGCTGAAAGCGCCACTGCCAGCCAGCCTCGGCGCATAAATCATGGCGCAACTTAACTTTGCCGAACTCTGGCCGCACTGGCCAGCCCTGCTGGCAGGACTGTGGATCACGGTTCAGTTGACGGTACTGGCAACGGTGGGTGGCGTCAGTCTCGGGATTCTGGGGGCAGCGCTGCGCAGTGGCCAGCCCGGCTGGGCCAGCCGTCTCTGGGGCGTCTATGTCGAGCTGATTCGTAACACGCCGTTTGTGGTGCAGCTGTTCTTTATCGTATTTGGTTTGCCCAATCTGGGGCTGAAACTCACGGCGGGCGAAGCGGCGCTACTGGCGATGCTGATCAACCTTGGCGCCTACAGCACGGAGATTATCCGGGCAGGCATTCAGGTGACGCCAAAGGGGCAGTGGGAAGCGGCGCGCGTCTTAGGGCTGACGCGCACGCAGACCTTCCTGCGCGTGATATTGCCGCCGTCGCTGCAGCGCATCTATCCGGCGCTGGTTAGCCAGTGCATCATCGTGATGCTCGGATCGTCGGTTGTGTCGCAGGTCTCGTACGAAGAGTTAACGTTCGCCGCCAACCTGATTCAGTCACGCACTTTTTTGAGTTTTGAAGTCTATCTGGTGACCACGCTGATCTATCTGGCGTTGTCGATAGCGATGCGACAGCTGCTGCTGGCGCTGGGTCGCAAATGGTTGGGAGCGCAGCCGGCATGACAACATTTACGGACTGGGACATTCTGCGCAACCTGCTGCTGGCAGCGCGCTGGACGCTTTTACTGTCGCTGGTGGCCTTTTTCGGCGGCACGCTGGTAACGCTACCGCTGCTGTTTTTGCGCCTGCTGAAGCGGCGCTGGCCGACGCGCCTGGTGCGCGCCTATACCGAACTGTTTCAGGGCACGCCGCTGCTGATGCAACTGTTTCTGGCGTTCTTTGGCGTCGGGCTGTTTGGCATTGACGTCGCACCGTGGACGGCAGCCTCGTTAGCGCTGACGCTCTACACCAGCGCATTTCTGGTCGATATCTGGCACGGCAGCATCCGCGCGTTACCCAAAGGGCAGTGGGAAGCGTCACGCTGTCTGGGGCTGACATTCGGCCAGACGCTGTACCGTGTGGTGGCACCGCAGGCGGTTCGCATCGCTATCGCGCCTACGGTCGGCTTCGCAGTGCAGGTGATCAAAGGGACCGCGCTGGCCTCGATCATCGGTTTTATCGAGCTGACTAAAGCCGGCACCATTCTGAATAACGTCACTTATCAGCCGTTCAAGGTGTTTGGCCTGGTGGCGCTGGGCTACTTCCTGATGTGTTATCCGCTGTCGCGCTACAGCCAGTACCTGGAGAAAAAATTCAATGCCGCTCATCACCATTAATCAGGTCCAGAAGTACTACGGCGATAACCATGTGCTGAAAGGCGTCGATCTGGATATCGATAACGGCGAAGTGATCTCTATTATCGGGCGCAGCGGCTCGGGCAAGAGCACGCTGCTGCGCTGCATGAACGGGCTGGAGGGTTATCAGGAGGGCAGTATTAAACTCGGCGGCATGACCATCACCGACCGCGAATCGCAGGCGCGCGAAATCAGCCGCTCGGTCGGGATGGTATTTCAGAACTTCAACCTGTTCCCGCACATGACGGCGCTGGAAAACGTGATGCTGGCCCCGCGCCGCGTGCTGAAGAAAAGCGAGGCCGAATGCCGCGCGCTGGCCACGCAGATGCTGGAAAAAGTCGGTCTCGGTGAGCGCCTCAACTACGCGCCGGCCAATCTCTCCGGCGGCCAGCAGCAACGCGTGGCAATTGCCCGCGCGCTGGCGATGCAGCCCAAAGTTTTACTCTGCGACGAGATCACCTCCGCGCTCGATCCCGAGCTGGTCGGTGAAGTGCTGAAAGTGCTGGAGCAGCTTGCTGCCGAAGGCATGACGCTGATTCTCGTCACCCATGAAATGAACTTCGCCCGCGACGTGGGCGACCGTGTGGTCTTTATGCATCAGGGGCGCGTATGGGAGCAGGGCGACAGCAAAACGCTGTTTGCTCATCCGCAAACCGCTGAGCTGAAGCAGTTTATCTCGACCGTACGTCTGTAAACGAACAAGAAGGAGCCCCTCATGGATATCAGCCAGTTCTCGCAAATCAATCCACCGCAACGCCTGCTGATGGGGCCTGGCCCGATCAATGCCGATCCACGCGTCCTGCGCGCCATGTCGAGCCAGCTATTGGGGCAGTACGATCCGGCGATGACGCACTACATGAACGAAGTGATGGCGCTGTACCGGGGCATATTCCGTACGGAGAACCGCTGGACGCTGCTGATTGATGGCACCTCACGCGCCGGTATCGAAGCGATTCTGCTCTCGGCCATCCGCCCGGGCGATAGGGTGCTGGTGCCGGTGTTTGGCCGTTTTGGTCACCTGCTGTGTGAAATTGCCCGCCGCTGCCGTGCCGAGGTGCACACCATTGAAGCGCCGTGGGGCGAGGTATTTACGCCAGATCAGATCGAGGATGCGCTTAAAAAAGTTAAACCGCGCCTGCTGCTGACGGTGCAGGGTGATACGTCCACCACCATGTTGCAGCCGCTGGATCAGCTGGGTGCCCTGTGCCGGCAGTACGGCGTGCTGTTCTACACCGATGCCACCGCATCCATTGGCGGTAACCCGCTGGAGACCGATGCCTGGGGGCTGGACGCGGTCTCCGCCGGTATGCAGAAGTGCCTGGGCGGCCCGTCCGGTACCTCACCGATTACCCTGAGCCCGCAGATGGAGGCGGTGATCCGTCGGCGCAAATGCGTTGAAGCGGGCATCCGCACGGCGGCGCATCAGGATGGTGATGATGAGATGATCTACTCCAACTACTTCGATCTCGGCATGATCATGGATTACTGGGGGCCGGAGCGGCTCAACCACCATACCGAAGCCACCACGGCGCTGTTTGGCGCGCGCGAGTGCGCGCGGCTGATGCTGCAGGAGGGGCTGGAGAACGGTATCGCACGGCACAAGCTGCATGGTGATGCCTTACTGAAAGGGATTCAGGGCATGGGACTGGAGACCTTCGGCAATCTGCAACACAAGATGAATAACGTGCTTGGCGTGGTGATCCCGACAGGAGTGAACGGCGATGCGGTACGCGCCCGGATGCTGGAAGATTTTGGTATCGAGATCGGCACGTCTTTTGGCCCGCTGCACGGCAAAGTGTGGCGTATCGGCACCATGGGTTACAACGCGCGCAAAGATTGCGTGATGCAGACCCTGAGCGCGCTGGAAGCGGTGCTGAACCACAGCGGCTTCCGGACAACGCAGGGCGCTGCGCTGCAGGCGGCGTGGGATCACTACGGGAGCCATGCATGAGTGTAAGCCTGATGAGCGCCAGTGAGGCGCAGTCGGCAGCAGCACGCGTCATGGCGCGCTGCGATGCGCTGGCCGCGATCAGTGAGAGCACCGACGGCCTGACGCGCGTCTACCTGTCGCCGGAGCAGCTGCGCGCCAACGCACGCGTTGCGGAGTGGATGCAGGCCGCCGGCATGACCACCTGGCAGGATGCGGTCGGCAATATCTGCGGGCGCTACGAATCTGCCGCGCCGGGCGCCGCGGCGCTGCTGCTCGGCTCGCATCTTGATACCGTGCGCAACGCCGGACGCTATGACGGTATGCTGGGCGTGCTGAGCGCCATCGAAACCGTACAGTGGCTGCACGATCGCCAGATGCACTTGCCGCTGGCGATTGAGATCGTCGGCTTTGGTGATGAAGAGGGCACGCGCTTCGGCATTACGCTGCTGGGCAGTCGTGGACTCACCGGCAGCTGGCCGCAAAGCTGGGTCACGCATCCGGACGGCAACGGCATTACCGTCGCCGAAGCGATGCAGGATGTCGGGCTGGATGCCGCGCAGATAGCGCAGGCGGCGCGTGCGGTTAAGGATATCGCCGCCTATCTGGAGCTGCACATTGAACAGGGCCCGTGCCTGGAGCAGGCCGATCTGGCTTTGGGGGTAGTGACCGCAATCAACGGCGCGCGTCGCCTGAATTGCTGCTTTACCGGTGAAGCAGGCCATGCCGGAACGGTGCCGATGACGCATCGTAAAGATGCGCTGGCGGCCGCAGCGGAGTGGATGCTGTTTGTGGAGCAGACCACGCGAGAGCACGATCCGCAGTTGGTGGCCACCGTCGGCACGCTAAGCTGCCTGCCCGGTGCGGTCAACGTGATTCCGGGCGAGGTACAGCTGTCGCTGGATGTGCGCGGGCCGCAGGATGAAGCGCTGGAGCGCCTGCTCTCCGCCTTGCTGACGCAGGCTGAGGCGATTGCGCTGCGGCGCGGGCTGAGGTTTAGTGCGCATGAATACTATCGGATTGCAGCCACGACCTGCGATATCCGGCTGCAGCAGGCGCTAAGCCATGCGGTGGAAACGGTACAGGGGCGCAGCATTTCGCTGCCCAGCGGTGCCGGGCATGACGCCATCGCGATGGCAGAGCGCTGGCCGGTAGGCATGCTGTTTGTGCGCAACCATCGCGGGATCAGCCACCATCCGGCGGAATCCGTGCAGGCTGCTGATGTGGCGCTGGGCGTGCGGGCCTGGTTACAGGCCATCTGCGCGCTCGCGCGGGGCTAAAACCGGGCGGGATGATGTAAAGCGTCGCCGATGACAACGCTGCGCTTGAAAGACAGCATCTATCAAAACCTTCGGTTCATCCAAATATATTCTTTAACAAGGTGCGGTTATCTTAATCGCACAATGTGAAGCTAACGGAGCCGATAATGAGCACGCCAGAAAATAATGATAATGCAGCAGCGGCAGGAAAATGCCCCTTTCATCACGGGGCCTCTGAAGAGAAGAGCGTTTTAGCGCGCGGCGCGGGTAGCGGTACAAGTAACCGCGACTGGTGGCCGAACATGTTGCGCGTCGATCTGTTAAACCAGCACTCCAGCCGCTCTAATCCCCTCAGTGAAAATTTCAATTATCGCGACGAATTCAGCAAGCTGGATTACTCCGCGCTCAAAGCCGATATCCGTGCCCTGCTGACCGATTCCCAATCCTGGTGGCCAGCCGACTGGGGTAGCTATATCGGGCTGTTTATTCGTATGGCGTGGCACAGCGCCGGCACCTACCGCACCATTGATGGCCGTGGTGGCTCAGGCCGTGGTCAGCAGCGCTTTGCGCCGCTTAACTCCTGGCCGGATAACGTTAGCCTTGATAAAGCACGCCGCCTGCTGTGGCCGGTGAAACAGAAGTATGGACAGAAAATCTCCTGGGCAGATCTCTATATTCTGGCCGGTAACGTCTCGCTGGAAAACGCTGGCTTCCGTACTTTTGGCTTTGGTGCCGGTCGTGAAGATGTCTGGGAACCGGATATGGACGTGGACTGGGGCAACGAAACCGAATGGCTGGCGCACCGCCATCCGGAAAGCCTGGCCAGTGCACCGCTCGGTGCCACAGAGATGGGCCTGATCTACGTTAACCCGGAAGGTCCGGAAGCCAGCGGCGATCCTAAATCTGCGGCACCAGCCATTCGCGCTACGTTTGGCAACATGGGCATGAACGATGAAGAGATCGTGGCGCTGATCGCGGGTGGTCATACGCTGGGTAAAACCCACGGCGCGGCGGCGGCCAGCCATGTAGGCGTCGATCCGGAAGCGTCACCGCTGGAAGCGCAGGGCCTTGGCTGGAACAGTAGCTACGGTAGCGGTTCAGGTGCAGATGCCATCACATCGGGACTTGAAGTGGTGTGGACCCAAACGCCGACGCAGTGGAGCAACTACTTCTTCGAAAACTTGTTCAAATATGAGTGGGTACAGACGCGCAGCCCGGCGGGTGCGATTCAGTTTGAAGCCGCAGATGCCGAAGCAATTATCCCGGATCCGTTTGATCCGGAGAAAAAGCGTAAGCCGACCATGCTGGTGACCGACCTGACGCTGCGCTACGACGAAGAGTTCGGCAAGATTTCCCGTCGCTTCCTGAACGATCCGCAGGCCTTCAACGAAGCCTTTGCCCGCGCCTGGTTCAAACTGACGCACCGTGATATGGGGCCAAAAGCGCGCTACCTCGGTCCGGAAGTGCCGAAAGAGGATCTGCTGTGGCAGGATCCGTTACCGGCGGCGATTCATCAGCCTGTGCCGGATGATATCACTGACCTGAAAGCAAAAATTGCTGCCTCCGGCCTGAGCGTCAGCCAGCTGGTCTCTGTGGCCTGGGCTTCCGCTTCCACCTTCCGCGGTGGCGACAAGCGCGGCGGCGCTAACGGTGCCCGTCTGGCGCTGGCCCCACAGAACGGCTGGGACGTCAATGCCAGCGTTGTTAACGATGTGCTGCCAACCCTGAAAGAGATTCAGCAGGCGTCTGGTAAAGCCTCACTGGCGGACGTGATTGTGCTGGCCGGTAGCGTGGGTATTGAGCAGGCCGCAGCGGCTGCGGGCGTGGCTGTGCAGGTACCGTTCACGCCGGGGCGCGTGGATGCGCGTCAGGATCAGACCGATGTTGAGTCGTTCAATGTGCTGCAGCCGCTGGCCGATGGTTTCCGTAACTATCGCCGCGTGAAAGGGGGCTCTTCAACCGAAACCCTGCTGCTGGATAAAGCGCAACAGCTGACGCTGAGCGCGCCAGAGCTGACGGTACTGCTGGGTGGCCTGCGCGTGCTGGGCACCAACTTCAACGGCAGCGCGCAGGGCGTGTTTACCGATCGTGTGGGCGTGCTGAGCAATGACTTCTTCATCAACCTGCTGGATATGCGTACGGCATGGCGCGCCACGGACGAGAGCGCCGAGCTGTTTGAAGGCCGCGATCGTCAGAGCGGTGAAGTGAAGTACAGCGCAACCCGCGCCGATCTGGTGTTCGGTTCCAACGCTATCCTGCGTGCGCTGGCTGAAGTGTACGCCAGCAGCGATGCGAAACAGAAGTTTGTGAATGACTTTGTGGCCGCATGGACCAAAGTTATGAACCTGGATCGCTTCGATCTGTGATGCACTGCTGCTGAAAACAGAACCCCGGCCTGGCCGGGGTTTTTTATGCGCGCAACGTAAACCCATCGGCATCGCGCCAGGCCGGGAAGCGCTCGCGGTAAGCCTGCAGCTCCTCCAGCGACAGCGTGGCATCCAGGCGCTCACGGGAGAAAGGCTCGCCGGCGGCCAGGATCTCGCCCTGTGGTGAGATAATACGGCTGTCACCGCTGTATTGATGCTGATTACCATCATGGCCCACACGATTACAGCCCGCGACGTAAGCCTGATTTTCTATAGCGCGCGCCAGCAGCAGCGACTGCCAGTGCAGCGCACGTGGTGCGGGCCAGTTGGCGACGTAGAGCGCAAGATCGTAATCGTTATGGTTGCGGGAGAACACCGGGAAGCGCAGGTCATAGCAGATCTGCGGCAGAATACGCCAGCCGCGCCAGTGAAACACTTCGCGCGTTGCGCCCGGAATATAGTGCTGGTGCTCATTGGCCATGCGGAACAGGTGACGCTTGTCATACTGATGCAGCGTGCCGTCCGGTTCGACCAGCAGGAAGCGATTAACCGCACCATCCGCAGTCTGGATGGCGGCGCTACCGCCGATCAGGGCATGGGTGCTTTTGGCATGGCCATGCAGCCAGGCAACAACTTCATCCTGCGGCAGCGAGCTTTCAGCTGCCTCCATGGCAAAGCCGGTAGTGAACATCTCCGGCAGCAGAATAAGATCGCGCCCTTCAACGCCTTTCAGGACGCCATCAAAATGGCGCAAATTGGCCGGGCCATCCATCCAGCTCAGGGTTTCCTGCAGTACGGTAATTTTCAAAGCTGACATAAACGCTCCGCAGCGGCGTCAAGCGTCGCTTCCTGTTTGGCAAAGCACAGGCGAATGAGCTTGTGCGGGAAAGGTTCGGCGCAGAACACTGACAGCGGAATGGCCGCCACGCCCGCTTCGCGCGTCATCCACTGGCAGAAGCTGACGTCATCCAGATCGGAGATGGCGCTGTAATCTACCAGCAGAAAATAGGTCCCTTCACACGGCAATACGCTAAAGCGGCTGTTGGCCAGCGCGTGTGTCAGGCGATCGCGGCGCGCCTGGTAAAACGCCGGCAGCTGCCGGTAGTGCTCCGGTTCGGCGCGCAGCATGTCCGCCAGCGCCAGCTGCGCCGGAGTGTTCACCGAGAAAGTAAGGTACTGATGCACTTTACGGATCTCTGCGCTGATGGCAGCAGGCGCAATGCAGTAACCCACTTTCCAGCCGGTCATGTGAAAGGTTTTACCGAATGACGATACGGCAACGGCGCGCTGGCGCAGATCCGCATGCGCCAGTACGCTGGCGTGCCCACGGGCATCAAAGCAGATGTGTTCGTAGACCTCATCGCTCAGCACATAAATCTCCTGCGCCGCGATAGCCTGCCACAGCGCATCGAAGTCGCTGCGCTGCCAGACAGTGGCGGACGGATTATGCGGTGTGTTCAAAATGACCAGCCGGGTTTTTTCGCTGAGCAGATGGCGAAACGCCGCCCAGTCCACACGAAAACCGGGCGGCTGCAGCGCAATGCGTTTCAGCACGCCGCCCGCCAGCTCTACCGCCGGCGCGTAACTGTCGTAGCTCGGGTCAAAGCAGATCACCTCATCACCGGTACGCACCAGCGCGGTGATCGCCGCATAGAGCGCTTCCGTCGCCCCTGAAGTAACGGTAACGTCGCTATTCACATCGGGTCGGTGGTCATAGAGCGCCGCGGTTTTATCCACGATAGCTTCGCGCAGCGGCAGAACACCGATCATGGGTGCATACTGATTAGCGCCCTGGCTAACGTGAAAGGCCAGGCGCTCCTGCAGATAGGCGGGGCCGCTAAAATCCGGAAAACCCTGCGACAGATTGATGGCGTTATGCTGGGTGGCGAGGGCGCTCATTTGGGTAAAAATGGTGGTACCGAGCGTCGGCAATTTGCTCTCGGGAATCAGGTTGGGCTGCGTCATCGTTAAATAGCCTTTAGCGCGAAGAGTATGGCGGAGTAACCCTGTGTTGCTGCCACTATAAACAGGATGTTAACATTTGGCAATCGAGACGCTTAGACGTCTAAACTGACCGTAATCAGGAGCTGACTATGACGCAACTTCATGACGTCGCCAGGCAGCCTGCGCTGGCAGGTGAAAAACTGGCGCAGGATCTGTTTGACCATTCAGTATTGCGCGCTGTGCCGCCGACGGTCACGCTGCCCGGTGCGCAGGCAGAGGCGCTGTTCTGTTTTGCCCGCGCCGCGCAACTGCAACAGGACAGGGCGCTGAGCCTGCGCATCGCCAGCCTGAAGCTGCACTTCCTGACGCACGCTGAAGCGCGCTTAGCCCATGGCGGTTACGGCCCTCTCGGATTTGATGTGGGCAGCGTGCTGGCGCATCTGTTGATCAACTACTGTAGTCTGCCCGGCTTACTGCCGCCGCGCGAAGCGGCAGATGGCCGCGAGCAGCGCTTAAGCGACGTCCATGCGGTGTGGGACGGCTTCGCCCACCGTTTTCAGGCGCTGAGTGCGGATACGCAGGCGGAGAGATTTGCCTGTCCGGGATTTATGGCGCTTTTCCTGCAGAAGGTTTGGGCGGATGCCATCGGTTACTGCGGCATCGCCCTGGTACGCCATAGCGCAGCGGCAGAAGAGGTCAGGGATTTCCGCGAGATTGCGGATGACGCCATGCGCGCCGACTGTATCAGCAACAGCCGGACGCTGGGCTGCACCCTGATTCTGGCGGCGGAGCATATTGCGGATGCGGATGCACTGATTGCCCGTATACGTCAGGCGGGATAAAAAAAGCCTCCGGCTGGAGGCTTAAGCGGTATCAGGCAGCTTCACTGGCGCGCGCCCGGGGTTTACTTTGCTGCTTCGGCGCGGCCAGCGCTTCCGGCGCAAAATCATCAACGTTAATCGCCTTGAGCCGGCTGGCCTCGGCGCGGGTCAGTACGCTGGCTTCAGCTTCATCAATCCAGCCCTCTTTCAGAGCACGCTGCGCCAGCGCATCCAGTCGGGTAAATGACAGGTGTTTTTTCTGCTGCTGACACAGACGATCGTGGATGACTTCGGCCGCCATGACATCCTGCAACGCCTGCTCCAGCTGACCGGCCGGGTTATGCTCGCTCGGCGTCAGATACTGGCCACGGCCCAGACGGGTACGCGTCGCGGAGGGCAGCTGCAGCAGTTTTGCCAGCTTGTGGTCCAGTTTATCGGAGGGCGCCGGACAGTGTTTGCCACCGGCAAAGATCACCATGCGCAGTGCGCCGGCCACGAAACGGTTCGGGAAGTTACGCAGCAGATCGTCCATCGCGACTTCCGCCTGATGCAGGGCATCCTGCACGCCCCAGTGCACCAGCGGCAGATCGGCTTCGTTACGGCCTTCGTCGTCGTAACGCTTCAGCGTTGCGGAGGCCAGGTACATCTGGCTCAGCACATCACCAAGGCGTGCTGAGATGCGTTCGCGGCGTTTCAGGCTGCCGCCGAGCACGGCCATAGAGACATCCGACAGCAGCGCCAGGCTGGCGCTCAGGCGGTTGATCTGCTGGTAGTAGCCGCGCGTGGCATCACGGGTTGGCGTGGCGCTGGTGCGGCCGCCGGTTAAGCCGAGCCACAGGCT
>Ga0157361_1000630_pt1 | contig 13194 bp, 14 predicted proteins | sample AttlaeALBM2_FD_111481 | JGI IMG/M metagenome (GOLD analysis project Ga0157361, IMG submission 111481) | Fungus gardens microbial communities from leaf cutter ant in Ribeirão Preto, State of São Paulo, Brazil - Atta laevigata ALBM2 | ecosystem: Host-associated > Fungi > Mycelium > Unclassified ...
AAGGTTAAGTTATTGCATTTTCAAGCATAAAGGCACTACCATATGTAGAACAATAGGTAGTAGCATGTGATGCTCTGTCCTAGTGCACAGACCATCACTTTTCTGTATTTAAGGACTTATAGTTTGAGGATTAGACCTCAGACTTAACAACATCTTTTGTCACTTGTCTAACTTCGCATTTTTGAACTCTTTAAAGTATTAAAGCATCTATCACAAATAGTAAGTGACCATTTGTGATAATGTGACTGTGACACTTGTGATGTGACACTTTTCCACACTCCTCCCTGTGTAGTAAGTCCAAAAGAAAAGTAAAGTAAAGTAAATATAAATAATGACTTAGCCATTTTGCCAAGTCATGACAATGTTCTAGATCTGTTGTTGGTTGGAAATACTTTGAGAAGATAGTAGACTTGAGCTCTGAAGCTATTGAGATATCCAAGACAGACTTAGACAGATATATGTAAGACTTTAGCCAAAATGACTTAAATCCACTCCAAGTCCGAGTTGACAAGGAGAACTCAATAGAGTTCCCATTTAATTTTTTACACTATATATACAACTATCATTGTGGCTATGCACTTTACCTCCCACAGTCCTTATGTTACCTGTCATGTGACTACCCTGTCACACCCTTTGTGACTGTGACCTGTGATGTGACCAATATCTAACTGTGATATGACTCCTTTCCTATGCTCCATCTTCATAGTAGTAATTCAACTAAATAAAAGAAAATAAAATAGAAAATAAAAATAAAAAATGACTTAGCCGTTTTGCCAAGTTATGACAATATACCTCTGATTGCAAATGAGCATTGATGGTATCAGATCAGATATATAATACCTAGAATGCAACTGAGAGAAATTAGGCAGTAATTGAAGCTTACTAAACAATTGACAGATACTAAGAAGTCCTAAATTACAAGCCAATAACAGAAGAAAGAACAATGAAAGATAAAGAAGATTCTGGAAGAAAGTGGCAGTGGGGATATGTCATTAATAGAAAGAATCTAGGAGAGAGAGATATAAGCTTTAGGAGTTTAGGAGGACTTAGAGTGAGAAAGAGTTGAGAAAATCCCAAAAGTAGTAATAGTTTCCTTTTACTTTTTATTCTTTGAGTTTCAGATATTTGTAATGCTTTTAATATAGTATCCAGAGAGCAAGGAGGATAAAAGAGAACCTCTTGGCACTTACCTCTATCATTACTGCCTCTAGAATCATGAAATATGAATCTAATGAGTGTAAGAGCTCAGAATCAGTAGAATATCTTGAGTAGAACACAGAATATACCTAGAACTTGATCTAGGGAGAAATAGCAGACACAACTCAGGCAGGCTTTGGAGAGAATAGCAGGCTGGGAAAGCTTGGCTAGGTACATACTTGGACTGTATCATATCTGTTGTTATGCTAGACAGCCATTTAGGCAATATAAGTGGCATTTTTATCATATTAACTATAATAATCAGCTTGAGAGACAAGTTTGACCTCTTAGAGATAACCACTAAGAGCCCAGTTGTAGACTCAAGCATACCACTTGAGTAGTAGAGTAGTGGCTATAACCACTACTATAGAGACCTCATAGGAACTTACTTAGGCATTCTATAGCAAATCTATACCAGAACTCACTCTAAAAGTGTCCTCAAGGGCAAAAAGAATCTTAGAAGGCTTATCTTCAATAGAATAGCATCATATCTCAATGGACCTCTAGCTATCTATATGACTAGGTTACCATCAGATTAGGGCTTGTGGTCCTAATAGATAATTATAGCAAGACCAGCAAGATGAAGTGCACTCAAGGAATGCATTATGAGCATACCAGAAGGAGATAGAGACCCAAGGAGGTGGTAAGGTATAAAAGAGATTGTAGGAGAGATAGAGAGGTTGGGAAGAGGAGTAGAAAAAAGAATCAATAAAGATAACATACTTAAGAGCAAGACAGCTCAAGATTGATCTCTCACTTTATGACCCATCAAGAGGCTTGAGGGCCATCTATTGTTTAGAGAGGAACCCTAGGAGTAGGATTAAAAGAGCAGTGTCATAACTTGGCAAAATAGCTAAGTTATTATTTATATTTCTTTTCCTTTCTTTTCCTTTCTTTTCTTTTATCTTGGACTTACTACACAGGAAGGAGTACAGGAAAGTATCATGTCACAAGTGTCACATAGTCACAGTCACATGATAGGAAGTCACATCACATGATGTCACATGATGGGTTATATGATGAGTGTGGGAAAGTAGTGCACAGACCATATAATAGTTGTATAAGTAGTGTAGAAAATCTAACAGGAACTCCATCAAGTTCTCCTTGTCAACTCAGATAAGGAGTGGGATTAAGTTATCACAACTAAGTCCTTACACCAGAACTCAATTCCACTTCTAGAGCACCATCTGCCTTGGACCTTGCTCATCTTTTATCTTATTCAAATTAACCCTCAGCCAGTGATCATTGTGATTGCTAGCCACCTCTATGTAAGACTTTAGCCAAGACGACTTAAATCCACTCCAAGTCCAAGTTGACAAGGAGAACTCGATAGAGTTCCCATTTGATTTTGTACACTACTTATACATTTGACTACTGTAGCTATGCAATATCCTCCCATGGTCCTCGTGTTATTCCCATTATATGACTACCTCATCACATGCTATGACTGTGACTTGTGACATGATCTAGTGTGACCTATGTCACATATTTTTGTGACTATGTGACTGTCACATGATATTTCCTATGCTCCACCTTAGTAATAATCTAAAAGAAAAGAAAAGAAAAAGAAAAAAATATAAATATTGACTTAGCCATTTTGCCAAGTCATGACACTCCATACATAGCTGGGCCCTTGGCTTAAGAGAACTTTGTAGTCAGTTAGGGACTGCAAGTGGAAGTGTAGCACCAAGCCTAGGTGTTATCACTGAGACCTGACCTTGTAATCAGGCAGTATTTAGTAGAATACTTGTTCTTTTCTTGGTATAAACCTCGTACTGCAGTCTATTGTGACTAGGTATACACACAGAGGAGTAACAGTTATCTCTTAAGAAGCCATCTAGATTAGGGATCCTCCTTATGAGGTGATAGTCTAACCATAGTATTAGGGCAGTATTGTGTTTCAGTTGCAGAAAGTTTGGGTACCTGGCCTGAGACTATAGGAATCAGAAAGAAAGAGAAAAGAGGAAATTGGTTCCTCAAAATAAATTTGAAGCATTAGCAAGTAGAGTGATGGGGTGGAAGTAAGGAGGCAAGAAACAGAAGAAAGTGGCTGGGTAGTTGAGTGTTTTAAGTGTGGTGAAAAGGAACATAAGTGTAGGAAGTGTCTGCTATGAAAAAAGATAAAGAAGAGAGGAGCAGAGAAAACAATGGTGCATATAGTAATGCCACAAAAGGCATAGCAAAAGAAGCTGAGAAGAGTTGGGAAAGAGAAAGCGGCACACATGGCCAAGCCACAAGAAGCATAGTGAGAGGGGTGGAAAAGAAGTCCAGTGTAAAGGAATACTCTAGGAATGGCCTAGATCACTGAGTAAGCTCCAACCTAAAGAGCTAACCTAACTCATGAGATGTCTTCCCACCTTCCCTTACCTTCTCCACCTTGATGTGTCTATAAATCTATAAATAGGACAGTAGTATTATTAGTTAGTGCTCATGTGACTGCAGCACATGGACTCTTGATTATAGTATATATAGTCGCTTGTGTTGGTAGATATATCTTTACTTGAATATTACCTTAGCTTCCAGGACACTTACCCAGCTTTAGGGTTATCGCCTTCGAGTGGTCGCCCTTACATCCAGTGCATGTCTTACAATAGAAAGCACTATTACGCTGCTAGTAAATTTGCAGTGAAAAGTAGCATTTGATATGCATTATACTAACAAATTCCTAATTAGGATTCACTCTAGAACCCACTATCAGTCCTTAGAATGTACCAAAGTGTTATGTGAAATAGTGAGCAGGTAGAACTAGACCTAGAGCTCATGCAAATACCTCAGAAGGCAAGTAAGATGAGCTGACATCAGGTTATAGACAAAGTTATTGGTGGGGAATGTTTTAGATCCACTTTGTATGGGATATACCTTAAGAGAGATGGAACCTTTGAACTCTAGAACCAACAGTATACCAGTGACAGACTTAGACAAATAGACTTTGTGCTTGTAAATAAGCATTGATAGCATCAGCTTAGGTATATTTAGATAAATGGCATCTGGGATGTGACTTAGAAAATTGAGACAATAGTTGGGACTTACTAGTAACTAACAGGTAACTAGGGAGCTACTAATTACAAGACAACCTCAAGAGAAAGCACAAGAAGTAAAGAGGAACATTCTAGAAAGAAGTCTACTGCAAGACATGTTATCTTTGATGGGAAGAACTTGGTGAGGGAACATGTCATCATAGCAAAAGGAGAGGGATGCATAAGCCTCAGGAGTTTGGGGGGAATTAGAAGTTGATAGAAATCCAAAAGTAGCAATAGTTCCCTTTTTATCTTTACTCTTTGAGTTTCAGACATTTGTAATAACTTTAATATAGTATCTGGAGTGCAGTTGGATTGAGGAGGAATCTCTTGACTTCTACCTTCATCTACACTGCCTCTGGAATCATGAATGTGGATCTATTGAGAGTAAGAAGACTGGAACCAGGGGGGATGTCTTGAGTAGAACACTGAATATACCCAGAACTCAATCTAGAGAGGAATAGCAGATGAAACTCGGGCAGGCTTTGGAGAGGACAGCAGGCTGGGAAAGCTTGGCTAGGTGCACACTTGGATTGCATCACACCCATAAGGTTTGGTATTGGGAGTGCAGACAAGGGGACAACTGAGTATAGAGAGTCCATTGGTGATCAACTAACTGTATTTTCCAGTAGAGTTTTGTCATAGTGTGTAAAGGTTGACATCTTAGGGAGATGTCAAGAATATGCAGAGTAAGAGCAGAGTGACCTGGAGTGGAGTGGAATTACTCTGGAGTAGAAGAGAGTTAACAACAAAAGTGTAGAACAACCTTGGCCTTAGCTCATGTACTGTGCCTCGATCTTCTGTCACATATGTGGTTGCATATTTCAGGAGAACTGAATTGTTGCCAGGAGTTCAGGAGTGGAGTGGTACAGATTGATAGGAGTGAGGATAGAATAAGTAAAAGACATTAAGAATGTTATAGATGTTAATCTACAAACTAAGGAACTAGGATGTAACTAATGGAGTACTTATACTAAGTCTGGAATAGGAGGAGTACAAATAACTAGTCTAAATCATGATCCTATAGGAGTAAACAACAGGAGTTCAGGAGTGGAATTTAGTAATAATATAAAATATAAAAGAAATTATATTATTTAAATGATTATTTTCCGTTATATGACAGGAGGCTATACAACGACAATCTAGAGAGATCTTTCACTTTTTTCACAACAACCAAACACATATTTTATTGGAGCTGCATATAATTCTACCTTTACTTATAACTTTTATCTTTGATTACCTCCTCTTGAACCTTTAGCATGCAATTGGGAGCTAGCACATTATTGTTTTATTTGTCCCAGTATGCAATTCCCTTTTGTACTCTTTTAGCGCAGGAACACTATGGGAAGAGCATTCCTGATAAGGTATGCCTATTAGGGTTGGGGTGGTATACCAAGGAGGTAGTGGTGTTGTACTTGGTGTGTGAAAGATGTAGAAAGCAGGGATGTCATGTGGAGAAAAATAGAGGACAGAGGATGATCTCAAAAAGGCAGTTGGAAGAAATAAAATGGTATGGATGTTCAAAGGTAGTAGAGAGAAAGGCAGTACGCCCCATAGAGGAAAAAGTGTAACAAAGCGCAGCAAAGCAGTGCACGGCCAAGAGAGCTAGAAGGCACAGCAAGAGAGAAGAATAGTCAAAGGGAAGTCAGGAGAACTTTCCAGATGCTAAAAGAAGTGTGGTTGAATATTGGAGTAGAAAAGTTGGATATGCATGAAGGCATAACTGTAAAAGCGCTCTTGGACAGTGGTGCCACAAGGATATTTATAGACAGGAGAATGGTGACTAGGCATAGGTTCAAGCTGCAGAAATTAAAAAGACTGATAGCAGTCAGGAATATGGATGGGACAAATAATAGCAGAGGAGCAATCACCCACCAGGTAGAGGTAAACATTTATTATAAGAACCATATGAAAAGGATAAGGATGGATGGATACAATTTGGGAAAAACAGAGATAATCTTGGGAATGCCATGACTGGCAGCACACAATCCTGAGATAAACTAGAAGACTAAAGAAGTTAAAATAACAAGATATCCACCCTTGTGTGATGGGGTAAAATCAAAAGAGAAAGAAAAGAAGAAAAGGAAAAAGAGAGTAGCAACTCTAAAAGAAGAAAAAATTTTCAGGTGGGTAATAGATGATAAAGAGGACTGAGAAAGAGAGGATGAAATTGAAGAGGACCACAGAAAAATTGAGGAGAAAAATTGAGGAAATGGTCCCAAGAAAATTTCTGAAGTAAAGAAAGGTATTTGGGAAAGTGGAGTCGGAGAGGATGCCAACGAGGAAAGTTTGGGATCACACTATAGATCTCAAAGAGACATTCAAACCACAGAAAGAAAGGATTTATCCCTTGTCCAAAAATGAGAGAGAGGAAGTCCAAAACTTTGTAAAAGACCAATTGAGAAAAAACTACATTAGACCTTCAAAATTACCTCAGACATCACTAGTATTCTTTGTGGGCAAAAAGGATAGAAGTAAGAGAATTATAAGGGGACATTTAGGGTATTGCTTAGTAAGTCCAGTGAGCTTGTATCTACTAAGAGTTCTATATCCGTTTGTGTATTGCGTTCCCATTGTTCCTTATTTCTCCTGTCTGTGTTATGTGGTGCAATGCCTTCTATTCTATTCTAGGACAATTGTGATTACTGATCCATGTGCATGTAACTGCCCATAGGATTGTCTAGTATAAACTATATATACTAGCAATGTGTTATAGATATACTTCACTTGAATCTCAAACTAGCTTCTGGGACTATCTATTAGCTTAATAGTAATTGCCTCTGAGTAGTTTCCTAACAAGAATGGTAATGAACTACCGTAATCTAAATGATTAAACAGTGAAGAATAATTACCCACTACTACTAATTATAGACCTAATAGATAACATGGGTAGCAAGAAAGTATTCACAAAAATGAATCTGAGATAGAGGTTCAATAATATAAGGATTAAGGAAAGAGATGAGTAGAAGGGAGCATTTACAATACATATGGCCTCCTTCGAGCCAACTGTGATGTTCTCTGGAATGACAAACTTACTAGCTACATTCCAGGTGATAATAAATGAAATTTTGAGGAACCTAATCAATGAAGGAAAAGTCCTAGTATTTGTAGATAATATATTAGTAGGGACAGAAACTAAGGAGGGACATGATGAAATTGTGGAGGAAATATTGAGAAGGTTAGAGGAAAATGACTTATATGTCAAACTAGAAAAGTGCATATGAAAATTAAGAAAGATAAGATTTCTAGAGGTTGTCATAGGACCCAACAGAATAGAAATAAAGAAAAGGTGGAAGGAGTACTTAGTTGGCCAGAGCCCAAAAATGTGAAAGATATTAGGAAATTCTTAGATCTTGCAAATTATTATAGGAGGTTTATCAAAGATTTTTCTCAAGTAGCAAGGCCAATGAATATGTTGAAAAAGAAGGACATAAAGTGGCAATAAAGAGCAGAGCAACAATGAGCATTTGAGCTCAAACAGGTCTTTACAACAAAACCAGTATTAGCAGCACTAGACTTAGATAAAGAGTTTAGGATTGAAGCAGATGCTTCAAATTATGCAACTGGAGGGTATCAGACTAGCTAACTCCAAAGCCGGAATTAAGCCAACTGCTCCTTTATCAGTGTTTGACAAGAAGAACTCGATAGAGTTTCCATTAGATTCTGTATACTATTTATACATAAAGAGTAACCCTAACCCTTCCTTTTATCCTGCGCTTCCTTATGAGTCACTTTCCTCTCGCGTGTCCATCGATAAGAAAATAAAATAAAAAGAAAAACAATAATCAAAACTAAAAGAAAAGAAAAAGAAAAGAAATATTAAATAATGACTTAGCTGTTTTGCCAAGTCATGACAGAGGGGTACTCTCAATGAAGTACTCAGATGAGATGTGAAAACCGGTTGCTTTCATTTCAAAATCTCTAAGTGATACCGAGAGAAACTATAAGATCTATAACAAAGAAATACTAGTGGTAGTCAGATGTTTGGAAATGTGGAGACATTTCCTGGAAGGAGCAATAGTTAAGTTCAAGATCTGGACAGATCACAAGAATCTTAAATACTTCATGAAAGTGCAGAAGTTAAATCGGAGACAAGCAAGATAGGCTTTATACCTATCTAGATTCAATTTTATGCTAAAGCATATTCCAGGGAGTAAGATGGGAAAAGTAGACAGTCTAAGCAAGAGACCAGACTGGGAGATAGGAGTAGAAAGAGATAATGAGGATAAAACGTTGGTAAAACCAGAATGGCTGGAAATGAGAAGAACAGAGATAGTAGAAATTATTGTGGAAGAAGTAGACTTACTCAAAAAAGTAAGACAGTCTAAAGTCAAAGATGATGAAGTAGTAAAAGCAGTTGAAAAAATGAAGCAGGCAGGGGTAAAGATGTCCAGAGATAAAGAGTGGAGAGAAGTAAATGGTGTTATGTATAAGGAGGGAAAAGTCTATGTACCTAAAAATGACAAATTGAAAGCAGAGATTATTAGGTTATACCATGACATGCCAGTAAAAGGACATGGAGGGCAATAGAAAACAGTGGAACTGGTCACTCAAAACTTTTGGTAGCCAGAAATTACTAAAGAGGTAAAGCAATACATAGAGGGGTACGATACTTGCTAGCAGAATAAAAATCACACAGAACAACTAGCTGGAAAATTGATGCCCAATTCTATCCCAGAAAAACCTTGGACACATATATCAGTAGATTTTATTGCAAAGTTGCTGTTAGCTCAGGGATATGACTCTATCTTAGTAGTAGTAAACAGATTAACAAAAATGGTCTATTTTATACCAACTACAGAGATAACATCAGCAGAAGATTTAGCCAGATTATTCAGGGACAATGTTAGGGCACAGTCACTCAGAGGCAGCTAATCCTAATACTAGATAAGAGTCCTGGAAGCAAAGGTGATATTTGAGTGAAGATATTTCTACTAACACAAGTAGTCTTATATATTAAAACTAATGGTCTGTGCACCCTAGTCATGTGCACACTAACTAATAATACTACTGTCCTAATTATAGATCAGCAGGCACATCAAGGCAGACTTAAGAGAGAAGGCAAGGAGAGTGTGTGAGAGCATCTCATGAATACTTAGAATAGTCCCTTAGATGGGAGCCTTACTCACAATCTAGGCTGTTTCCTAGGATATCCCCTTACAGACAATGTGTGGAAATTGCACAGTTTACCTGAGAGTATCATATCAGACAGGGGACTACAGTTTGTGGCAGGATTGATGTAGGAGTTGAATAGGATGTTGGGGATTGAAAGTAAGATATTGATAGCATTCTACTCTCAAACAGATGGACAAACAGAAAGGGTGAATCAGGAGTTGGAACAGTACTTAAGAATGTTTACCAATCATAGGCAAGAACAGTGGCCAGAATGGTTGAGAACAGTAGAGTTTGTGTTATGAGAGCCCCAAGAAGGAAGCAGTTTCCCAAGTATTTAAACATTTGATTCACAACATCAAGATGCACAATGGGGTCAAGATATAAATAGTGTGGGAACTTAAGTAAGCAGATCATGTGACAATAGAACATTCTGGAAAGACTTGTAACTATGGGACTTTAGAGTACAGTCACTTGTAAAATAGTATAAGTAGTAGCTCAATCCAACAAAGAACTCCATCAAGTTCTTCCTGAACATCCACCTAGGGTGATTACTAAGAACTATCACAGTCCTTTGATAACAGTTTGCATATAACAATAAAGCACACTCAAGTACTAGAATATTATCTTTCAAGGCAAATTATGAACAAGATCTGAGAATGGAATTCGAGGGAAGAAAGAAAGGGAAATATGAGGGAGTAGAAAGATTTGTGACAAAAATAAAAGAGATCCAAGAGAAGGTGAAAGCAGCGCTGGGAAAAGCGTCAAGAAAAGATAAAGAAATGTGCTGATTGTAAGAAAGCTAACCTTCAAGCCGGAATAAAGCCAACTACTCTTTGTTTAGCGATTGACAAAGAGAACTCAATAGAGTTCCCATTAGATTTGCTACACTATATATACAATTACTATTGTGACTATGTACCTTGCCTTCCACAGTCCTCATGTTACTCATCAGCTGACTTCTCTGTCATATGTTATGACTATGACTTCTGTGTGACATGACCATTCTGTGACTGCTATCATACCTTTTATGACTCTGTGACTGTCATGTGATATTTCCCATGCTCCACCTTAGTAATGATCTAAAGAAAAGAAATATAAATATTGACTTAGCCATTTTGCCAAGTCATAATATGGACAACTTCTTTGTTTCATATCACTTTATATACCTAATGGCTCAGTCAGCACCTCACTAGTGGGACATGTTCTTTACTCAGTAGACCTCATGTCTACCATATGTATTCCTTATTCATTCCTTATGATACATAGGTATATATACAGTAGATACTCTCCTGTATTCCTTATGCTTTACCAATTGTATTATTCCTTTTCTTCCTCAACTCTCATCTCATTCTCAAGTCTTTACTTGAGTGTTGCAACCTGGGTTACTCCTCAAGGTTATAACATTTAGTAAAGTATCACCAACTCACCTTGCAACTGGGAGAACGGCAAATTAGTAGACTGGCCGTTAGTATATTGCAAAGATTGCTGCCAAATATATAATCAGAGCACAGGAAATAGAAGACCTTAAAGAACAACTCAGTTCAGTTCACATTAGTGAAGAATGGTCAGAGTACCAAGAAGAGTTTGAAGAACAGGACATACAAGAGATAAAATCAGAGGCCAACAGAACAGGCAACAAAAAAGAAGAACTCAACAAGTTAAGTGATGTACCATCAGTAGGACAACCAAAGAAAAACATGTCTAGAACACAAGTAGGTACACTAGCACCAACAGAGGTAGTAAACCACAAGTCTATGGTCCCAGAACCTGGATGGTTCAATGGAGACAAGAAGATGTTTGAAAACTAGTAAAGAGCAATGGAACTCTACCTCAGGGCAAACAAAGTCACAGATGCCGATGAGAAGATCATTGCAGTACTAGACAGATTCCAAGGGGGAACTGCAGGAGCATTTGCTCAACAGAAACTCAACAAGATAAATAGAGGAGATGATACTCCAAGTGTCAGGAATGACTCTAGAAGGGAAATTTACTCTAGAGGGGGGGCTTGGCCTCAACAACTAGTTGTGCCCACCTCTACACTTGCCCCTTCTGGGTTTTAGTAAGATTATATTCAAGAGGAAGAAGTAAGAGTGACAAGCAGAGTGGAGTTTTCCCAAGGGAGAATAAAACTAAGGTAAATTACAATAAATTGAATTATTAAATAATTTGGAAGATTCCGGAGTGGCTGATAGTCAGGTGACTAAGCCATGTGTGCACATGTGACACACACAGTGTGCATCATGGTATTACAATGGTGACACCAAGTTGGGATATCTTTGAAGCAGAATTACAACTGGTTTATAGTAACAAGACAAAAGAAACAGGTACAGAATGGCATATCAAAACATTCACACAAGAAAAAAAGCACATCACAGATTTCCTTATTGAATTCATGGCTTTAACAAGCAAAGCACAGACAAATGATCAGCATACAATATTTTTGCTAAAGAAGAACATAAACAGAGAAATGATCAGAGCTATAATGGCATATCCACCAACTTAAGCCCCAAAGAGTCTAGAACAATGGAAGGTGGCAATCACAGCAGTAGGACAAGAATATGAATGGACCAACATCCACTGTGACTACAGGACAGGTTCAGGAATAACCTATGAAGGAATAGGCAAACCAATGGAAATAGGACAACAAAGAAACAATGAACAAGGATGCAGGCCCAAGTGTTACAACTACAACAAATTCGGACACATGGCAAAAGACTGCCAACAACCAAAGAAAGAGAAAAAACCACAAGAATGTTTCAAATGTGGCAAAGAAGGACATATTGCCATAGGGTGCAGAATACCTCAACAAATAAAGATTAGAAGTTCACAGAAAGAGGACAAAGAGGATGAAGAAGACCAGAAGAATTTTGTCGAAGGTTCAGAGTAGGCACAATATGACAAACCACTGTAACTAGTTCTGCAAAAAATTAATATGTTATTCCACAAAGGAAAGAACAATTGAGGGAACTTATAGTGCATCCAACAATCAAAACCAAGGACAGAAGAAAACTCAAAGTCAAGACATTAATCGACTTAGGATGTATGAACACTACTATTACCAGGAAAACCATTGAAGAAAAAGGAATACCCATCAAATGTAAGGGGACCCCTCACACATGACTCCGGAGCCCATATTAGTTCTCTGAAGTGACCCTGCAGCTGATCAAATATTACATAGTAATATTTGGTCTTATTTCCATTGTTCTAAGCACACTCTGTTGTCTCCTAACACACTTTTATTGTTCAGACCCTGGTTACCAAAAGCAGGGATGCGAGGACACTATAATATATATATTGTAGATTATTTCCCCTAGGAGCTTCATCTATGTCAGAATAGCTAACTCCTGAGTCGGAATAAAGCCAACTTGTCATATGACGGAAAATACCCAATTAATAATATAATTTCCTTTTTATTTTATATTATTACTAATTTTTCGATCTTAAACTCCTGTTGTCTACTCCTATAGGATCACAATGTAAACTAATTACTTGTACTTCTCCTATTCCAGACTTAGTATAAGTACTCCAGTAGTTACATCCTAATTCCTTAGTTCGTAAATTAAAGTCATTTACAGCTTTCTCTTATTCTATCCTTACTCCTATCAATCTATACTACTCCTCTCCAAAACTCCTGACAACAATTCAGTCCTCCTGAAATACGCAACCACACACACGACAGTAGATCGATGTCAGAGTAGCTAACTCCAAAGCCGGAATTAAGCCAACTGCTCCTTTATCAGCATTTGACAAGGAGAACTCGATAGAGTTCCCATTAGATTTTCTACACTACTTATACAACTACTACATGGTCTGTGCACTATTCTCCCACGCTTATCATGTGACTAATCATGTGACATCATTGTGA
>Ga0157361_1000631_pt1 | contig 13192 bp, 12 predicted proteins | sample AttlaeALBM2_FD_111481 | JGI IMG/M metagenome (GOLD analysis project Ga0157361, IMG submission 111481) | Fungus gardens microbial communities from leaf cutter ant in Ribeirão Preto, State of São Paulo, Brazil - Atta laevigata ALBM2 | ecosystem: Host-associated > Fungi > Mycelium > Unclassified ...
ATTGATAGTCTGTATCTGAGAAACCTGATGCTAGCTCATCAGTCTTGCCTCCTGAGGTATATGCTATTCTTAGCATGTGGTAGCTTGGTCACTACTTAAGAGAAGTACCCAATCTTGGGTCTAAATTATGTCTGGGGCTTGTAGGAAGTCTCTAGAGTAAATTCCAATAATGAAATCTAGGGGTATAAATTGTATCCCATGCTACATTTCTGCAGAAAATTCTCTAGCAGCGTAACATCGCGATAGATAGAGGGCCCATTGCGCTTGTCGTCGATTCAACTTTTGACTTGTCATGAAGTACTAGAGGTTCTTATGGTCTGTCCAGATCTCGAATTCCAGTTTTTCCCCTTCCAAGTAATGTCTCCATGCTTCAAGGCATCTGATCACTGCCAACATCTCTTTGTTGTGGATTTCATAGTTTCGTTCTATAGCATTTAACGACTTTGAGATGAAGGCCACTGGTCTTCACTTGCCATCTTTACATTTCAGCGATAATACTCCCCCTGTTGCATAGTCTGAAGTGTCTGCTTCCACCCTCATCTCTCTATCTATATCTGGTATTGCTAAAACGGGTTCTGTCATGAACATCTCTTTTAGTTTCCTGAACGCTTCTTCTTGTTCCTTTTTCCACTTCCATTTCTGCTCCTTTCTGACCAGTGCATGTAATGGTGCTGCTATCTTTGCAAAGTCCTTTATAAACCTTCTGTAATAGTTGGCTAGGCCTAAGAACTTTTGCATCTCTTTGACGTTTTTGGGTGCTGGCCAGTTTAGCACTCCTTCCATCTTTTCCTTCTGCATCTCTACCCCTCTTGGCCCAATTACTACTCCCAGAAATTCCACCTCCCTTACTTTCCACTTGCATTTTTCTGGTTTCACAAATAGGTTGTTTTCCTCTAACCTTTTCAACACTTCCTCCACTAACTCGTCATGCCCTTCCTCTGTATCTGTTGCTACTAGAATGTTGTCAATAAAGGTTGCCATATCCCCCTGGTTTATAAGGTCCTGGAATAGGTCATTTATCATTGTTTGGAAAGTAGCGGAGGAGTTTGTTAACCCGAAATACATTATGGTGGGTTCGTACGCTCTGATGTGTGTGGTGAATGCTGCTTTCCATTCATCTCCTTCCTTGATCCTGACATTGTTGTATCCCTATCTTAGATCCAACTTCGTAAACACCTTCCTTTTTCCCACTCCATCCAGTATGTCTGCGATAAGTGGTAGTGGGTATCCGTTTTTTATCGTCCATTAGTTTATATGTCGATAATCTTGTACCATCCTCCTTTTACCATTTTTTTTTGCCACAAAGTGTACTGGTGACGTTTGCGGTGATTTGAAGGGACGGATATACCCTTTTCACAATTGATCCTTCACAAATGCTTGTACTTCCCCTCTCTCCTCTCTCAACAATGAATACACTTTCCTTTTTCTTGGCATAAACCCCTTTTTCAACTCTATCACGTAGTCCCAGGCCTTTCGCACTGGCATCCTTTCTGACTCTCTTTTTCCAAAGACCTTTTTCCACTTCCAAAATCTTTTGGGTACCAACTTCCTTAGTGTTTCTTCGTCCTCATTCTTTTCTATCTTCTTTACTTCTTTCTTTTTCTCCTCCTGCTTCCTCTTTCCACATATAGGTAGGCACCTCATCATCTTTACCTCCCCTTTCTCCCAATCTATTTCTGGGTTATGGGCTGCTAGCCATGGCATCCCTAAGATAACCTCAGTTTTTCCCAGATTGCACACATCTATCCTAACTCTTTCCATATGTCCCTTGAAGAACATATTGCACTCGACTTGGTGCGTTATTGCTCCCCCCACATTCACTGTTCCATCCACATTTTTAACCAGTAGAGGGTTCTTCATTCTTTCTATTTTAAACCCCTTTTCTCTTGTAAAGGTCATATCCATGAATAGACCTGTTGCCCCACTATCTAGTAGAGCTTTTACTGCTACTCCTTCATGACTTTCTAGTTTTTCCAACCCTATCTTCATCCATACTTCTCTTAGTAGCCATAATGTATACTGCACATCTCTTGCTCTCTCAGTGCTTTTTGAACAATTTAATTTATTGCCCAGCTTTTCTGGGCGTAATACACTATACAAATTATTGGAGGCCAGCCGAGAGCTCACTGTCCTCCATTTTCTTTTGCCGACTCTTACGGCATCTCTACTACTCTCGCTTTATTTCTCTCCCAACAGTTTTGGGCCATATGGCCAAATTTCCCACAATGATAGCACGTCCTATCTCCTCCTCTTCCTCTATCAACGTCTATTGCATTTGGGTCTCTCCGTGGACCCGTTTGATATCCTCCTCTGTTGAATGTATTTCCTCCTCCTCCCCTATTTCCTCCTGTTTGCAGAACTCCTGCCCACCAGGTTATTTGCCTCCCTTTCCCTTTATATGACCCTCCTCCAAAGCTTCCCCTTGGCTATGCATTTCCCCCTGGGCGCGCTGCATTCCTTCCCAACATTCTTTCTTCCGTCCTAATCTGCCTCTGATTCCTATCCAACCTTACTGCCCTTTCTTGCCACTCTCCTATGGTGGTCGGGGGTTCTTCTGCTTCTGCCAACTTCCTTCTTATCACTCCATTTAACCCTCTTTTAAACTCTTCGATGAGGGGTTGTCCCTCATAGCCACTCTCCCTGGTGACCTTTTTAAATTCTTGGACATACTCATCACATGTCCTCTCTCCCTGTTCTATTGTCCGCAGCTGTTCTATCTTCCTTTCCTCTTCTGACGTTTCTCCAAAATCGTTCCAGATTTTTGTGAACAACTGCTCCACTGATTCCACCTCTGACTCTCCCTTCGCCAGCTCATCCATTAAGTTGTCTTTCCATGCCTCTGCTATTCCTCCCTGCACATATGACAACACCCAGGCTACCTGGGTTGTTGCTACTTCCTCCGACATCTTCATTCTGATATATATGTGAGCCGCATTGATAAATGCGCTCACATCCTCCATTCTTCCACTAAATACTTGAGGCCTTGCGACCTCTACTCTGCTCCCTTGCTATTGGAGGAGCATGGTGTTGACCTGCTATTGCAGGGTGGCGATTATGGCGAGGAGTTGCTCCTCTCTGGTTAGTAGTGGTGGTTGGCGGGAGGCAGGTGCCTGGGATGGTTCCCCCTGTTGTTGTTGCCGCGACATGTCATAGGGCGGTGGTAGTGGTGATAGTGAAGGTAATGGCAATGATTCGTATTCTGACTTGGTTTCCTACTCTGATTCTCAATCCAGGGCAAACTTAACGGCTACGTCTAACAGGGAGCACAATCTTCTCCTGTCTAGACTCCTATTGCCTTACTAACTACTGCCCTAATCAAGATGTAAACAATTGTCCCTCAGAAGGGAACCCCTAAGCTAAGCAGCCTTTTAAGAAGTAATCACCGATCCCTTGCATGTACCCATCACAATGGACGACAGCACGGAGCTTATACGAAGAAGAGTAGTAACTAACAGGCCCAATTAACAGGTCAGGACTTGAACAAAACACCTGGACTTGGTATTCAGTCTCCTCTCTCAGTTTCTCCTAACTGAGAAGTCCCCTTTACAGCTAGGGCCTACTATCCAAGATGCTTGTGAGTGCTGTGCTCACTAGCGAGGGCAATGAGAGAGTAAGTAGTGATGGGGGTACTCACTCGCAGTGCTGGAATTAAGCCAACTATGCGTTAAACAAGTATGAGCAGGGATCAAGGTGATCAGTGCTCGGAAGTGGTATCGAGGTCTTTTGTTACCACTAAGTCTTGACGACTCAAGGATCACTCAAGGTAAGTGTTCAGGAAGAACTCGATAGAGTCCCTCGTTGGATTGACTACCTACTTATACTACTTTTACAAGTGGCTGTACACTACTAGTCCACAATCACATGTCTTTTCCAGAATGTTCTATGATCACATGTCCTTGTCACATGATATGATTACTTTAAGTTCCCATGCTATTTATATCTTGTCTATGTTGTATGACTTGATGTTTGCAATCAAGTGTTTGAACACATAGGAAACTTGTTCCTTCTTTGGGCTCTCATAACAAGCAGAGTATAACTTGATGAATGACCTTGGCTTCAACTTATGTGTTATGCCCCAGTCTCCAGTCATGAGGTCAGTTGCTTATTTTGGAAGAGAAGAAAGTTGTCAGAACAGAGGTCCTAGGGATATAGAATAGAGACTGAAGTGGACAAAAATAGGATTAGGACCAAATGACATTAATTTACAAACTGAGGAAATACACTGTATCTACTTAGTACTTATAGTAAGTCTGGAATAGAAAAAGAGTAGTCTACTATGCTATCCTACTATTTATAATTTTAGGAGAATTATTAGGGGAAATAAAATTACATAATTATCAGATTTCTAGAATATGACAAGCAGAAGAATTAAAGAAGTTGAAAAGAAGAGGTAGAAGGGAGGATCAGCAAAGACAACACACTTGAGATGTAGTGACTTAGCCTGGACGACTTAATCATCCTCCAAGTCTAAGTTAACAAGGAGAACTTGATAGAGTTCCCATTGGATTTTCTATACTACTTATACAACTACTACATAGTTTGTATATTGTTTTCCCATACCTATCATGTGACTTTGTGACTTCCTATCATGTGACTATGACTGTGTGACACTTTCCTGTATACTTTCCTATGTAGTAAGTTCAAAAGAAAAAAAGAAAGAAAAGAAATATAAATAATAACTTAGCCATTTTGCCAAGTCATAACACAAGAGCAAGGTAGCTTAAGATTACTACATCTTTTCACTGTTTATTAAGAGGCTCAAGGGCCATTTATCATTTATAGAAGAACCCCAAGAGTAGGATTAGAGGAGTGGGGTATAGTAGCCAAGTGATCAAGAGAGGTGTCATCTTATCATTTCACTCTTACTATCTTTGAGAATTTAGAGGTTTTCTTTGTCTTATTTTCTTTGTTGCATTGTTGCTTTGTAATTCTAATGAAATACTCTAGGGCACAGAGAGGAAATCAAGGATCACAACTCCATTATTTCTTTCTGTTACTCTAGAGCTGTCATGACTTGGCAAAATAGCTAAGTCATTATTTATATTTCTTTTCTTTTTTTTTTCTCTTGGACTTACTATACAGGAAAGAGTGCAGGAAAGTGTCATGTCACAAGTGTCACATCACACATGATGTCACATGATGAGTCACATGATATGTGTGGGAAAACAGTACACAGACCATGTAGTAGTTGTATAAGTAGTATAGAAAATTTAACAGGAACTCCATCAAGTTCTCCTTGTCAACTCAGACTTGGAGGATAATTAAGTCATCTCAGGCTTAGTCACTACAAGAGCTTAATAGCTATTTGAGTGATTGAATTCAATTTTCTAAGCTTCTTTTCCTTTTTTATATATATTGTAACCTTCCCTTGCAAGGGAGTCAAATGTTAACAGACTTGGGTACTTGCTTATACTAGGAGCTAACCCCTTGCTATGTGTTTTTAAAGTAGGCTTCCAACTATATAGTCAGTTGAAGTGGAGCTTACATAAAGGCATGGGAATTCTAGGTATTTCTGCTATATTGACAGCAAGCTAGACTACTAGACTAAATAAGAGTAGCAATATTACAATATAAGATAAATGTGTGTTTTTGAGATCCAATTGCAGTGAGATATCTCTTGAGTGAACTTTAAATTTACTATTTCAGTTTCTTTTGGTATTATTTGTATCCCTTCCCATTCCCTTTATACAAGCTCTCTATTCTCTTTGAGTATCTCCCTAGTGCCTACTTGGTAGTACATAATTGTGAAACATCTCAGAGATTTTGTTTCTTTTATTTGTTTTTACCATCTATAATCAAACCTTCTTGATCCCTATCAATGTTACTATCTACAAAGTGATATTGTTACTAAAGATGACTAGTTGAGTCAATAAAAGAAATGAGTCCAAATATTCTCCTTTAGTAAAGAGTTTATGAATAAACTATTAATGTTCATGTTCATTGTCTGAGATTTATCCAATGTTTCTCCTATAAATCTAATATTATCTAGGATCTTGTACTTGCATAAAAGTTATAAATAACTTTTATCATTGATTGCTTTGTCTCTTGCTATTATGTCATTATTATCTATTAATTCTTGAATCAACCATTCATTGTTGCTCTATGGTTGATAGTAATGATAGTCTTATCCTAAATCCATAACAAAGACACTACCGTATATTGAACAATAGGTAGTAGCATGTGATAGTCTGTCCTAGTGCACAGACTATCACTTTCATGTATATAAGGACTTATAGTCTAAGGATTAGACTTTAGACTTAACAACATCTCTTGTTACTGTCTAAACTTTACTTATAAGAACTTTTTGAACTCACCTTCAACCAAATCACAAATAGTAAGTGACCATTTGTGATACAAGTTCTTTTCCACTCATCACAGACAAAGGTGATCAAAATATTAGGATCAATAGTATGTTGAAGAGATTTATGTAAATAAGTAGCTAATAGTTGATTTAATACATATGTGGCCAACCAATGAGGTATGAATTGTATAATGGTATTCCTATAGTTACTGTGTTATAAGGAGCCCAAAAGGAAAATAACTTCCTGCACTTTTAAACAATTAGTTTGTAACCTCAAGACATATAATGGAATTAAACTATAAATAGCATGGGAAAGTTAAGTAAACCATATCACATGGTTAGATCAGGTGATTGTAAAACATTCTAGAAAAATATGTGACTACAAGACTTTAGTGCACAGACCATATAAAATAGTATAAGTAGTGTATAGAATACAATAGGGAACTCTATTGAGTTCTTCTTGAATATCTACCTAGGGTGAACTCTAAGCCTTCACAACTCTATGTTAACATAAGAACTCAATACCCAATGTTGACCTTGCATCTTGTAGCCTCAATATCCTATTCCACTTACTCTCTCATTGTTCTTGCTAGTGAGCACAGTGCTCACAGGCATTTTGGAAAGTGGGCCCTAGCTGTAAAGGGGACTTCTCAGTCAGTTAGGGACTGAGGGAGAAGACTTTGCACCAAGTCCAGGTATACAGTTTAGTCCTGACCTTGCAATTGAATGTTGCTCTTTACCTTTTCTTTGTATAAACTCTGTGCTATGCTCTATTGTGAGTAGTACATATAGGAGATTGGCAGTAATTTCCTAGGAAGCTACTTAGAGTAGGGGTTCTCTTCTTAGAGGCAATTATATACAGTTTGATTAGGGCAGTAGTCAGTAAGATAGTAGAAGTCTAGTTGAGTGAAAAATTTGTGCCCTGATAGATATAGTCTTAAAATAGTTGCCTTCCACCACTATCACTATTATCAACAATCCTCATTACCATGTCTTAACAACCAGTATTCTGTTCTGATACCCCTACTTGCAAGGAGCAACTTCTTTATATGATTGCCATCCTGCAATAGTAGATAACTACCATGTTTCTCTAGTATAAGACTTTAGCCAAGACAACTTAAATCTACTCCAAGTTTGAGTTGACAAGGAGAACTCAATAGAGTTCCCATTTGATTTTCTATACTATATATACAACTACTATTGTGGCTATGTACTTCACCTCCCATAGTCCTCATGTTACCCATTATGTGATTATCCTATCATGTGTTGTGACTGTGACCTGTGACATGACATTCTCTGACCAATGTCACACCTTTTGTGACTTTGTGACAGTGACATGACTTCTTTCCCACACTTCACCTTCATAGTAGTAATTCAACTAAATCAAAGGAAATGAAAATAGAAAATGACTTAGCCATTTTGCCAAGTCATGACAAGTAGGGGAGCAAAGTAGAGGCCATAAGACCTCAAGTATTTAGTAGAAGAATAGAAGAAGTGAGTATGTTTATCAATGCAGCTCACCTATACTTGAGAATGAAAATGATAGGGGAGGAAAGAACTACCCAAATAGCATAGGTACTGTTGTATATATAGAGAGAAATAGTAGAAGCATGAAAGGACAACTTGCTGGATAAATTAGCCAAGGGGAAGTCAGAGATTGAGATAGCAGAAGATTTATTCACAAAGATAAGAAATGAGTTTAAAGAAACAACAGAAGCAGAAAGAAAAGTAAAACAACTAAGGACAATAGAGCAGGGGAGAGGTTATGCAATGAGTATGTACAAGAGTTCAAAAAGGTCACCAGGGGGAGCAGCTATGAGAGAAAACCCCTCATCAAGGAATAAGAGAGGATTAAATGGGACAATCAGGAGAAAGCTAGTAGAGGCAAAAAGTCCACCAACTACCATTAGAGAGTAGCAAGAAAGAACAGTTAGACTAGATAGAAACCAGGGACAGAGTAAAGCAGAGAAAAGGTTGTTAGGAAGGAATGTGGTGCACCTAGCAAGAAATGCGCAGCCAAAAGAAGAATATAGAGGAGGATCATATGGAGGTAGAGGAGAACAAATAACATAGAGAGCAAAAACACCAGTGGGGGATATAGAGGAGGAGAACCAAGTATGCCAAATCAAGAAGGAGATCAAATGGGTCCAAGGAGAGACCCAAATGTGATGGATATCAACAGAAAAAAAGGAGAAAATAGGATATGCTATATGTGTAGAAAATGGGGCCATATGGCCAAGAATTGCTAGGAGAGATAGGAAAAGAAAAGATGGGTAGTAGAGATGCCACAGGAGTCAGCAAAAGACAATGGAGAACAGTGAGCTCTCAACTAGCCTTCAATAACTTGTACAGTGTATTGTACCCAGAAAAACTGGGCAATAAAATAAATTCTACCAATAACACTGAGAGAATATGAGATATGCAATAATCACTTAAACCATTAAAAAAAGTCTAGATGAAGGTGAGGTTAGAAAAGTTAGAAAACCATAAGAGAATAGTAGTAAAAGCATTATTGGATAGTGGAGCAATAGGCCTATTCATAGATATAGCCTTTGCCAAGAAATTTAGAATAAAGAAATTAAAGAACTCTCTTCTAGTAAAAAATATGGATGGAACAGTGAATGTGGGAGAAGCCATAACATACCAGGTTGAGTACAATATGTTCTTCAAAGGACATATGAAAAGAGTAAGGATAGATATGTATAACCTAGGAAAAACAAAGGTAATACTGGGAATGCCATAGCTAGTAGCTCACAACCCAAAGATAGATTGGGAAAAAGAAAAAGTAAAAATAATGTGATGTCCACCTATATATGGAAAGAGTAAGCAGAAGGTAAAAGGAAAAGTAGTAAAGAGAGCAGAAGAAGACAAAGATATAGATATACTAAGGAAGTTGGTACCCAAGAGATTTTGGAAGTAGAAGAAAATATTTGGAAAGAAGGAGTCAGAGAGAATGCCAGTACAAAAGACTTGGGACCATACCACAGAATTAAAGAAGAGGCTTATACCAAAAAAGGAAAAGGTTACTAATTGTTAAGAGAGGAAAGAGAGGAGGTACAAGCATTTGTAGAAGATCAGCTGAGAAAAGGGTACATTTGACCCTCTAAGTCATTCCAAACATTACTAGTACATTTTGTGGCAAAGAAAGATGGGACACAAAGAATGGTATAAGACTATCAACACATAAACCAGTAGATAATAAAAAATGGATACCTATTACCCCTCATTGCAGATATATTGGATGAAGTAGGAAAAAGAAAGGTATTCATGAAGCTGGACCTGAGATGGGGATATAACAATATCAGAATCAAAGAAGGCAATAAATGAAAAGCAGTATTTACGACACATATCAAAGCATATAAACTAATAGTCATGTACTTTGGGTTAACTAACATTGATGATATTCTTATTGCAATAGACACTGAAAAAGGGCATAATGAGTTAGTTAAGGAAGTATTAGGAAGGCTAGAGGAAAATAACCTATTTGTGAAACCAGAGAAATGTAGATGGAAAGTAAGAGGTGGAATTCCTAGGAGTAGTAATTAGTCAAAAGGAAGTAGAGATACAGAAGGAAAAAGTAAATGGAGTATTAAACTGGTCTGCACCAAGAAACATAAAGGAAGTACAAAAATTCCTGGGCCTTGCCAACTACTATAGGCAGTTTATTAAAATTTTTGCCAGAATAGCAGCTCTATTGTATGTGTTGGTAAGAAAAGAACAGAAGTAGAAGTGGGAATAGGAGTAAGAAAAGGCATTTGGAAAGCTAAAAGAGGTATTCACCATGGAACCCATTCTAGTAATCCCAGATATTGATAAGGAAATGAGAGTAAAGGCAGATACCTCAGACTATACAACAGGAGGAATATTATTGACAAAATGTGAAGATGGAAAGTAGAGACCAGTGGCCTTTATTTCTAAGTCATTAAATGCTATAGAGCGTAATTATGAAATCCATGACAAGGAGATGTTAGCAGCAATTCAGTGTCTAGAAACATGGAGATATTAACTAGAGGGAGCAAAGATGGAATTTAAAATCCAGATAGATCACAAAAATCTCTAGTACTTTATAACAAGCCAAAAGTTAAACCAAAGATAGACTAGATGGGTTCTGTACCTCTCATAATTTAACTTTACACTAAAGTATATTCCAGGGAGAAGCATGGAAAAGACAAATGGGTTGAGCAGAAGACTAGACTAATAGGTGTCATAACTTGGCAAAATGGCTAAGTCATTATTTAATATTTCTTTTCTTTTTCTTTTCTTTTCTTTATTACTAGGGTGGAGTGTGAGAAAGTATCATGTGACCATCACGGAGTCACAAATGTGTGATAGTAGTTACAGAATGGTCACATCACACAAGTCACAAGTCACAGTCACAGCATGTGACAAAGAGGTTAGCTGATCAGTAACATGAGGACTGTGGGAGATAAGGTGCATAGCCATGATAATAACTGTATATATAGTATAGCAAATCTAATGGGAACTCTATCGAGTTCTCTTTATCAAATGCTGATAAAGAGCAATTGGCTTTATTCTAGCTCAGGAGTTGGCTCACTGACAGCAGGAGGAGGTAGAAAAAGATAATGAAGATTAAATGTTAATCAAGCCAGGATGAATAAAGAGGGCAGAAATGCTGGTGGAAGAAAACAATCTAAGAGAAAGGATCAAAAAGACACAAGAAGAAGATAAAAAAGTAGTGAAAGCAGTAAAGGAATTAAAAAAAGCAGGAATAAAGTCACTCAAAGATAATGAATGAATGATAGAGAAAGGAATAGTAATGAAGGAAGAATGAATATATATGCCAGAAGAAGAGTTAAGGGGAGAAATAATCTAATTGCATTATAACACCCTAGTAGGGGAGACATAAAGGAAGATAGCAAACAATGGAACTTGTTACAAGAAACTATTGGTGACCAGGAGTTACAAAAAAAGTGAGGAAATATATAGAAGAATACAATGCATGCTAACAGTACAAAAACAAAAGTAAAGCTCCCATAGGAAAGCTCATTGTCATAAGTTGGCAAAACAACTAAGTTATTTTCTATTTTTATTTTATTTTGTTTTGTTTTATTTAGTTAGATCATTACTAAGTGGAGCATGGGAAAGTATTCATGTGACAGTCACATAATCACAAAGCATGACATTGGTCACACATTTTGGTCACATTGAAAGGGTGCAAAAGGGAATTGCATACTGGGACAAACAAAATAATGATGTGCCAGCTCCCAATTGCATACTAAAGGTCTGAGGGGAGGTAATCAAAGTTGAAGGTTTATAAATAATTAGAGAAATAAGAATTATACACAGCTCTAGTAAAATATATGTTGGTGGTTGTAAAAGGATTGTAAGATCTCTCTAGATCATTGTTACATAGCCTTCCTAAGGTGTCAACCTTTACATACCATGACAAAAGCTTCTTTGGAAAATACAGTTAGTTGATCACTCATAGACCCTCTATACTCAGTTACTCCCTTGTCTGCACCCCCAACACTGAACCTTACAGGTGTGATGCAATCCAAGTGTACACCTAGCCAAGCTTTCCCAGCCTGCTGTCTTCTCCAAAGCCTACCCAAGTTGCATCTGCATCTTCTCTCTAGATTGAGTTCTGGGTATATTCTGTGTTCTTCTTAAGATACCCTACTAGTCCCAGTCTTCTTACTCTCAATAGATCTGCATTCACGATTTCAGAGGCAGTGTAGATGGAGGTAGGAGTCAAGAGGTTCTTTTTTTCCATCCAACTATACTTTGGATACTATATTAATGTTATTACAAAGCCCTGAAACTCAAGAATTAAAATATAAAAAGGGAACTATTGCTACTTTTGGATTTCCTTCAACTCCTTTCTATCCTAAGTCCTCCCAAAATCCTACTGATGACATGGCTCTCTCCTTTCTTTGTGATGATGCATTCTCTCACCAAGTCCTTCCCATCAAAGATAACATGTCTTCATTGCCACTTCCTTCTAGAATATTCTTCTGTCTTCCCCCATCATTCTCTTGATGCTGCTTTGTAATTTGGACTTTATTGATTACCTGTTAAACAGTTAGCAAGTCCAAATAAATATCTAGTATCTTCAAGTCATATCCTAGAGGTCATATAATTGATCTGGTGCTATTTACAAGCACAAAGTCTATTAGTCTAAGTTCATTGTCTGAGTAGTACTGGGTCTAGAGTACAAGTCTGCCATTCTTCTAAGTTAGCCCATCCAAGGGTGGATCTAGAGTGTAGTCTCTTAGTGACTTTTATAGTAACCTGATGCCAGTTCATCCTAATTGCCTCTCAAGGTATCGGCACAAGCTCTAGGTTGATTATTGCTGGCTCAGTGTCTTTATCATATAGTATTACATTCTGAGAATTATAGAAAGGGTTCTAGAGTGAATTCCAATTAAGAATCTGTTGTTATAAAGCATATCAAATGTTATCTTCTGCAGAAAATTCACTTGTGGCATAACAATGTCACACAAATGTCACAGTCACAGTCACAACATGTGATGAGGTAGACACATGATGGGAATAACATGAGGACCACGGGAGGATGTTGCACAGCCACTAGAGTAAAATGTATAAGTAGTGACTCGTAAGTATTCTGTTCAGAGCCCTCCGTGATGCGCAGGCGCTCCCAAAGTACAGAGGGCCCCGAGCTCTTACATTCCCTTCCCTTCCAACAAGTCAGCCGTCAACCGACTGAACTAGCCTCAAACCTAGCTTAGCGTCACGAAAACTTCTGGCATGTCTATCTAGCACTTCATCTTGCCAACTGATCACCAGCCATATTGTTCCACCACCAGCAACATTCAACCATTTGCTACCTACGACACAACTGCCTCCAGTGCCAACTTCTAACTATCAACATTCAACGTCCACCGACCATAGTACTGTGACGCACCGACA
>Ga0157361_1000632_pt1 | contig 13189 bp, 6 predicted proteins | sample AttlaeALBM2_FD_111481 | JGI IMG/M metagenome (GOLD analysis project Ga0157361, IMG submission 111481) | Fungus gardens microbial communities from leaf cutter ant in Ribeirão Preto, State of São Paulo, Brazil - Atta laevigata ALBM2 | ecosystem: Host-associated > Fungi > Mycelium > Unclassified ...
AAAAAAGGAATTGTTTATTCATGATATCAAAATAATTATATCTACGACGACTGGGCATGCTGTTAGCTTCAGCTCCATTGCGACAATGGAACTTACTGAGCTCCCGACCCACGTCAAGGGCGCGTGACAGGTCACTGCGTCAAGGTGACCCGACCAGGAGAACAAAGTTGACCAACCGCTTACCCAGAATCCATTGCCATTGCCATTGCCTCACCCGGTCGCCCGTTCATCCAGCATCCATCTACTCATTCACCCAGTATCCATCGACTAGCCGAGGACCAGGAGCATACGACTTGAAAATGCCAGGTGGCAATCATTAGGGTCACCAGAGCATGATGCCGGATGGCCAGATGCCAATCAAGGGCTGCCACATCACAATGCCAAGCATGTGTCTGTGAGGATGTACAGAGAAATCGGCGATGCACCAGAACATGTATCACTCTCCCATCATCAGACAGCATGCTGGAGGCCAATTAAGGCTACCCCATCAGGCTGCCAGAGCACAATGATAACATGAATGATCAACCAGTGCCCAACCTACAGGACGTCAGAGGTTGATCAATATGGATAAACCAGCAACATACCTCATAGCGTAGATCATACAGCAGACAATGCCATGGCGCCAGATGATCGACCTATAAGTTGTACCAGAACATGATTAGGAAATCAATAACACATTCTTTTAGGCGCAATGCCATGCCAAGCGCCAATCAAGGCTGCTGGAACATGATGACGAGCGCTATACCTACAACACGTCAGGGTTCAACCAAAATTGTACAATCAACGACGAACCTTTCAGTCAGAGTGGCGAACTGACAATCCCAGATACCAATCAGCAGTCTCACAAGAACATGATGCCGGGCGCTAACCCATCCTCAGGCTGCCACAACACGATGCCAAGTATTTTACCTATGGGACATAAGTGTTCCACCGGTGAGTAAATTGATCACTAACGTACCATAGGGTCCATGACAATGCAATGGGCTATGGCAAAATGGATCCACCAGAGTACAATGCTAGACACCAGCAGGGGGCCACAGCATGGTACCGGACATTCGATCTACAAAATGTCAAAGTTGCACCAATGAATGAATTTTCGACGCACCATTTGGACCAGAGCAGGCAGGACAATGCCAGGCGCCAATCATAGCGGTCACCTGTTATGCATGCCAATCAACCCTATCCTGGAAAACTCTACCAGGCGGTCATGAAAGCAGCATGTGAGATGCAGAGTGTACATGAAGTAGAAAACCGTAGTTGGTTGATCAAAAAGCTACAGCTTTATATATCCTCCTCCAATCCCGTGACCCAGGGAGTTGGCCAATCCAAAAATAACGAGAATTCTGTGTATATTTGGAACAATAGGCTCCATTCTGGTGTCCATGTGGGCGCCTAGCTCATGTCATTCTCAATGAATCTAGGCTTAAGTTTAACCGGCTGTATATTCACCACCTTGTCTGACCTCAGTTGTCTTTTTTTTTTTAAAAAAAAAAATCAATGATTTATTACATGGGGCACATAGGCAGACTGTAGTAAGTACAAAGTACCTACTTAGATACACAAACAAAAGAAAATGATAGAAGAGAGAAGAGGTGAAAGTAAGTAAGAGGAAATGAGCTGTGCTTTTACTCCTGGGAGTCGCACTGCAGTAGGACTCTATCTATTGTCAAAGCTAAACACTCCAGGATTATTTGCAAGAAAGTGAACAAAACTGTTGATGATGATGTTATAGGGCGTGTAGATGGGTCATAGAGGTCACACTCCATGATAATGTGTTCTCAAGTCTGAACTTTGGCTTCACCACATAAGCAGCTAGTGGAAAGGTTGGAGAAGAATCTTTGTCTATATTCTCTGATAGGGGCATGGCCTGTGGTCATACATGTAAAGTGGGCACATAGAGAGTTGGTAAATCCTATGATAGGGAGCCATGAGCTGTCTTTGGTATATGTTAGTTTGATGACTCATTGGTCTTCATCCTCAAACATCAGAAAATAATAGCCCTTTTTGAGGCTATTTACAAAGGTTAATTGTTATTTGTGTAGGATATCATTGCATTCTTTTTTCCCACTGAAGAGGTACAAGTTTTTACAAGGGAATTCTGGAGCATTTGTGCTAGCTTTAACTTGGTTGTATCACAAATGAAGTTTATGATAAGAAGAAAAGAAATGTTTTTAGTATTTACTTGAGAGAACCCTTACCATAATAGGATCTCTAAGGTATACATTCATCTCGTGCCGTGACACTACTGTCCTTACCTAGTTTAGTAGCAGTACTACCTAGAACTCTTGTGCCATCGTGCAAGCTCTACTTCAGCTAACCATACAACTGGAAGCCTACTCCAAAAATATGTAGCGAGTGGTTAGCTCCTAGCATAAGTAAATGCCCAAGTCTATTAAGGCTTGAGTATCCCTTTGAGAGAAGTTTCATAGAGTTTTCATAAAGCAGACACAAAAGAAAACCTCAAATCACTCGAATAGCCTTTTAGCTCTAGAGCAATAGAGAGAGAGATAATAGGAGGAAGAGTATTCTTGTCCCTTCTGTGTCCTAGAGTATTTTATAAGGATTACAAAGTAATGATATAACAAAAAAAAAGAAACAAAGACAACTTCTAAATTCCCAAAGATAGTAAGAGTGAAATGATAAGATGACACCTCTCCTAATCACTTGGCTACTACTCCCCACTCCTCTAATCCTACTCCTGGGGTTCTTCTCTAAACAATAGATGGCTCTCAAACCTTTTACTAGGCTGTAGATGTCATGACTTGGCAAATCAGCTAAGTTATTATTTATATTTCTTTTCTTTTCTTTTCTCATTGGACTTACAACTACAAGATAAAGCACAGGAACATATTACGTGATATTGTCACAATGTCACAATGATGTGACGGATGGTCACAGATAGTCATGTCACAAGTCATAGTGTGTCACATAACTAAGAGTAACATGAGGACCATGGGAGAACAAGTGCATAGCCACAGTAGTAAAATGTATAAGTAGTAGAAAATTAAGCGAGAACTCCATTAAGTTCTCTTTGTTAAACTCTGAACAAAGAGACAGTTGGCTTAATTCTGGTCATTGGGGTTTAGATGCTGACAATAGAGAGAGATGGCAATCTCGAGTCATCTTACTCTCAAGCACATTGTCTTTATCAAATATCTCTTCTTCTATCTTTTTATCTAACCTCTCTGCCTAACCTCTCTAGTTCTTCTACTACTTCTCTATACCTCATCACATCTTCAAGCCTTAGTCTTCTTCTATTAGGTTTACAATATAGTTCCTAAGAAAACTCGTTTTGCTAGTTCTTGCTATAATTAGCCATCAGCAATGGTAGTTCTGATCTAACAGTAACCTAGATATTATAAATAAGTGACTGCTGCTAAGATATGACATCATCTTTATAGAAAACAATTTTCTAAGGTCCTTTTCACTCTTGAGAGCACTTTAGAGGGAAGTTCTGTTATAGATCTGTTATGAAATTCTCTGGACAATTCTTATGAGGTCTCTGTAGTGGTGGTTATAGCCACTACTCTGTTACTCAAGTAGTATGCTTGAGTCCAGGACTAGGTATCTAAGAAACATCTCTAGGGGACCAAACTTGTCTCTCAAGCTGGTTATTCTTGTTATTATGGTAAAAAATATCACATTTATTGTCTAAACAGCTGTCCAACATGACAATACTACTGCTCTTACCTAGTCTAGTAGCCTGGCTTACTGTTAATACAACAGCACTACCTAGAACTTCTGTGCCCTCATGTAAGCTCTACTTCAACTGACTGTACAGTTGAAAGCCTACTCCAAAAACATATAGTAAACTGTTAACTCCTAGTATAAGCAAATGTTTGAGTTGATTAAAGATTGAATTCCCCTCTAAGGGAAGGTTTTTAGTAATCTTTAGAAAATAAAATAAAAGCTTAGAGAAATAGAGACTCAATCACTCAAATAGCTATTAAGCTCTAGTATTATGAACATTGAGTAGGACTACAACTATTATTGTCATGACTTGGTAAAAAGGCTAAGTCAATATTTATATTTCTTTTCTTTTCTTTTAGATTATTACTAAGGTGGAGCATGGGAAATATCATGTGACAGTCACATATTAGTCACACAAGATCACATCACACATCATGGTCACAGCATGTGATGAGGTAGTCATATGACAGGAATAACATGAGGACTATAAAAGGATGTTACATAGCCACCAAAGTAAAATGTATAAGTAGTATATAAAATGAAATGGGAACTCTATTGAGTTCTCCTTGTCAACTTGGACTTGGAGTGGATTTAAGTTGTCTTGGCCAAAGTCTTACAATTATCAGCTATGGTCTGATAATAATAGTAGATGAAATATTGGTAATGCTAGATGAGGATATTACTATGCAATAAATATTGGAATATCGAGTCGACATCATAATCTCATTGAAGGTTCTAGAACATTCCACCTTTTTAGTATATAAACTTAGTAGCTTATTGTATGTATCTACTAGTTTGCAAAGGAATAAATTGCAAATGCTCCTATATTCCAAAGACAAACCAGTCTGCAAATATTTTCTATAACAGTAAATGCACTGAATGTTTGAGGACTCTAAGAGACAATAGACTCACAAAATGGACAGGACTCTTTGGAGAAATCTTGGACTATTCCCTTCTTTTATCTTTGGACTTATACTAAATAGGACAACATCAGACTAACCTATTATTAGACACTGACTTAACTTATCACTCTCATTGCTTCTGTTACTGGACTGTCACTTAACTAGTCACCCATAGTTACAACTAGTGTTACCACATTGTAACATAGTCACAATACCTAGTTAGTATAAATACAGACTAGAAAAAGAAAGGAACAACAAGTTTTCTCTTTCTGTATTTCTTCCTGTATTCTTATTACTTTGAGGGATTGGTACTCTTATCTGTCTTAGGACAACCTCAAGAGTGCTACTCAAAGTCTCATTGATATCTCTCCTCCAATATAACTTCACTGAAAACTTTAACTAGATCCTTTGACAGGGAGTGTGAAGATATCAAGTATTAGATATAGGCTTAAGTTGAAATACATATTCAACTAAGGTCTAGAACTGAAGCATCAATTGTGGTAGTTTCTGAGATATTAGTGATTTAATAAATAGTAACATAGTGGTTACCAGTTGATTTGCTTAATATCTTGGCCAATATTAATTGCCTCGAGACATAATTGGCATTGATTGAAAGGTCTTTTTAAGGGCTTTCTGTAGCCTTTGAGACTGTGAGAATTGTTGAAGAATTAATAGAGATATGACCAAATGAAGTTTGTGATACTCTTGGAAGAAGAATCCCTTGGATAAGTAGCAGCAGCATCCTTAGGAGCAGTAATAGTAGCAGTCATAAGGGGATTCCTCCCAGTAGCAAAAGAAAAAGTGTGATCAAGGAAAGTGTAGTAGTAAAGCACACTGGGTAGATGGCTCTTCCAAATCTATTAATAGTAATGAGTACCAAGCCTCTAGTGCCATTGCTTTTACAAGTATAGCTACTATTGTTCCTCCTACTTATCCTTTTCCTCCCAAGTCTCAGTCAAAAGCTAAAGTATCCAAGCTCGCTAATTGGCTCTCTGAGCAATGCCTTTCTCAAATTGGTCCAATCTGTAGTTCATTGGTACATGTACAAGATAGAGTACTAAAACTATATGATGAGCACTTAGCTAGGAAATTCCCTGATCTTACTCTTGTTAAGGCATCTATTTCCAAAATCACTGAGCCTTCCTCAAAAGCTCCTTCTCCTCAGGTTCAAAGTGGTCCATTCAAAATGGATATTGACTCATCTTCAGTAACAAATATATCTATTTTAAGGGAGTTAGCTGATGCTGATACTGTAGTATCCTTGGGAAGTCCTGAGGATTGGGGCTTAAATAATCAAATTTCTGGATGTAACCTGTATGTGCATTCCCCTATTGTCTTTTACTATTCTTTAACTATCTTAGCTCAGTTCCTTATAACCTGTGCCAATGTAATGGCTGCAACTAGGAACTTTGTAGCATTGAGTAGTATAGTCTGTATAGCTTTATGTGACAATAAATTTGTGTTGCCTGTATCACCTATAGCTAAGAATTTACAAAGATGTGATAAAGTACTATGCACTACATACAAGGGTAAAGAAGTACCATATGGCCACTCTTATAATGATAAATGGTTCTTGGACTCTGGTGCCTCTGTTCATTTCACTCCTTTTGAGTCTGACTTTGTTTCCATAACTCAAGAAAATTATGGTCATGTTGAGACAGCTAATTCTAAAGTACCTCTTTTTATGGTTGCTGTAAAAACTATTCTTATAAAATATGAAATCATTGACCCTAAAGACAGGACAACTAGAACTGCTATCTCTAAACTATGGCTAGTATACTATATTCCTAGCATGACCATGTGCCTTCTCTCTATTAGACAGTTACTCTAATCTGGATTGAGTATAGAAGGTACAATAGATAGTTCAACCTTTTGTGACTTATCTAGTGATGCTATCACGATCACATAACACCTCATCAACTGCTAATGACTATGCATTTGCTCTGTGTGTATGTGTTGTTATTATCACTATTAATCTACTCTCCTATGCAATTCCCAAGCCCTAACTTTTTCAAGAACTACCTGAAAATCCTGCTCTATCTTCATTTGCCCTATATAAATTTAGTATGGACTACCTAGTATACTTAGCTTTGTTCTCAACTTGGTGTACCTCTCTAATTTATACTCTTGCTATTTAACTTAGAGGTCTATTCTTCTTTCTGTCTAGTCTCCTCAATTGGATGCAGTGTAACTCCCCTTGTTCAAGAATTCTCTTTTCTAACCCACTAGGAGGACAGCACCTGACAGATGCTGTCCTCTCTGCTCTATCTAATCTTTGGGAGAGTATCCAGGTTGTGAGAATATGTATTATTAAGAACAGTGTTCCTAATCCTGTGAGCCTTGTTACAAGGCACCTAGATTATAAGACAATTTATCATCAACTTGGGCACATTTCTGATGAAGCTATGGGACATGTCCCAAACAGTATTGAAGATGCTAAGAAGATCTGCTTCCCTAACAAGAAGTATGTATGCTGTAATTACACTTTAGAAAAGCTGCACTAGTACAATTTCCCTGAGAACTCTAAGCATTCTAGTGAGACTCTTGGATTAATACATTCAGATCTCCTTAAGCTCTCCACTTTATCATACTCTAAGTATAAGTGGGTAATTACATTCCTTGATGACTATTCCTCCTATTGCAGAGTTACTTTCTTAAAAATCAGATACTATAAAAGTAATTAAAGCTGTTTTCTAGCTGTGGTCAAATACCACTTCCCACTCTGTTAAATGCCTGCATACTGATAATAGGGAAGAGTATATAACATTAGAGTTGCAATCCTTTTTATATGAATAGGGGATTATCCATAAGACAATATATCATATGTATACTAGCAAAATGGTCGAGTAGAATAGTTAAATCAGACACTGCTAGAAAAGGCATAATCTATATGACTTGAAGCATATTTACCTGATTCCTGGTGGGAGTTTGCTTTTGCAACTGCTACCCATGTCTATAACTATACTTCTATTAAACATCTTAAATGGAAAACATCTCAGGAGATCTTCACAAGTAAAAAACCTAAAATATTACACCTTTATGTCTTTGGCTATGGAGCATATATATACCTCCCCAATGAAGTTTGCACAAATAAACTTATACCATGTTCTGAACTCATGATATTTATTGGATATGAGGATAATGGCTATAGATTTATTTGTCACACACAAGGGAATGTTATATTCTACTCCACCCAAGCTATTTTTGATGAAGGACACTTTCCTAGATGTTTATCTTCTCACTCCAGAGAGCAAATGCCCCCTAGTAGACTAATCCCAGAGACAGAGTTGTTAGCACCTGGACCTTCTGGTATAAATGAACCTGCTCCAATACCCTTTCCACCAACACTTGTACATCCTAGACTCTTTACTCCTTCAATCCCTCCTAACTTACCAACTCACTCAGAATCTCCATCTCCCTCTTCTCTACTAACACCACCTAAATGGTTCTCAGTAAAAATTGAAGAGGTTGAAGATGTCAAAGATAAAGATATTGAGATGCATTTCCTAAGCCTTTCTCCTTCTGAAGCTGGTCCCTTACAGTATACTCCTCCTTAGGTTCCAACTATAATACCTCAAAAACAAGGTAGTGACCCATAGCTAAGAAAAGATATTTCTTCTCTGAGATATGGCTTGAGAAGATCGACCCATAAGACTAGAGTCCCTCATAGAGAAGGCAATATATATAAAGAGAATTGCCATTTCACAGATGTCTTGAGATACCCTGAGTGACAATGATATCCTGGTGAGGCTAATCCAGATATAGCATATAGAATACTTAAGAATACTCACAGACATATTCAAGTATAGCCTGACATTATTCCAATTGGAGGAGTATACTATCTATATAGTTAATAGGACAATACTATTGAAATGAATGGAATCTACTATGAGATTGATTGGGTAGGACAATAACCTATTATAATTGACATAAAGGGAAATAGGATGGATGCTCCACCTCTAGCAGGTGAGTTAGCTACCACAACTATTACCAATCATATAGTACGCCTTATAAGAAAAGAGAGAACAGAGCATATTTGCTTTTTCTTGGTATTTAGAGCAACTGAGACTTATTTTCTATCCAAAACCTTTAAAGATGTCACTAAACTACTAGCTGACTCTAAGAAAAGGTAGCTTGAATCTTGCCTTGAGGAGCTAAAATTGCTCAAAGACAGAGATATTTATAAGATTGTAGACCTTTTCAAGAAAAGAAAAGTAGTCAAAAACTACTGAATATTTAACATTAAGTCTGATGGTTGTTATCGATCTTGTCTTGTTGCCAAAGGATTTTTTCAAGTTGAAGGCATTGACTTTGATGAATTATTCTCTCCAGTTGTCTGCTATAAAACTATGCAACTGCTTTTTGCTGTTGTTATACTTAAGAATTTAGATATCCAAAGCATTGATGTCAAAATAGCCTACTTATATGGCAATCTAGATGAGGAAATCTATATGAAGCAACTAGAAGGTTTCAAACTACCTGGAAAAGAAAACAAAGTTTAGTAACTTTACAAAGCATTATATAGCCTTAAGCAAGCTAGTTTATTCTAGTGGCATATAATGACTAAGTCAATGCTTGCTCTAGGATTTAAGAGATGCAAATCCAATGCTAGCATATACTACTATCATGACAAAAAGACTAAAGTACTTATTATAGCAATTGTCTATGTCAATGATGTTTGCTTTATGAGTACTAAAGATTTCTTACTCCTTAATGAGTTGAAGCAGAAATTTATGGCTAGATAGGAATGTTATGACCTTGGTGAAACCACAGAGTTCCTAGGCATGTACATAAGCCATGATTGTAAAAATCAAAAAATATTTATTAATCAATGTGAGTGTCAGTGAGCCAACTCCTGAGCTGGAATAAAGCCAACTGCTCTTTATCAGTATTTGACAAAGAGAACTCGATAGAGTTCCTGTTAGATTTACTATACTATATATACAATTACTATTGTGGCTATGCTTCTTATCTCTCATGGTCTCTAAGTTACTTGTCAACTGACTTCTTTGTTATATGCTGTGACTGTGACTGTGACTCCATGTGATATAACCATTCTGTGACTAATGTCACACCTTTGTGACTCTGTGACTGTCATGTGATATTTCCCATGCTCCACCTTAGTAATAAAAGAAAAAAAAGAAATATTAAATAATAACTTAGCCATTTTGCCAAGTCATGATAGTGAGTATTTGGAAAAGGTGCTAGCACACTTTAATATTGTGACTAATCCTACTCATACTCCACTGCCATCTAAGTTTAGCTTTAAACCAAATAAAAAGCAGTGTGATCCCAAATTTTGCCAAAAGTACCAACAACTGGTTGGTTCTCTAATATACTTAATAATTGGCTCAAGACCAGATATTGGCTTTATAGTTGTCAAGTTAGCTCAATAGATGGCAAACTCTTCCAACAATTATTATTGAGTTGGGTTACACCTCTGTAAATACTTGCTTGCCACTTATAGATATCAGCTTGTCTATAATAGATTAAGCAATAAATCACTTATAGCATACTTTGTTTCTGATTGGGGCCAAGACCATAAGCATCGCAAGTCAACTACTAGCTATTTTACTATACTGGCTCAAGAAATCACTTTCTGGTTAAGTTGCAAACAGAAATCAGCAGCCCTCTCCTTTACTGAGGCCAAGTATATAGCACTCTCTGATTATAGTTGCCAACTTGTCTAGACATTAAATCTCCTATGTAAGATTGGGTTTGATATTCCTGTCCCTCACCTCTATGGTAATAATCTTGGATTACTTTTCTGGAGCACCAACCCAGTGCAAGAAAAAAGGTCCAAACATATTGATATCCAGTATTACTATGTTAGGGATGCAATAGAGGATAACAAAATCAAACTATATCACATTGATAGAGCCAGGAACCCTGCTAATATCTTGACTAAGAATCTTGGACAAGTACTGTTTCATCAATTCTATCCACTCCTTAGTTTGGAGATTCTCTAGACTTTTCTTTTAATTTATATTGTTACTCAATGACTACTACTTTGAGTGAGAGGGAGTGTTAAATTGAATATTTATTATCTAGTATGTATGCTGTACCGAATGTGGGATGATGGCACTTGACAGATTAATTATGTAAAAATTAGGTAAGTATTTGTCAGTTTTAGCTAAGAATTGGTCATCAAATTTCTTCACATGGCCTCTCTTTTCACTCAAAAATGCAAATAAATTCAGGAAATTTTCAAATAAATTGGGAAAAATTGGAATAAATTGGAACAGACAGTGAGCAAAGCGAGCTAACTGTGTCCTTACTGTTGTAGGAAGGGAGCAGAGTGACCTGACTTACAACAGTGCAAACTATTAGTGTAGAAAGGGAGCAGAGTAACCTGACGTACAATAAATATTGCTCACTGTGTCACAGACTATTATTGGAAGGAAGCAAAGCGACCTGATCAACGACACTATCTGCAACTGCACAGACCATTGTTGGAAGGGAGCAAAGCGACCTGATAGACAACACTACTTACTGTCACATAGACTGTTGTGGGAAGGAAATGTAGCGGACTGACTTCAGTACAATCTTAATAATACAGAATTAGTAGAGAGTTCTGGATGGGCCAGAGGCCCAGATGAAAACCTCGTCTACTATGTACATGAGACCAAACATGAGATAATGCAGCTGACTCAGAACTGACCAAGCAGCTTTTTTCACATACTCTCTTGAAAAATTCTATAAAATTCAAATAAATTCAAATAAATTCAGTAAAAATTCAAATAAATTGGGAAAAATTGGAATAAAGTAAAATAGGCAGTGAGCAAAGCGAGCTGACTGTGGCCTTACTGTTGTAGAAAGAGAGCAGAGCAACCTGACTTACAACAGTGCAAACTACTAGTATAGGAAGAGAGCACAATGACCTGATATACAATATTGCTCACTGTGTTGCAGACCATTGTTGGAAGGGAGCAAAGTGACCTGATCAACAACACTATTTGCAGCTGCACAGACCATTGTAGAAAGAAAGCAGAGCAACCTGACATACAATATTGCTTACTGTGTTGTAGACTGTTATTAGAAGAGAGCAAAGCGACCTGATAGACAATACTACTTACTGCCACACAGACTGTTGTAGGAAGGGAGCATAGTAGACTGACTTCAGCACAAACTTAATAACACAGAATTAGTAAAGGGTTCTAGATGGGCTAGAGACCCAGATAAAAACCTTGTACTATATATTACTGTAGTTTAATATACAAGCCATGCTTACATAAGTGTGCTTGCTTCTTTATCTCAACTGTCATGTCATAGAACCTCTTTGCTTCTCTTAAGATCTCTTTTTCCTATCAGGCTGTCTATCAATATCTGTTGGATAACCTGGTAAGTAGGCTATTATTTGTCCCCACTATAATTGCTGCTCTCCATTCTTCTAACATAGTGGACTGACTTCAACACAAACTGTTATAAACTTTATTCAGACCTATTTCCACCAATTCTTTAATAATTCTTATTGTCATAACAGCTAAGTTATTATTTATATTTTCTTTTCTTTTCTTTTTCTTTTGGACTTACTACACAGGAAGGAGTGCAGGAAAGTGTCACATCACATAGTCACAGTCACATAACAAGAAGTCATAGCATTATATTGTATGATGTCACATGAATAGATCATATGATGAGTATGGAAAAGTAGTGCACAGACCATGTAGTAGTTATATAAGTAGTATACAGAAAATAACAGGAACTCCATTGAGTTCTTCTTGTTAACTCAGACTTGGAGGATGATTAAGTCATCTCAGACTAAGTCGCTACACTCATAGTCTCAACAGCTATGGAAAGCCCTTAAAAAGACCTTTCAATCAATATCAGTCACATCTTGAGGAAATCAGTATTGGTCAAGATATCAGGAAAATCAATAGATAACTACTATAGTACCATTTATTAAATCACCAATATCTTGGAAACTGCCATGATTGATGCTTTGCTTCTAGGCTTAGAAGAAGCCCTCTTCATAACACTTAGAATGAGCCTAGAACAATCCTGAGATGATTAAGATTAGTGGAGATATGAAGACCTCAATGTTTGCACATGGACATGAATTAATTACCTATAGATAGCCATCTGCCTTTTATTAGAACAAAGGACAGCCTCTATATGCTTAAGTTATTGCATTTTAGAGTACAAAGGCACTACCATATATAGAACAATAGGTAGTAGCATGTGATGGCCTGTTCTAGTGCACAGACCATCACAATTCTGTATATAAGGACTCATAGTCTGAGAATTAGGCCTCAGACTTAACAACATCTCTTGTCACTGTCTAAACTTCACTTATAAGCATCTTTTGAGTTTATCATCAACCAAATCAGTAAGTGGCCTTTTGTGATACAAACTTAATTAGTAGAGGGTTCTAGATGGGCCAGAGGCCCAGATGAAAACCTTGTCACATGGACCCATGGGCCTAGTGGATCCCAATTTAGGCCCCATGATGACATAATCGAGATCTGCCTTGCGTCTCCGCCATCTATCTGGTTACAATGTCACAGAGTGGCCAGTTTCTTTTGGGCTCAGTTCATGAAAGAATACCTAGTAAATCTGCTACCCCACTCCGACAGATCAGTTCAAGTGTCCATGGA
>Ga0157361_1000634_pt1 | contig 13037 bp, 9 predicted proteins | sample AttlaeALBM2_FD_111481 | JGI IMG/M metagenome (GOLD analysis project Ga0157361, IMG submission 111481) | Fungus gardens microbial communities from leaf cutter ant in Ribeirão Preto, State of São Paulo, Brazil - Atta laevigata ALBM2 | ecosystem: Host-associated > Fungi > Mycelium > Unclassified ...
GTGTTCAGTCAGCTTTCATGGTATATGGGTTATATTGCTGATTATGCTTGCAAATTTTTCCATTCTGCTGCTATCAATGACATGCTCTCTACTTTTGTACCCTTGATTGATGGAACTAGCTTAAATGTGTATACAAATCTATCTTATATCTTCTTTTGCCCTGACTTGTTTCTCAGAGGATCCTATCTTCTCAATACTACTTTATGACTTTTCTGCCCCTCTCCCACCCTCAAAGTTATCTTAGGATGTTACTCCATATGCAGGAATCCATCAACTCATATAAGTATGATGAACAAATGCTACATTTCCTCTTAGAGTTATCAGAGATGCATACTAATCCTGGGGTCAGCAATCCAAGAAAACTCTGTCAAATTCCAGATGATGCAATTTCAGAGGGGGAAACAAGACCCAATTTGTCTATCAGCAGATAGTAATGCTGGGTTCAAGATTGGGAGGCTTCTAAAGCCTCAGTGGCATATCAGTATATTTAGCCCAGTTAATCGATTCTAACTGTGCTCACGGTTTTGAATCTAGTTTATTTAACCAAAATAATTGTCTATTTGATAGCTCCTGATGGCATTCCAGTTTTAGTGTTGAAGTGTCTGGTGATGTGTTACTAGCATGAATGTCTCATTGAAATCAATTCCAGGGATCTGTGAAAATCCCTGAGCTACAAGTCTAGCCTTATAGTGCTTAATCTATCCCTCCATATTGAGTTTTGTTTTGAAAACCCATTTACAGCCTATTACCTTCTATCCAATTGGCCTTGGCACGGTGCTGAAAAGATTTTGCCTCACAAACTCTTCAAGTTCCTTTGCATACGCTCTTTTCCAGTGCCTAGTATCCTCTCTCGACATTGCTTCTTTGTAGATAGTTGGGTTCTTCAAAATTTTAATGGCCTTGTTCACCTGTTTGAGGCCTCCAGGACCCTTTTGTCACACATAAGAGGTCTTCAAAAAACATTTGTCATCATCACGAGCAGGAGCATGTCTTAGCCTCTGTGATTGGTATCTATTGGTAGGTTAGTTGTCTTTTCTTTCTTTAACCCTTGCTGACTGTACTTTCTCTTTTCTCTCAACTTCACCTTTAATGTTAGTTTACTCCTTAAGTAGCTGAGGTTCTGTCATCTCATTTGAGGTAGGTGCATCATCTTCCTTTTCCTGATTTTTGCTAACCTTGATCTTAACTCATTCAGGACATTGAGGGTCTTCTAGGAATGTCACATCATATATATCACAAATGGTCACTTACTTTTTGTGATGGGTGCTTTGATACTTTAAAGAGTTCAAAAATGCGAAGTTAGACAAGTGACAAAAGATGTTGTTAAGTCTGAGGATTAGACCTCAGACTATGAGTTCTTAAATACAAGAAAGTGATGGTCTGTGCACTAGGACAGATCATCACATACTACTACCTATTGTTCTATATATGGTAGTGCCTTTGTGTTAGAAATAGTGATAACCTAACCATATGGAGGTTGTTCTTTGTTCTAAGAAAAGGGCAGATAACTATCTATGGGTAATTAATGAAATCTATGTGCAAACATTGAGGTCTTCATATCTCCACTAATATTAATCACCTTGAGGTTGTTCTAGGCTCATTCTGAGCATTATGAAGAAGGCTTCTGCTGAGCCTAGAACTGAAGCATCGATCACAGTGGTTTCTGAGATATTAGCAATTTAATAAATGGTAACATAGTGGTTACCAGTTGATCTGCTTAATATCTTGGCCAATATTGATTACCTCAAGACATGACTAGTATTGATTGAAAGGTTTTTTTAAGGGCTTTAAGCTGACTTTAAGACCATGGGAATCATTGAAGAATTGGTAGAGATATGACCAAATGAAGTTTGTAACAACATGACTTGTACAGTTGAAGATGATTTTGACTGTCCACAATAACATAACCTTTTTTATTTTCAGATAAACCTACAAAAAAACCCTCAACCAACTTTGGGTCAAGTTTACTCCTCTTTTCATTAGGTACATGCATGTATGCTTGACACCCAAAAATTTGGATATGAGCCACTAATGGTTTCTTTTGCAGAAACAGTTCATAGGGGGTCCTATCTTTGGATACTGCTTTTGTTGGTAGTCTGTTCAAGATTTCCTGAGCATACTTTATAGAAAAGATCCAGTATGCCTTGAACAGTTTAGAGTCAAACATCATGGTCTATACCATCTCCAGCATAGTTCTGTTGAGTCGTTCCACTCCTCCATTTTCCTGTGGAGTGTTTGCATTTGTCACCTCATGATGTATACCTCTAGTCTTTAGCTACCTTTGGAAGTCATTTGCCATATACTCCTTATCTCCATTGATTCTCAAGAAATTCACTTACTCTTCAGTTTTGACCTTTAATTATATAATCCAGTTCATTAACACCTTTGAAGCTTCATCCTTGGTCCTGATGGATTTTATTCTGATATAGTGCAAAAAAGCATCAACAAATATCACAAAATACCTGCATCAAGAGTATCCTTCAACATCAAAGGGGCCACAAACATTAGAATAAATTCTGTATAGTCTCCTAGGGTTTTTGACATCTGATTTCTTTGGTATGACATCTCAAGTCTTTTTCCCTTTGAGGCATGATATGCAGTGAGTGTATGTAGCACTATCCTTTTCTGTTTTAGCTTCTATTCCTGTTATCATGGACTGATTAACAAGTTTCTTGATAGATTAGGTCATGGCATGGTCCAAGCATCTGGGCCATGTGTTAATTGATACCCTCGCAACATGAGCAGATTCCTGGGTAAGAGGGTTATTGGGGACTTCTAGGGTTATCTTAGGGTTGAAAACTAAAGGCAGGTAAATAGAGGACAATAGAACAGTAGTGCTGGCTGACTGGACTACAGTACTAGGAGACATGCACTGCAGAAAACATCAGCTACAAGTCACATATACTATATTGGCATGCACAAAAACTCATCTACTATAGTCCTAGACTGTTATGATCTTTAAGAGTAACTTAGGTTACAACACTCAATAAAGGCTTGAGGGCAAGTTGAGAGTAAAGGAAGAAAGGAAATGATACATTTGGTAAAGCATAGGGAATACAGGTGAGTATTTCCTACTATATATGTCTATTTACCATAAGGTAAAAATGAGCAAAGTACATGGCAGACATGAGGTCAGCTAAGTGAAGAATATGTCCTACCAGTAAGGTACTGACTCAGCTATTGTACAAGTAAGGAATTATCAATAAGTGAAGTAGCCCATGTGTTGGACTCATGGAGAACTTGTTATGAGAGCCCTAAAAAGAAAATAGTTTTCTGCATGTTCAAACACTTAATCTACAACCTCAAGTCATACAACAGGGTTGAGATATAAATAGGAGCTTAGCTAATCTCATCACATGACAAGGATCAGGTAACCATAGAATGCTCTGGAAGAACTTGTAACCATGGGACTTTAGTATATAGCTACTTGTAAATAGTATAAGTAGTAGGTCAATCCAACAAAGAACTCCATTAAGTTCTTCTTGAACATCCATCCAGGGTAATCACTAAGGGCATTCACTATCTATTGATAACACTTGGCTTGCTCTTTGTCAAGCTTTTAGGCACCCTTTGCCACTGCCTCCTGTTTTCTTATTCCACATGCCCTTTACTGCTTCTTGTGTTCCTGGGTCTTCTCATGCTTTTCTTCCTCCTTTCTTTTATGTGAATCACAAGCTGGATTCTCAAGTAAAAGCTGGTAACTGTGAACTCAATCCAAGTATTAGGTATCAAGGTCAGACAAGACAGTGAGATTCGAGATCACATATTGAGGAATATATGGAGAACTGCTTTTAAAAGCTAGCTAGTTGCTCTATGGATAACTTACCATAAATCTGGACTAGGTATATAAAATAGCATTCATTTACCACAATGCTCTTTAGCTCCTTGTAAGAATAGACTAGTTTTATAATTTTATCTTCTATTGCACATGAGCTTGAAGATTTATTTACAAGTGTTTTCTTGTCTGACTCAATTGGGCAACCTCGGCATATAATGTAGTTTGATAACTATATGATAGACATAATGCAAAGTATTCCATACAAAAGTATATAATTGTCCTGTCCTCTTAATAGGATATATAGTATCCTCAAAGAGAAAATGATAAAATGAGTGTTTTAGAAGGGAGACACAAATACTCAAAGCAAGAAGATGTATTTAACATGAGTTACAGTATGATAGAAGCAATGCTTGAACATGTTTCAGTCTTCTAAGAGCTTTCCTCTACCAAGGTAACACTGTTAATTTTAGGAAAACAGCTCATGCTGATACTCAGATCTATCTTGGTATAAATAATGTCAGTGGACTTGAGTACAATTGATCCTGTCCTCTAACAGGCATCTCTAAGAACAAGCAGCAATGAGAAGAGTATTCTGATGGATAAAAGAGGTAGCCTGGTAAGCATCTTAAAGGATTATCAGTGAAGAGAATCATTGTGGCAGTTGTATTGAAACAGGTGGAAATAAGTTGGAAGAGTATCAGTTAGAGTAGGTGCAGTTGACGAAATCATGATAGAAATAGGTCTGTATTGACTTAAACTGGAGTTGCAATGACAGTGTGAGTAAAAAAATTGATATTACCTGCTTAGACTCCTCAACTGAGTTTGAATGTATCAAAGTCTTCTGCATCTGTCTACAGCAGCATGTATAATATGTGTTAATATTGTGGACAAAGGTATAGCATCCTGACTGTAAATAATTAGCTACAATTACAGGAAATATTGGCTGATGGGCTCACTTAGCAAAGTACCATTGTCACAAACTTCATTTGGTCATATCTCCGTCAATTCTTCGACGATTCCCACGGTCTCAAAGCCAGCTTAAAGCCCTTAAAAAGACCTTTTGATCGATGCTAGTCACATCTCGAGGCAATCAATAATGGCTGAGATATTAAGCAGATCAACTGGTAACCACTATGTTACCATTTATTAAATTGCTAATATCTCAGAAACCGCCGAGATCGATGCTTTGGTTCTAGGCTCAGCAGAAGCCTTCTTCATAACGCTCAGAATGAGCCTAGAATGACCTCGAGGCGATCAATATTAGTGGAGATATGAAGACCTCAATGTTTGCACATAGATTTCATTAATTACCCATAGATAGTTATCTGCCCTTTTCTTAGAACAAAGAACAGCCTCCATATGGTTAGGTTATCACTATTTCTAACACAAAGGCACTACCATATATAGAACAATAGGTAGTAGTATGTGATGATCTGTCCTAGTGCACAGACCATCACTTTCCTGTATATAAGGACTCATAGTCTGAGGATTAGACCTCAGACTTAACAATATCTTTTGTCACTGTCTAAACTTCACATTTTTGAACCTTTCAAGATTCTAAAGCACCAATCACAAATAAGTAAGTGACCATTTGTGATAACCATACTATAATAATACATGCACAGCTCATTTTCAAAATTTCTTGCAGTACTAGTTACCCTTTGCATCAGATTGAAAAATTTGTACTTGAAGGTCATTATTCTCTCATTGAGTACTATCTTCTGCAAGAATGCCATTAACACAATTTTGCTGTCATGCTTGCCAGGATTGCCTAGTTTCAGCATTGGGACAATAGTGCTTAAGGTGAGATGGTAGATATTTCTAGATCAATTTTTAATTTCAGCAAATCATTGCATACACTGTTTGAAGATGAGAGAAAGATAAAGAACAATTCATAAGCAATGTAACCAATTGTGTTCATATTGACAAGACTGATAGTGACAAGATCCCATTTGCATAGGCCATTTACTTGAATAGTTGACCTCAGCAGGGCTTATTCATAGATCAAGAACAAAACTAGCAAGAGAGTATTGGTTTGAGCAATATAAAACCAAGCATGAATATGTACAACTATTTTGATTAGTAACTTCAACAGGTATAGCAAACATGGCCATATTGTCACTAAATAATGAATGAGCCTTTGCTGAGATGTGCTAATTGGTCCTAGACTCATGACCAGTTAAGCAGGCACCAGTCCCCTATATATGGCTCTGGATGTTCTATGGAATATACCAATTGAAACTGCTTATATCAGTGATAGTTGGACCAGAGGCTCTAGTAAAAACACCAAGGCAATGTTAGTTGACCTTTTGGAATAGGAATCAGACATTATTTCCAGTGAGATTCCAACTGTTATACTGGGATCAGTAATTTCATTGAATCCTGCTGTGGCAGGGGTCCTAAAAGTTAGTAAAGTCATAACTATAACTGCAGATAACAACAGACATACTAAAAATACCATTCTATGAGTCAGGGACCTTGTTATGGATGTCCCACACATGGTCTTAGTGAAGGCAAAAGTAAAGAATTCAACACCTACCATTGGGTTGAGGATAAGACTGAGAAGGTCCATATTCTCTTGCTATGCACATTGCTGCTTTGAACTACAGAGACCTGAAGTAAACAGATCATCAAGATGGAATAACAAATAATAGTAGCATCATAACCCATTGCATTGATACATGAGAAAAGTCAGAACCTAGATCATAATAATGTGAATCAATTATCCACAGGCTACTGGGACCAGGGCTTTTCCAATAACCTTGCTTTCCATCTAACAAAGGCTGTCAACTAATAGATACCAATTATTCTGTCTTCTTTTGTCTTAAGCTCCCAGGTTTGAAGAGTACAAGGCTTTATTTGTACATATCCTCCTCATGGCCAAGGGGTGATTGTCTCCATTAGATGGTACCCTGCTGTGGGATGTTTTTAATGGTGAGTTATTAGTTTTTAGATTTACCGCTACCCAACTTGCCTCTGTGATCAATAAAAATTTGTGTTAATTGTCAGACAGAACCAAAACATGGCCAACAGAAAGCACACACATGAAAAGCATGATCTGGTCCTGGGTAGTCCTACACATGAGGTAATAAGTGTTTCTTGTCAGCAAAAAGATATATAAGAGAAGAGTAGTGTCTTTGAGCTCAGATTTCTGCAGATGCACTTGATGGCATCATTCCTCTCTTGTTCAAGTTGAGCAACATGGCTGCAATAGGACCACTGACAATGGCCAGGGTTAATTCTATGGCCCAAATAAACCAAACTCTTTTTGCAGCCGACTCTTGAGACATTAAAGATCTCTGGGCTTTTCAAATCACCTTTATAAGAGAGATGGGCCTGATAAGCAGAGGAAATGTTACTCTGTCTAGGAGCATTGAACTAAGAACTCTGGTCACCATAGTCAGTATTCTAGGAGAGAACATTTTGTTATTTGTACTTATGAGAGGGTTCGAATTAATCACTAATTAGTAAACCCTTTACTAATCAATAACTGATTTATCCCACAAAGTAAGAATTTTTTTGCTAATGTAGTCCATTGATGACTGGTCATTACTCATTGGTTTATTGAGGAGAATTGACTAGGTAGTATATCAAATTAAGGAGATGGAAAATGACTAGACAGAGTCTCAAGCTAAGGAGGATTTAAAAAAAGACTAGGCAGAATTGAGGAGATTAAAAGGAAATGATTAGGCAGAATATTGAATTGAGGAGAATGAAAAAAATAGCCAGACAATACATCGCATCAGATAGAATCAAGGAGAATGAAAAAGTGGAAAAAAATAATTAGTGAACAGAATAGTACTCTACAATTTACCTTATAATGTCCAAATAAATGAAAATTAAAGTGCATTAACACCCACCAAACAAGAACCAGAATATCTCAACACTAACTATGCACTTCATACAACTTGTTTTTGCAAATCAATGCCTAGTCACAACAAGTCATCTACTCTCATATCCAATGGTGTTAGATTCCTCTTGCCTCGCCTCACTCGCATTTCAAGCCTATTTCTCTTTTTTTTGCTGTTTGTTTTCCAATCAATGCTGACCTAAATGGAATTGGTATGCTGTTAACCTTTTCACTACTTACGCCTTCTTTTCTTCTTTGAACTGGGCCAATCTTTGGTCTTAATAAAGAATATGTTCTTTCTGGATGATTCAGAGATGTCTCTCTTTGGCTTGGAAGCACAAGAGTCTAAGGCTCACTCAGAGATGGGATTGGTTCCTTCTATAGCCTTACAGATGATCCTGGACCTGTGCAGAGAATAAGTACTATATTGATTAACATACTCATGACTTGACCTTGCATGATTGATCCATAGAAGTGACATTTTGTCTTAGCAAGTTCATTCCTCTCTTCCTCATAATATACAGAAATTTTTTTTTGGTGATTTGCCTTTCTTTTTTCTGGGACCTTGTCTTGTTTGTCCTCTTCTGTATCTAGAATGTGACCTTGCAATATAACAAAAGCCTCAAATATATTCTCTTTCCCTCAAGCCACCTCATACATCAATGTGTCAGCAGAGTCAATTACAAGAAGACTGATAAATTTTACTGTCTTTTTTTGTGGCTGACGGTGTGTATAGCCACAGATTTGATATTCATCTTGAGCTGACCATAGCTGATCCTGGAAAACTAAGATCAGTTGGTTGCAATAGTACTAACCAAAGATCTTATAAAAAGGACAATAATATCTGTAATTGCCAAATTTAGCCCTGCAGATCCAATACTTGAAAAAACAAGTACATGTGATGGCTGGTCATTACTATGGAATGCTACCACATATTTGTCTTACTCTGCAAAAGATATTTTTCCATTGATAGAAAGTGATAGAACACTATAGAGAATAAGAATCTAAAAAAAAAGTATTGTAAGTTAACTCAGAGAGAAGTATGAATGGTTACCAACATTCTGAAGGAGTGGTGCCATGGAGGGGAACTTAGTATAGACAATAATTTGGCAAGTGCATTAAGGCTCTAAAGCCCAAGTTGTATGAATCTAAGGAAAGACAGGTTCTTAATCTTGGAAATAAACATTGTCAATTTGATTATTTTGAAGATAATGTACATATATTCTTGCACATACATCCATCTTTGTGCTTTTCTTTGCATTCCACTCCTAAAGTAACTGGAAAATTGGAATAACACCTGCTAGGTCCTCTTTAGAATATCCAACTGCCAACCTGTATTCAAGATAGAATTTCTACAGAATAGTGAAAAATTGTTTACAGCAATAGCTTTCTGAATATACCTTTGTTTGGATCTTGGAGTTTCTGATATTTACAATACTAGATTTCCATATCATAGTACCTATGGAAACAGGGTAATGAGATGACTTACAAAGCCTTTGCATCTTTTGCATACTCAGTGATGATATCCATTTCCCTTTGTGTTAGCTTCAATAATCCCACAATCTCCTGATATGGAGGAAGATCAAAAAGTAGTGTGCCTGTGTAATCAACAGTGGATGTTTTTCTTCTTAAGAAATGGCCTAAAATGTGCTGTTGGTACCACTAGATCACCCTGAGGTTCTTTGCAAGGACTTCATGCTCTTTTTGGTTGTTCTTTTTTACCTGATGCAACTGTTTTGTATCTTCCTTCTCCTCTTTATAAAAGGATTCAGTGGAAAAATATTTGATCCCTATCAGTCAGGCAAGTGATGAAATATCCTAAAATCCAATAGACAAGTCAAATCTAGAATAAACTAGAGTGTAGAAGAGAAGGTACTGTTGCTGCTATATGCAAAGGTATTGCAGTCATGACAATTCTAACAGTTGCTTGCTGAAGACATAGGATCACAACACATTTGTTCCCAGGATTCCACATATAATGTGCCTTATCAACTACCATTATCAAGAAACAGTGACTGAATATGCTAAGACCATATTCCATTCTTGGCCTGGAATTTGGAATTTACCAAGGTCATGCAGATTGTTCCCACTTGAGGGCAGTGTGGAATTGCCTGAAATTGTTGAAAATGGCCTAGAAAGGGGTTGTGAGCTCATACTAGTACCAAAGAAAAATATCAGACATATTGACTGGCTTGCTACAATTACTCTATGGTGTGCCCTATAAATTAATGAAAGTAAGGGACCAGATGGCCCCCAAAAATATTTTCTATCAATTTTTCTGCTGTAGATGAAGATATTAACAGAATAGAGAGCAAGCAATATCTTCAACTTGCTCATCTATTGCATAATAAGAGTTCTAGGACAGATTACTAGGTAAGGGTAAGATAGAACTGTGTCATTTCTATCAAGATAGGGGCATTTAGCTACAACTGGGTCAATAGAACTATATTAATAATCACATGATAAAGACATACTGATTATAGAGGAGAGGGGTTTCTTATGTTCCTAAAGATATATGACATAATTGAGATATGCAATCAGACCAATGGTCTGTACCATCTTCCTCAGTCCCACTTTATTACTAACAAGAATACCACTCACTTGCAGGTGGCTTTGATCTATACTGAAAATGCTCCAGAGAATTGAGTGAATATCTGCTGAAAGCATAAATAGTTTTTCATTGTCCTAAGGTAATATTCCAGAGTGATGTCTGTGGGAGTTAAATGAGGGAAATACTCCCTTTTGTAACCCTAGGTGCTGGTCAAGCATCTCCCAGGACATAAAAGCCTCCATTTCCATTCCAAAGTCACAGTCAATTGTCTTTATAGTATTTCCAAAATCAATAATCTTAGAGATTGGGGTCTCTGCTTTATTATTAAGGCCTCCATCAAAATACTTATTGTATGTTTCAAGGAGACTGGTCATATCCTCAACAGTGGCAAACTTTTCCAGTGCTCTCTTTAGTACTCTACAGTAACCTTAAATGACAATGTGAGATAAATCAAAATAAGGATTTATGAAACTTACCTTCTTGTGCCACTGGCCTTGCTAATTTCATCAAACTACCCAGTTGTTGCATGATCTCCTCTAACTCTTCTAACTTGTCATCAGCATCTTTGATAGTATTTTTCCTGCCCAAAATTCCTGCCATCTCTTTCTATTTTTCCACATCATAGATCAGTCTGTTCAATGTATTCTTTATTATTGTGTCCTGTTGTAGCTCTATTTACTAGTCAAAAAATTCTGTAAAATAGTATGAAAACATACCTCAAAAATAATGCTTAACAAGCATCTTCTGCTTTTCTACACAGGTTTGTAGTCTATTAATATATAGTCTAATGTCTGTCCATGATTTGGAGATCATAATTTTCAGACAACTTTGCATATCCTTATACAGAATGTCTATATTTTCAGGAAATGCCTTCTCTCCAAAGAGCTTTAGGCCTAGACTGTCAAATATCATTGCTACATAATTTTCAGCATCAGGCCATGAATTATCTTCTTGGACAGAAATGTCCTGGGGATAAATTCCAGCATCCTGGAGCTCTTTGACAATCAAACCATAAAGGCCCCAGGCCTTATATTGATGCTGGATCCAGGACCTCCAGATTTCATGTCCTAGATGTTTTGGGAATCCTCATCCAGTAACAAATCTGTTTTTGTTCTCTGAATCTTTGACATCAAGAAATGCATTGAAAAATGCCTTAGTGTCACTGGCATCATTTCACGACTAACCACGGGGTAATTTGTTGTTATCTTCTGGGAAAAGACCATCTGAAATTCTAGTGTAGTCCTACCAGACTGGCTAGTTCTAGGATATACCATTCAAATGGTATAGATAAATGAAAACACTATCAATGAATGGACTCAGCATGAATATAGAAAATAATATTTCTAATTCAATTTGTTCATATTATTATTTTTAATTCTTTGTACCATGGATCAAAAACGTGTAGAATTCTCATGTGAAAGAAACTTATAAATGACCTTTTCTCCTTGTACTAGCTTTCATTTTTATCTAGGACTACTGATAAATTAACTCCTTTCCTCTATAAACAACCTATCAATTATATTGCATGCACCTTGTGGCCACCTAGTCCTAGAAATGCTGTAGATCAATGTTTGACAATGCTTTATTCCCTATGTATTGATGAGCTGCCCAAGATAACATCAAGCTGTTTATTAAAAATACATACCCAAACAGTAACCCTGGCCTTTATAGTTACTCTTTGACGTCATATACATAACAAGTCTTCAAGAATCTCACATTCATGGTACAGTATTAACAGAGGACCACAATGAGAAGAGAAGGATATACCAATATCATTGAGGCCACCTAGGACATAGAGTTTTTGACTTACAGACCATGGGCTATGAAAACAAAGAAAATCTATAAGCTTATGTTGTCTATCGTCACTGTGCACAAAACCATTTTCAATTTCTCTCTGAAGTGAGTTTATCTTTTTTTCATGATCTTGACTTTCTTAAAATTCTTGACATAGCAGTACTTTGTGATTGATTTGTGCATCAACAGATATTATTATGAGCCTCTTCTTGCCTCTTGTTCCTTGGACTGAATATGAATATTTCCATCTTGATGGGACCACGTTGATTCCAAAACAACAGAAGCTTGTTGATCAGTTGAATAATCCTCATGACCAGGTGTTTGTTTTCTTGTTAAGTAGTAAAGCCAGTAGATATAGTATTAATCTCATCAGTACAAACAGGTTGATTCTATTTAATGCTGGATATGTTTACATGACTTGGAACATATTCTATATGACTGATCACTTTGAGTATCCTACAATGCTTTATGATGACACCAGCATCCAATGTAAAGCCTATATGAGGTAGAACTTGAGGGGCATAGAGGACCAAGAGAAACTACTGCAAGAGGACAAGTAGAGGAATGATGATCAGCAACTGTGAATTGCTTCCTGAGATATCATTGGGCATTAGGTGTGATGGGTCCAAGAAAAGAAAAGACTACATGTATACAGTAGTAAGTAACAAAGTCAAACACAGGACAAATAGAACTAAATTGAGTTGGTGCAGACAAGAAATGAAAACTGGAATATGCTGAATAAAGAAATTTAGGGTAACAGTCAAGACTAAGGTTGATTACTCATAATGAACAGCATGCCATCAAGATCTTTAAGTTCTTCTCATCCACATAGAGCAATGAGCTCATCAATATTATGCTTTACTTTGTTGTTCATGGTATCCTTTAGGTGGGCATTACCCTGGACAATAATGTCATTAGTATTACAGATTTGGTTCTCCAAAAGAGGTTGTCTCTTAATGTCAATTGACTGGGTAAAACTAGGTGTTGTTTCAGGAGTATTATTTATAGTTACCCCTGCAAGTGGCTCTCTAGCACAGCTAATACTAGCACTTTTTATTTAACTA
>Ga0157361_1000637_pt1 | contig 13005 bp, 13 predicted proteins | sample AttlaeALBM2_FD_111481 | JGI IMG/M metagenome (GOLD analysis project Ga0157361, IMG submission 111481) | Fungus gardens microbial communities from leaf cutter ant in Ribeirão Preto, State of São Paulo, Brazil - Atta laevigata ALBM2 | ecosystem: Host-associated > Fungi > Mycelium > Unclassified ...
TAAGCTGTTTTTCACGGAGGGCACCGTGGTGAACCCGGTCGGACGCGCGTTGCTGGCGCACGTTGCCAGCGCGATGAAAACCGTAAAGGGCACGGTGCTGGTATCGGTCTATACCGACAACAGCCCGGTTGATGGCCGTTTTGCCTCCAGCTACGAATTTTCACTGGCGCGCGCGCGCGCCGTGACCCAGCAGCTCAATCTTCAGCTGGCGGACGGCCACAGCGTAAAAGCGGAAGGCCGTGGCGACAGCAATCCGCTGCTCCCCAATGACAGCAATGAAAACCGCGCCCGCAATCGCCGGGTGGAGATCACCCTGTTTGCGGCACCGGAAACGCTTGGTACTCACCAGGGAGGCCAGTGATGCGCGCATCACTTCAACATCTGTTAACCCACCGTCTGCTGTGGAGCCTGATTGGCGTCACCGCGCTCAGCTGCGTGCTGTGGATGCTGGGCCCGCTCTGGACCTGGGGCGATACCCGTCCGCTGGAGCCGGTCTTCCCGCGCCAGATGCTGGTGGGGCTGCTCTACTTCTGCTGGGTGCTGTTTCAGTTTATCCCGGCGATCTGGCGCGGCTGGTTCAATAACAAGTTACTGAATCGCCTGCAGCAGATGAGCAGCGAAGAGGTATCGGATCGCCAGGCGACCGAAACCCTGCTGACGCAGCGCTTCAGCGAGGCGGTGCTACGCCTGAAGCGCACCCAGTTTGGCCGGCGTCACCGTCAGAGCTGGCTGGCGCGCTTCCAGAGCCACTACCTTTATCAGCTGCCGTGGTACGTCATTATTGGCGCGCCGGGCGCGGGCAAAACCACCGCGCTGCTCAACGCCGGACTGGAGTTTCCGCTGACCGACAGCCTGGGCAAAACCGCCATTCGCGGCGTGGGCGGTACCCGTCACTGCGACTGGTGGTTTACCGACAGCGCAGTGCTGATCGATACCGCCGGCCGCTATGCCCTGCAGGAGAGCCAGCGCGCGCGCGACGGCGCCGAGTGGCAGAACTTTATCCATTTGCTGAAGCGCTATCGTACCCGTCAGCCCATCAACGGCGTGATCATGACCATTAGCGTGGCCGATCTGCTCACCGACTCTGCGGAAGCGCGCCACGCGCAGGCCAGCGCACTGCGTCAGCGCATGGTTGAGCTGCATCAGCAGACCGGCATCCACTTTCCCGTGTATGTGATGGTGACCAAAACCGATCTGCTGAAAGGCTTTATGAGCTTTTACGGCAATCTGAGTAAGCCTGAGCGCGATGCTATCTGGGGCTTTACCTTTCCGTGGGAGCCGGGCAAGCCGCATAAAGATGACTGGCACCAGAGCTTCAGCGGACGGTATCAGCGCCTGGAGCAGCGCCTGCAGCAGCAGCTGGCGGACGTAATGGCAAGCGAGCGCGATCTGACGCAGCGCGCCGACAGCTTCCTGTTCCCGCAGGAGTTCAGTTCGCTGCGTCCGCTGCTGCATGAGTTCCTGGATGTGGTGTTCTCCCGCCAGCAGGAGGCGATTGCCTGGTCGGTACGCGGTCTGTTCTTTACCAGTGGCACCCAGGAGGGATTGCCGTTTGACCGCATTATGGGCGAACTCAATCGCAAGCTACAGCTGCCCCACAGCGGAGCCGGTAGCCTGGCCGCATGGGATAGCGTCAATCGCAGCAACCCGATACCCGGCAGCAAAGGCCAGAGCTTCTTTATCCGCGATCTGCTGAGCGAGCTGGTGTTTCGCGAAAGCGGCCTGGCGGGCAGCAACCGCCACTGGGAGTATCGCAACCGCCTGTTCCACTGGATCGGTTACGGTGTGCTCACCGGCGCGCTGGTGCTGCTTAGCGGCTTATGGCTCACCAGCTATATACAGAATCAGCGCTATCTTGATCAGGTTGCGGCCCGTATCGCCCCCATTAACACGCAGAGTCAGCAGGTTATTCATCAGCCAGCCGATAATATTTTTGATCTGCTACCCTTCTTAAATAACCTGGTGAAGTTGCCCATGTCGGAGCGCTTTTCCCTCGACAATCCTCCGCTTACCATGCGCGTGGGTCTGTACCGGGGCAATCAGGTAAGCGATGCCGCATGGGTGCTTTATCAAAATGCGCTTAAGTCTTTACTGCTGCCGCGCGTGGCCCGGCAGATCACCAATCTGCTGCGTAACGATCCTGGCAACGATAACGATTACAGCCGTAACGCGCTGCGCGCCTACCAGATGCTCTATCAGCCGCGCAACTATGACGGCGAGTTTCTGCGCGGCTGGCTGATGCAGAACCTGCAACGTACGCTGCCTGATGATGTCAGCGCGCGCGATCTACAGCAGCTGGACTGGCACCTGAGCCAGCTGCTGGATCAGCAGATTCAGTCTTCACCTTATGCGCGGGACAATGCGTTGATGATGCGTAAGCTTGCGGAAAATCTGAAAAATGCCGGTCAGGATGGCCGTTCGCTGGCGGTTACGCCCCACTCCGTTTCGCGACCATTGACCGGACACAGTGAGTAATGGTGAGGTAACGATGGCGAACCCTATCGCGCCGGGCTGGTATGGCAAGTTACCGGCCACCGGCGACTTTTTACGCCAGCGTCTGAGTGAGAGCACGGTTACGCCCTGGAGCCACTGGTTTCAGCAGGGATTAACCCACTGGCATCTGCAGGAGCGCGCCTGTACGCAGCTGTTTTTGCGCGCACCGGTGTGGAACTTTGTGCTGCCGCTGTCGCCGCTGCGCCAGCAGATCCAGATGGGCTGCCTGCTCCCCTCGTGCGATCGGGTTGGCCGGACGTGGCCGCTGCTGGCGCTGCGCAGCTTTGCGCCCAGCGACTGGCATCACGCCCAGCTGGCCATCTCCGGCGACTGGTTTCAGGAGCTGGGTGCGCTGCTGCTGCGCGCGGTACGTGAGCGCCTGAGCCCGGACGCGCTGGAGGCCGCCATGCAGCAGCTCTCACCACTGCTGGTGCCGGAAAACCAGCGCAGCGACATCATGGATGTGATCGGTTTTGATGACCTGCCCTGCACGCTGAGCTGGCGTGAAGTGGCGGATCGCTTTGATCCCCAACAGCATATTAGCTACTGGTGGAGTAATCGCAGTGACGGCTTTACCCATGCCACCCATAAACACAGTGGCCCGCTCACCGCGCAACTTTTTTCGCTACTTTTTAACCCGGCATCAGGTGCACAGCCGGGACGTAATGGCCTCTATCCACCGATGTTTGAGTAGGCCTGCGCGATCGCCTTGTTAACGGGATGACTCATGCAATTTACCATTGTGCAGTGCAATACGGACGTGCCCGCCAAAACCGTCGCGTTTCAGCCGCCCGGCGGCACCATTGGCCGCAGCCAGGATAATGATCTGGTGCTGCCCGACGCGTCGCGTGCCATTTCACGTCTGCAGGCGCTGGTGCACCTGTCGCCCGAGGGCGAATGCCGCCTGACCAATCAGGGGAGCGTGACCTCAGTGGTGCATAACGGCATCGCACTCCAGCGCGGCTCTCAGGTGCTGCTGCAGCACGGCGATACGCTGCACATTGGCGAGTATGGCCTTGAGGTACAGGATCCTGCCCGGCAAGCGCTGCAGCAGGAGGACCCGCTGGCGCTGTTTAGCGACAGTGCCAGCGACCCGCTGGGCATGGAGCAGGCTGTGCCCGATGCCGAAATCATGCCGGAAATCCCGGCGTCGCGTCAGGAGCGGCGGCCCGATGCGCGTCTGGCGATCGATCCGCAGAGCGATACACCTGGCGTACCGGGTGTGCTGCCCGGCGTGGATCAGGACAAACTGATCGCGGCCCTGCTCGACGGCATGGGGCTGAATAATAGTCAGCAGACGCTGATGACTGAAGAGCAGATGCGCGTCACCGGCCGTATGCTCAGCCTGTTTTCACAAGGCACCGTGGCGCTGCTCTCTTCACGATCCATCCTCAAGCGCGGCGTGAAGGCCGACATGACGATGATCCTCAACGAGGCCAACAACCCGTTCAAAATTCTGCCCTCCGGTAAGACCGTGCTGATGCAGATGTACCAGAGCCAGATGCCGGGATTTATGCCGCCGGAAGCCGCCGTGCGCGATGCATTGGTGGACCTGCAGGCGCACCAGCTGGGGATGATTGCCGGTATCCGCGCCATCATCGCTGCGATGCTGCAGTCGTTTAATCCGCAGCGGCTGGAGGAGGAGGCGCGTAAAGATGGCGTGCTACCTAAAATGCCCTTCAGCGGCGGACGCAAAGCGGCGCTGTGGGACTACTTTTCCCGCCACTACCAGCGTACGGCCGGTGAGATTGAAGATGACTTTCACACGCTGTTTGGGGAAGCCTTCCTGCATGCCTATGACATGGAAGTGAATCAGTACAAAGACTCCCAGACGCGGACCGAAGACGCATGAAGATGATGTTTGCCAGCCGCTGCCAGCAGGGCATGCGCGATGAAAATCAGGATCGCACCGGGGCGGAACTCGACGATCGTAAAGCCTGCTTTTTGGTGTGTGATGGCGTAGCTGGCCTGCCGGGCGGGGATTATGCCGCGCAGCTGGTGCGCGACACGCTGCTTACACAGCTCCAGGGCAGCGAGCATTTCACGCCGGACAGCACCCGTGCCGCGATTGAGCACTGCCAGCAAACGCTGCTGATTGCCCAGGGAAACAATCCGAATTTTTCCCGCATGAGCACCACCCTCGCCGCCCTTTTTATTGACCGTGAAACAGAGCGCGCATGGTGGGCGCACGCCGGTGATAGCCGGGTTTATCACTTCCGGCATGGGGTCCTGCATGAGGTAACCCGGGACCACAGCCTGGCGCAGCAGTTGCAGGAGGCGGGTTATGAAAATACCGGCATTAACAGTAATTTACTTTATAATGCGCTCGGCGTTGAACCTGCCCGTCCGGTCACCTTCAGTGAGGTGGTCGCGTTAACGGATGGCGATGCTTTCCTGGTGTGTACCGATGGCTTCTGGCTCAACCTCACCACGCAGGAGATGGAACAGGCCCTGCGCATGGTTAACGCCTGCGAAGAGTGGCTGGCATTAATGGAACAAGCCGTAAATCGCAGTGTTAAAAGCGACAATCTCAGCGCGCTGGCAATCTGGATTGGCGAGCCGCAGGATGCGACGCTGCTCTACTCCCAGGCTGATGCGGCACGTTTTCTGCCGTCACGTTATTGATTGCAAGGATCATTATGAAAGTGTGGTTGCCGGGCGCTGTCGCCCTGTTGCTGGCGCTGAACGCGCAGGCTGAAGATTATCGCGTTGTCTACTCGCCGAGCCTGTCGCTGGAAGTGTATATCGATAACGTGGCGAGTAATGCGCCCAATGACTGGTGCAAAGAGACGCTACCGCTGCGCATTGTTTCCGGCAAAAGCAGCGAAACCACTATTCTGAACAGCTTTTTGCCGCGCGTCGGCACGCTGCTGGCGAATCAGTGTGGCCTGCTGGATGTGATCCCGTGGCAGATGACCAATAAAGAGGGCAGCGTGCTGGCTACCGGCAGCGCGGCCAAACTGCAAAACTGGCGCCCCATCGTGCAGAACGATGTCACCGCCAGCGACAACACCGCCGCACCGCTCGATCTGTCGCGCCCGGCTGACAGCACGCCGCTGCAGCACTTTGCCCTGCCCGGCGGCTGCCACTTCCGCACCTGGTGGGATGAAAAAGGCCAGTCGCTGTTTATTCCGGATAACGCCAAACAGCGCTGCTCTACCGAAGGCTGGCTGGAGGGCCCCAGCGACATGACACTGATGAGTGAAGGCAAAACGCGCCAGCAGCCGGTGAACTTTATACAGGGTTATCCGATTGTCGACCTGCGCCTGACCAGCACCCCGCTGGAGGTAGTGGCGGTAAATAATCAGCGTATGATCGTTACGCGTCCGGATGCCGATGGCAGCTGGCTGGTGCTGCCTTTTGATGCACAGCAGCATGTGTGGCGCTTTAACGGCATGGTGTTGATCAAAATGGATAAAAACGCCGGCAAGGATAGCGATGCGGTGAAAACGCGGGTTGATAGCTTACGCGGCATCTGGTCGCCGCAGTTTATGCCACAGCAGAAAGTGACTGTGTTACTGATTGACACCCTGCATGCGGATCTGGCCGATCCGGCGATTGGTGCCTGGCGTAACATTAATTAATTAGCGGTCGTTGCCCGCCGTCACATGCGGTGACGGGGTGCTACAGGACGTGTTCAGAGAACCCACTATGTCGGCAAACGAAAACCATACACCTAACGCCCTGCCTGCAGGCTACCGGTTTAACGAATTTGAGATCAAGGAAGTGATTGGCGGCGGCGGCTTTGGCATTGTATATCGCGCCTGGGATCACCAGCTGGAACGCACCATCGCCATCAAAGAGTATATGCCGGTGTCGCTGGCGGTACGCGCGGCGGATCTGTCGCTTGAGCTGCGCGGTGAGCGTTTCCAGAAGCTGTTTAACGCGGGCCGTAACAGCTTCATTCAGGAGGCTCGCCTGCTGGCACGCTTCAATCACCCTGGCCTGCTGCATGTGCTGCGGTTCTGGGAAGAGAACGGCACCGCCTATATGGGTACGCTGTATTACAGCGGCATGACGCTGAAGGAGTGGCAGGCCACCAGCCCGGAAAATGTTGACGAAGCGTGGATCCGTCGTCTGCTGCCGCCGCTGTTTGGCGCCATCAATACCATTCACGCTGCCGGCTACCTGCACCGCGACATCTCGCTGGATAACATTCAGATTCAGGATAACCAGCTGCCGGTGCTGCTTGATTTTGGCTCAGCGCGTAAAGAGATCGGTAACCTCTCTGATGAAACTGAAATCATGCTTAAGCCGGGCTTTGCGCCGATTGAGCAGTACAGCGAAGAGGGTGAAGTTGAGCAGGGGCCGTGGACGGATATCTATGCGCTGGGCGCGGTACTGCATACGCTGATCACCGGGCATGCGCCACCGGTTAGCGTGGTGCGCTGCATCGAGGACAACTATCAGCCGCTGGTCGAGCGTAAACCCGAAGGCTACGCCCTGCCGCTGCTGCATGCCATCGACTGCGCGTTGGCGATGAAACCGGAAGATCGCCCGCAGAGCATCGACGCGTTTGCCCGCCTGATCGATCTGCCGGTTAACGATGTTGAAACGCTGATCACCGCCATTCCGCTGGCGACCGACCTGCCCGCTGCACCGGAGGCGGCTCCTGCGGTGCCGGAGCCGCAGGTTATGGCGGTAAATCATGCGGCGGCTGCGATTGAACCGGTGACATCGCGCAACGTGCGCCGCCTGTCACCTGGCCTGGTGGCGCTGGCCGCAGTGGCCATTCTGGCTGTGGTGGTTGTGGTATGGCGTGCGAATCGTACTCACGATGTGCCGCCTGTTGCCGCAACAGACTCTGCGGCCGCGCCGGCCGTCACGCCGTCCGCGGTCGCCAGCAACGCGCCAACCCTGGCCACCGTTTACCTGCAGTTGCAGGCGGGTGAGAATATTGTGCTGAACGGGGAAGCAAAAGATGTGAAGCCCGCCAGCAGCGGTTTTGCTTCGCTCAATCTGGCGGCGGGTAACTATCGCATTGAAGTGCATAACGGCAGCCGGGTGCGTAGCCAGATGCTGACCATTAATCAGCCCGGTACCTGGCTGATAAATCCGGGAAACTGATTTAACCGCGCGCGGTGGATTGCTGCAGCGCGCGGACTTCGGCAGCCAGTCGCGTGAGCGCATCTTCCTGCATGCCGCGTTTACCCAGCTCCTGTTCCAGCGAGTAGAGATACTGAGCGTTAGTCCCCAGCGGTCCGCTGGCCTGCGCAATGAGCGGCGCGATGGTGCTGCGGCAGGAGTCATCTTCATACAGCGGGTGACGCGGATCCATGATAAACACCAGCGCGGTGACTCTGCGGCCATCGTCCAGCGTAAGCTCGCACCAGGTTGGCAGGTAGCAGCCGGTGATCATCTCCCGCTTCCACAGCAGTTCCAGCTCCTCATGTAGCCGCGCTTCCGGCAGCCGGAAGGCCAGCCCGCTGGTTGTACCGCCCTCTTTCAGTGCCAGCATGCGACCCGGCGACGCTTCCGTACCGCGGCCTGCCGTCAGGCGCAGGCAGAAGGCGCGGTGCCAGCCCTCCAGCTTGCCCGAAGCCACTTCTTCCGACTCAAACACCGGGTTCCACATTAAAGAACCATAGCCGAAGATCCATACCGGGCTCTGATCGGGGCGACAGGCCAGCGTCGCCGATAACGATGCGGCGCGCTTTTCACAACTCCACAGCAGTGCCTCATCAATGTCGCCAAATGATGTTTTGCAATCTGCTTTTAATAAGAATTCCCGGGTTAACACTGCGATCTCCTCTACTGCGCTGACATCCTGTCGGTTGGGCTCCTCAACTCTGATGTGATACAAGCGACGCCTGCTGCGTCGACTTTAAGAGAGACATTAATGCATTTTTCACAAAAGTTTCAAGATTGACCCGGATCACAATCGGGAAATAATGTGTAAATAGCATCGGCTGCCTGGCAGGAATCTTGAACGAAGCGGGGAAAAGTGTGAAGCGGGCCGTAAATCGCCCGCTCTAATGCTAATTTTTAGGGTGCCATTTGTCGTCGTCGCCTTTAGCGTACTCCTTTTTCACCGCAGCCCAGGCAACCTTGTGTGCGACCTCTTCACGCGATTCGTCGCCCCGACGCTCGTCCTTATCTTTGTACTGATCCCAGGCGCTGTTAAACGCCTTTTGGTAGATGGTCTGCGCATGGCCGGGCAGCACATGGCGCACGCTATCCGGTAATTCACGATTCGATGAATACGGCATGTTTCCTCCTGTTTTACCCTGACGTATTAAGTCTGGAAGATAACCGGGGAATTGCAAACCGTGATTATCTCGCTCTCTGGATAAAAACCTGGTTATAGCGGCTATAAAACGCGATCATTTACGTCTTTATCGTCTAATTAACCGCGAAAACCTGCTTTTCCCTGTTAAGTAATGGTATGAATAATTTGCATAATTTATTCATAACCTACGCTTTTGTAGCATTAATAAGAAAAATGTAGAAAAGTAAAAACGCGTAAAAATCCTGCGCACCCGCTGGTGAAAAGTTACACTGCGCTGCGTCAGATGAGTCATTATTTATCAGGCAAGGCTTGCCTGTTTTGTTCTTTTTGCCAGAGAGGATGCTGAATGGCTGCACATGAAAAAACCCGACACAGTGAGTATTCACTGATTTTCCCGATTATCGCGCTGGCGGTGCTAAGTTTCTTTGGCGGCCAGCAGGCGCTGCTGCCGGTTATTGGTATTAACCTGCTGGCGCTGGTAGCGATTCTCAGCAGTGCGTTTAGCGTGGTGCGTCACGCTGATGTACTGGCCCATCGTTTAGGCGAACCCTACGGTTCGCTAATTCTGAGCCTTTCGGTGGTGATTCTTGAGGTCAGCCTGATCTCGGCGCTGATGGCGACCGGGGATGCCGCACCGGCGCTGATGCGCGATACGCTCTACTCCATCATTATGATTGTGACCGCAGGACTGGTAGGCTTCGCGCTGCTGCTCGGCGGGCGCAAATTCGCTACGCAGTACGTCAATCTGGCTGGCGTAAAGCAGTACATGATCGCCATTTTCCCGCTGGCGATTCTGGTGCTGGTGTTTCCTAATGCGCTGCCAGGCGGTAACTTCACGACCACGCAGGCGCTGATTATCGCCGCCATCTCCGCAGCGATGTATGGCGTGTTCCTGCTGATTCAGACCAAAACGCACCAGAGCCTGTTTGTTTACGAGCATGAAGATGACAGCGATGATGGCGACCCGCACCACGGTAAGCCCTCGGCGCACAGTTCGCTGTGGCATACCCTGTGGCTAATTGTGCATCTGATTGCCGTTATCAGCGTAACCAAAATGAACGCGAACACGCTGGAGCATCTGCTGACCGAGCTGAATGCGCCAGAGCAGTTCACCGGCTTCCTTGTTGCGCTGCTGATTCTGTCGCCGGAAGGGTTAGGTGCCATCAAAGCGGTACTGATGAACCAGGTGCAGCGCGCCATGAATCTGTTCTTCGGATCGGTGCTGGCGACCATCTCCCTGACGGTGCCCGCCGTGACGATTATTGCCACGCTGACCGATCAGCAGCTGATCTTTGGCCTGGAGCCGCCGCATATGGTGATCATGAGTGCGGTACTGATTTTGTGTCACATCTCATTCTCAACCGGCCGTACCAATGTGCTGAACGGTGCAGCGCACCTGGCCCTGTTTGCCGGCTATTTGCTGACCATAATGCTGTAGTGATGCGACACGCTGAGATCAGGACGTAACACTGGAGACATGCGGCATTTACTATTGCCGTATGTCTCCAGTGCAATTTATTATAATAATAAATATCATCTTTTCATTTTATTATGTTCCATTTTATTTTTAATAAAAATGATTAATCTCACTGTGGCCCATGCAAAAAATAGCGAAAAAAGGATGACAGCAATAATCAATGCATCAATAGTGGAGGGGAATATATGTAATGGATTAACTAACTTACCCAAGATCATATAGATAGATTCAGGAATAAAACGAAATATCATTTCTGGGATCAACATAGCATAGATGAGACTGAGACCAGAAATCAGTAATATCCTTTTCATTTTCCGCTTGCTCCTTGCATAAGAATATTGTAATTATATAACCGTATCAAATGGATTTCTACCGTAAGGAATACGTAATCATGTCATATTTAAAGCTTAAGTTACAAGCTGATCGTAATATTGCTCTCAATTTGGAAAAAGCATTGGTGCAACTTCAGGAAGAGATCCGGACAACCGGCACGGTCGTTGTTTCTGGATTAGAACGAGCGAGTTGGTATGGCTCTTGCCTTTTTGATGATTATAAAGATGTATGCAAAAGATTAACGAAGGAAGATGTTCGTATGTTTGCTGCATTACCACAAGTTTTTTCAAGGCATGATGTTATCCTTGATATGGTAGAAATTTACTTTAGAAAAAAAATCACCCGACTTAGTGAAAGCGATGTCCAAAGTCTGATAAGAAAAATCACGGATAAAGCCGCTAGTTACTCATCTGGTAAAGCTACCAAACTCGCCCTCTCATTTCTGATTGCACGTATTATCACAGAATCAAAAGTTTTCAAGCGCTCTTTAGTGGATGTTATTGACAGAACATCCCTTTACAGTATAACTGTCTTGAAATTTTATGGAAAAATACAAATTGCCGCAACTGCGGCTCAAAATTTGCGATTTGCTGATGCAGAATATTATTTTGATCTATATCAACAAAATTTAGAAATGCTATATTATCTTATTGAGCCGGAAATGAAAAAAATCATTTATTTAAATAAATCTGGCTCTACAAATGAAGAGGAAATAATGGAGCTGGTCGAGAGGATGCTGGTGAAATGAAAAAATTATTCCTCTGGCTCTATGCATGGTTCAGCCACTCTTTCTTTTCATTATTACCGGTAGTGGCCGCAATTGCTGGCGGAGTAGTGCTGACACATTTAATACCCCGCTATGGCCTGATACTAACGTTAGTTTGGGTCGTAATCATGGGCGCAGTTTACGTCAAATATTTTAAGTGGTATTAAAATATAAACAGCGTTAAGAGAAAAGGCACCTTTCGGTGCCTTCTCTCTTCTGAACCCTATCAGATGCTGGTATCCAGCTCCGGGAAGCTCTTCACCAGGTCATCAATGGCTTTCATCTGCACGAGGAACGGCTCCAGCTTGTCGAGCGGCAGCGCTGATGGGCCGTCGCATTTGGCACTGTTTGGCTCCGGGTGCGCTTCGATAAACAGACCGGCAATGCCTACCGCCATACCGGCGCGGGCCAGCTCACCCACCTGACCACGACGGCCGCCTGATGCCGCACCGAACGGATCGCGTGTCTGCAGCGCGTGGGTTACGTCAAAGATCACCGGACTGTTGTTAGTGACCTTCTTCATCACGTTAAAGCCGAGCATATCCACAACCAGATTGTCGTAACCGAAGTTACTGCCGCGATCGCACAGGATCACTTTATCGTTGCCGCCTTCCGCGAATTTATCCACGATGTTCCCCATCTGGCCGGGGCTTACGAACTGCGGTTTCTTAACGTTGATGACCGCACCGGTCTTCGCCATCGCTTCAACCAGGTCAGTCTGACGCGCCAGGAAGGCGGGCAGCTGAATCACATCGACCACATCCGCGACCGGCTGTGCCTGCCAGCTTTCATGAACATCGGTGATGATCTTTACGCCAAAAGCCTGCTTCAGCTCCTGGAAGATTTTCATGCCTTCATCCAGACCCGGACCACGGTAGGATTTGATTGACGAACGGTTCGCTTTATCAAAAGAGGCTTTGAACACATACGGGATACCGAGTTTATCGGTCACTTTCACGTAATGTTCGCAGATGCGCATGGCGAGATCGCGGGACTCCAGCACGTTCATGCCGCCGAAAAGAACAAATGGCAGATCGTTTGCGACCTTGATATCGCCAATACTCACTACTTTCTGTGTCATGCCCTGCTTTCCTTATTTCGGGGGACGCTTAATGTAGCGTCACCTGTTTCTGTTCAATTGCGTGAATCTGCACTTTAATCATCTCGCTGACCGGGTCTTCAGGACACTGCTCAACGAAATAGGTCAAATCGGTTAGCGCAATATGCTCGCACTCCAGCTGCGCATAGATCAAACCGCGATCGCGAATTTCATAGGGATCGTCCGGGTCAATTTGCAGCAGCACCTGGCTGACATTCAGCGCCAGCTCCATCTGCTTCTCTTCCATCAGCGCCGCTTTTAGCGTGTCGAGCATTTTGCGCATCACGCTTACGGTTTTCGCGCCATCAAGATCGTCATTGTAAAGTTTGGCTGTCGGGCTGATGTTGCCGCGCAGCCACACTTCCAGCGTATGGGTATCCAGCGTCTCACCGTTAAACGGGTTGATGAGCCACATTTCACCATCCAGCCAGTCGGCGCGCAGGATCAGCTGAGTGGGGAAAATCACCGGCATCAGCGGCAGCTCCAGCTCTTCCGCGATGTGCAGCAGAATTACGCCCAGTGATACCGCCGTACCCTGACGGCTCTTCAGCACTTTATCGATCCACAGCGCGTCCGATAAATTGTAGACGCCGCCGGCACCGCCAAAA
>Ga0157361_1000641_pt1 | contig 12943 bp, 10 predicted proteins | sample AttlaeALBM2_FD_111481 | JGI IMG/M metagenome (GOLD analysis project Ga0157361, IMG submission 111481) | Fungus gardens microbial communities from leaf cutter ant in Ribeirão Preto, State of São Paulo, Brazil - Atta laevigata ALBM2 | ecosystem: Host-associated > Fungi > Mycelium > Unclassified ...
GTCTGAGGATTAGACCTCAGACTTAACAACATCTTTTGTCACTGTCTAAACTTCGCATTTTTGAACCTTTCAAGATTCTAAAGTACCAATCACAAATAAGTAAGTGACCATTTGTGATATCTACTAACTACTGTCCTAGTACTATAGTTAGATAATCACTCCACAAAGGAGATCCCTAAACTAGACAGCCTCTTAAAGAGTAGCTATCACTCCTCTGTATGTATAAGTCACAATAGACCCCAGCACAAGATTTATACTAAGAATACTAATCTACTTAACATAACTCAATTAAGAGATCAAATCTTGAATGCAATACCTGAGCTTGGTACTATATCTCTACTTGTAGCCTCTAACTGACTACAAAGTCCCCTTGAGCCAAGGGCCCAGCTATGTATGAAGATAACTAATGATTGTAATAATTATCAGTTAAGGGTTAATAAAAGAGTAGACAATATTTGAGATGAATAGTGTCCTAGATATGGTATCAAGTTCTTCTGTTAGTGACTGACACTTAAACCTAAGTTAAGGTAACTTAGGATCAAAGTACTTTAGGATTAGAAAAGAACTCAATAGAGTCCTTAATTAATTTGTTATATCCTATATATACTATTTGTCCTTGTTTATTATACAAGTCCATCTCTTTACTGGTTTGACTTTGGCTCATGTTACTTTTCTTGGTCATATTTGAGATAACTCATGATATTAGAAAATAGAGCAAGAGAAGGCATTTGAAAAGTTAAAAGGGATATTCACAATACAGCTAGTGTTAGTAGTACTAGACTTGGACAAGGAGATACAAGTAGAAGCAGATGTGTCTGAGTATACAACAAGAGGAATACTGTCAATGAGATATGAGAATGATAAGTAGAGGCCAGTATTATACTACCAGCAAATTTTTTTATAAAAATATAGTATAGGATATATATTATACCTCTGGATTTCACTATTGGAACCCACTTTAAAGATCTTCTACAAGCCCCAGACATAATCTAGATCCAAGAATGGGTACTTCTATTATGTAGTAGCTGAGCTACCACATGCTAGAATAGCATATATCTTAGGAGATAAGACTGATGAGCTAGTATCAGGTTTCTCAGAGACAAACTATTAATGTTGATGCTCTAGAACTCAGAGGCTCAAGAATACCTTTGAAATGTGATATAATTTCAATTTAGAGCAGACTTAGACTAATATAATACCAAGACAACAGATCAAAAGTCTATCAGTGACTAGTAATCCTATCACTGTTGGACTTAGTCAAGAAACAAATACACCATAGTACAACAACAATATTGATGACATTTGTACACACTGGCATGTGTTTCTAGATCATATTTGTAGTATAAGGAAACCAGTTTAGAGGTTAGAGGACATTGGCTAGGAGTGAAGTATAGAGGTGGAGGAGAATTACATAGTCATGTCTGGCAAGCATAAAGGATAGGGAGGTGATGTCTATCATATCCACATGGTGATGTCATGGAGGAGAGAAGTGAGAGTGGCTAGAAAAAGAAGAAGTTTCCATTTTCATTTATTTTTAATTGAGTTTCTAACATTTGTATATCATAATATATTTCTTAGAGTAAAGATTGATAAAAGGAGTCTCCTTGGCTCTTGCCTTTATCTTAGAAGCTTTTGAGGTCATAAATGCAATTATCTTGAGTATGTAAGGGGTAATCTTGGTAAAAGATTGAGTTGGTAAAGGTTTTTCTTTATATACCCCCATTCTTTCTTGAGACAAGATGCAGCAGATGCTCAGACAACCTTTTACAAAGTAACAGGCTTGAAAAGCCTGGCTAATTATCAACTCAGACTATATCACACCCATAAGGTTTGGTATGGGAGTATGGATGAGAGCTTGATTAAGTGTAGTTAAGCCTAGAAGTAGTTTACTGACTATTCTGCTAGTGAGCTTGTTATGGTGTGTAAAGGTAAACATCTTAGGAATACCATGTAAGGAGGATCTAGATTGAACTCACAATTATTTTATCTATTTTTACATTACAGATAAGTTATACTTCTACATTTTAATTTCTTTCTGATACCCTTATTTCCTCTTTCTCCCTACAAACCCTTTAGCATATGATTGAGGATATCACTGCTCTTTCTTTTTGCTAGTTACAGCTAACTTCTCTTTTGCCTCTTTTACTAGTTGCTTTTATTTCAAAGTCATTAAATGAAGCTAAAGGAAACTATGAAATTTACAACCAAGAGATATTGGCAATTGTCAGATGTCTAGAAGAATAGAGGCACTTGCTGAAAGAAGCACAGACAAAATTTGAGATCTGGAGTGACCACAAGAACCTTGAATACTTTATGAGTAGTCAGAAGTTAAATTATAGACAAGCTATATGAGCCCTATACCTATCCAGATTTGACTTCACTCTTAAATATGTGCCAGGCAACAGTATAGGAAGAGCCAACAGCCTTAGCAGATGACCAGACTGGCAAGTAGAAGTAGAAAGAGATAACAATATAAAAAGGTTAACAAGTTCAACAAGAGAAAGTATCTAGGATAAAGTCCTTTTGGTAGTTCTAAGCTGAGTTCTATTCTCATGTTATTTTTACTATTTTATATAATTAATTACTTAATGAATTGAAAAACAATAAGAAAATAAATGAATAATTAAAAAATAATAGAAATAGAAATAGAAAAAAAATGAAACATAATGCATAAGTAGCCTAGTAACTACCCCCATAACAAGAATAGAATGTTGGTTAAAAAAGAATAGTTAGAAGTAATGGTAACACAGGTGGCAGAAGTAATAATAGAAGAGGTAAATTTACTAAAGAAAATCAAGAGGTCAAAAGCAAAAGACAATGAAGTAATAAAAGTAGTTAAAGAGATAAACTAAGCAAAAGTAAAAATGCTAAGAGATAAAGAATAGAGAGGGAAAAACAAATTAATGCTATAAGATAGAAAAGTATATGTTCCACAAGATAAAGAACTAAGAGCAGAAGTAATTCAGCTATACTATGATATACTAGTAAGAGGATATAGAGAGCAGTGAAAAATGACAGAATTGGTTACCAGAAACTTTTGGTAAACAAAAGTAATATTATGAGAGCCCTAAAAAGGAAATAGTTTCCCATGCATTTGAACACCTAGTTCAAAACCTTAAGTTGTATAATGGGGTCAAGATATAAATAGTATGGGAACTTAGGTAATTAGATCACATGACAAGGTCAGGTGATCATGGAATATTCTGGAAGGACATGTAATTGTAGACTAGTAGTAGTACAGCCACTATAAGATTAGTAGCCCAATCCAGCAAAGAACTCCATTGAGTTCTTCTTAAACATCTACCTAGGGTGATCACTAAGAACTATCACAGTCTATTGATAACATAAGAACTCAATACCTAACAGTGACCTTGTACCTCGTGGTCTTACCACTCACTTACTCTTCATTGTCCTCGCTAGTGAGCACAGCGCTCATAAGCATTTTGGAAAGCAGGCTCTAGCTGTAAAGGGGACTTCTTAGTTAGTTAGGAACTGAGGGAGAAGACTAGGTACCAAGTCCAGGTATCTTGTTCAAGTCCTGACCTCGCAACTAGACATTGTTCTTTACTCTTTTCTCTGTATAAACTCTATGCTATGCTCCATTATGAGTGGTATATGCAGAAGATTGGCAGTTATTCTTTAGAAAGCTGCTTAGCTTAGGGGTCCTCTTCTGAGAGGCAATTGCATACCATATTATTAGAGCAGTAGTCAATAAGACAGTAGGACTCTAGATAGATGAAGACTTTATGCCCTATTAGACATAGCCTTAAATAGCAGCCCTGGAAGAAGAAGAATCATCAGAATACAAATCATCAACCCTCTCACCATCACTATCACCACCTGACATGTCTTGCCAACAGCAACAACAACAATAGTAGCAAGGGGAGCCCACTGCAGTGCCCATCCCTTGCCAACCACTACTACCCACCAGAGAGGAACAACTCCTCCCCATGATCGCTGCCTTGCAACAACAGGTATCTACCATGCTCTAGCAACAACAAGGGAGCTAAGTTGAGGTTGCCAGACCTCCTATCTTTAGCGAAAGGATGAAAGAAGTGAGTGTATTCATTAATGCAGCTTGCTTATATTTGAGAATGAAGATAAATAGAGAAGCAGCAATAACCCAGATTACCTAGGTATTATCATATGTGCAGGGGGGAGTGGTGGAAGCATAGAAGAACAATTTATTGGATGATCTAGCCAAGGAAGAGTCAGAAATAGAAATAGTGGAGGTGTTGTTCAAGAAAATATGAGATGAGTTTAGAGAAACATCAAAGGAGAAAAGGAAAATTGAACAGCTAATGATGAGTACATATAGGAGTTCAAAAAGATTGCCAGAGAGAACGACTATGAGAGAAGACCCCTCATTGAAGAGTTCAAGAGGGGGTTGAATGGAGCAATTAGGAGGAAGCTAGCTGAAGCAGAGAAACTGCTAACTACCATAGGAGAGTAGCAAGAGAGGGTGGTAAGATTAGACAGAAACCAGAGACAGAGTAGGGCAGAGGAGAGAATATTGGGAAGGAATGTGGTGTGCCTAAAGGGAAATGTACAGCCTAGGGATAGAGGTTATGGAGGAGGATCATATAAAGGTAAAGGGGGGCAGATCACATGGAGGGCAGGAAACAGTAGTGAAGGTTATTGAGGGCCAAGTATGGCAAATCAAGCAGATCCAAGGAGAGACCCAAATACAATGGATGTTGGCAGAGGAAGAGAGGAAGATAGGATATATTACCTATGTGGGAAATGGGGCCATATGGCTAGGAATTATTGGAAAAGAAAGAAAACAAAAGTAGTGGAGATGCTGTAAGAGTCAGCAAAAGAAAATGGAGAACAGTAAGCTCTCAGCTGTTCTCCAACAATCTGTATAGTGTATTGCACCCAGAAAAATCAGGCAATAAATTAAATTTCAACAATACTACTGAGAGAGTAAGAGATGTATGGTGTATACTACAACTGCTAAGAGAAGTATGGATAAAAGTAGAGCTAGAGAAATTGGAAAGTCACAAAGGGGTAGCAGTAAAAGCTTTACTGGATAGTGGAGCAACAGGCTTGTTCATAGACACAGCCTTTGCCAAGGGAAAAGGGTTTAGAATGGAGAAGTTAAAAAACCCATTATTAGTAAGAAATGTGGACAGAATAGTAAATATAGGGGGAGTAATAACACACCAGGTAGAGTGCAACATATTCTACAAAGGACATGTAGAGAGGGTTAGAATGGATATATATAACCTAGGGAAAATAGAAATGGTACTAGGGATACCATGGCTAGCTGCCCACAACCAAGAGATAGATTGGGAAAAGAGAAAAGTAAAAATGACAAGGTACCCACCCATATGTGGGAAAAGAAAGCAGGAAACTAGGAAAAAAATAGTAAAAAGAACAGAGGAGAATGAGGACAAAAAAACACTAAGAAAGCTAGTGTCCAAGAAATTTTGGAAGTGGAGAAAAGTGTTTGGAAAGAAAGAGTTAGAAAGGATGCCAGTGTAAAAGGCCTGGGACTAATGCAATAGAGCTAAAAGAGAGGTTCACACCACAAAAGGGAAAAGTGTATTTACTATCAAGGAAAGAGAGAGAGGAAGTACAAGCATTTGTAGAGGACTAGCTAAGGAAAGGATATATTTGACCTTCTAAGTCACCCCAAACCTCACTAGTACACTTCATGGCAAAGGATGGAAAATGAAGGATAGTACAGGATTACTACATAAACCAGTGGACAATAAAAAACAAGTACCCCCTCTCTCTCATAGCAGATTGTAAGAAAGCTAAACTCTAAGCTAGAATAAAGCCAACTGCTCTTTGTTCAGCGATTGACAAAGAGAACTCAATAGAGTCCCTGTTAGATTTTGCTATACTATATATACAATTACTATTGTGGCTATGCACCCTGCCTCCCACAGTCCTCATGTCCATTAGCTGACTTCTTTGTCATATGCTATGACTGTAACTTGTGACTATATGTGATATGACTGTCACATGACCATTCCGTGACCTCAGTCACACCTTTTGTGACTCTGTGACTGTCATGTGGTATTTCCCACACTCCACCTTAGTAATAATCTAAAGAAAAAGAAAAAGAAAAGAAAAGAAATATAAATATTGACTTAGCCATTTTGCCAAGTCATGACACAGATATATTGGATGAGATAGGAAAAAGAAAAGTATTTACAAAGCTAGATCTAAGATGGGGATACAACAACATCAGAATCAAAGAAGGGGATGAATGAAAGGCAGTATTCACAATACACATTGGAGCCTATGAACCCACAGTTATGTACTTTGGGTTAACTAACTCTCCTGCTACTTTCCAAACAATGATAAATGACCTGTTCTGGAATCTCATAAATCAAGGGAATACTGTCACCTTTATCAATGACATCTTAGTAGCTACAGATACAAAGGAGGGGCACAATGAGCTAGTAGAAAAGGTATTAAGGAGGTTAGAAGAAAACAACCTATTTGTGAAACCAGAGAAGTGTAGATAGAAAGTAAGAGAGGTAAAATTTCTAGGAGTAGTAATTGGTCCAAAAGGGGTAGAGATGCAAAAGGAAAAGGTGGAAAGAGTGGTAAACTGACCAGTACCCAGAAACGTTAAAGAGATGCAAAAGTTCTTAGACCTAATCAACTATTACAGGAGGTTTATAAAGGACTTTGCTAAAATAGCTGCACCATTACATGTACTGGTCAGAAAGGAACAAAAATAGAAATGAAAGAAAGAGCAGGAGAAAGCATTCAGAAAACTCAAAGCAGTATTCACTACTGAACTAGTCTTAGCTATTTCAGACATAAATAGGGAAATGAAAGTGAAAGCAAATACCTCAGATTATGCAACTGGGAGGGTATTATCGATAAAGTACGAAGATGGGAAATAGAGACCAGTAGCCTTTATCTCTAAGTCATTAAATGCTATAGAGCAAAACTATGAAATACATGACAAGGAAATGTTGGCAGTTATTAGGTGCCTAGAAGTATAGAGGTACTACTTGAAAGAAACAAAACTCGAATTTGAAATCTAAATGGACCACAAAAACCTCTAGTATTTCATGACGAGTCAAAAATGAAACCAAAGACAAGCAAGATGGGCCCTATACCTATTTTGATTTAATTTTGTATTAAAGCATGTTCCAGAGAAAAGCATAGGAAAGGTGAATAGATTGAGCAAAAGACTAGATTGGCAGGAAGGAATAGAAAAGGATAATGAAGATCAGAAGTTGATAAAGCTGGAATAGATTAGGGGAGCAGAAATGTTAGTGGAAGAAGGGAACCTAAAAGAAAGAATTAAAAAGGCACAAGAAGGGGACAAAAAAGTAGTGAAAACAGTGGAAGAATTAAAGAAAGCGGGAATAAAAATATTAAGGAATGAAGAATGGGAAATCGAGAATGGGTTAGTGATGAAAGAAAGAAGGATATATGTACCAGAAGGAGAGCTTAGAGGGGAAATAATATAACTGCACCATGATACCCTAGTAGGAGGGTATGAAGGAAGATAAAAAACAACAGAGTTGGTCACCAGGAATTACTAGTAGCTAGGAGTAACCAAGGAAGTGGGAAGATATGTAGATAGATGTGATACTTGTTAAAGATACAAGAATCAAAGTGAAGTACCAGCAGGAAAGCTGATGCCCAATATAGTCCCAGAAAAACCATGGAGCCATATCTCAGCAGATTTCATCACCAAACTGCCACTGGCCCAGGGATACAATGCTATCTTAGTAGTATGTGATTGCTTTAGTAAAATAGCATACTTTATAGCAACAACAGAGAAAACATCAGTAAAAGAACTCACAAAGCTATTTTGAGACTATGTATAGAAGTTACACAGACTTCCAAAAAGTATCATATTGGATAGGGAAGTGCAATTTATAGCAAGAATGATGAGGGAGTTGAATAACTTGTTGGGAATCCAAATGAAACTCTTAACAGTCTATTTTCCCAAATGGATGGGCAAATGGAAAGAATAAACCAAGAGTTAGAACAATACTTGAGGGTCTTTATTGACCATAAACAAGAACAATAGCTAGATTAGTTAGGAACCATGGAATTTGCATATAATAACAAAATCCATGCAGCAACAAAAATATCGCTATTCAAAGCAAACTATGGTCAAGATCCAAGAATAGGGTTTGAGGGAAGAAGAAAAGGAAAGTACAAAGTAGTAGGGAAATTTGTAGAAAGAATAAGGAAAATCTAGGAGGAAGCAAAGGCAGTACTGGGGAAAGTGCAAGAGGAAATGAAGAAGTTTGCAAATAGGAAGCAAGGAGAGGAAGAGGAGTACAGAGTAGGGGACTTAATACTGCTAAGTATAAAGGACTTAAAATGGCAAATGATAGGGAGAAGATTAGAAAAGTTGACAAAGCATTTTGTGGGCCCCTACAAAGTCAAGGGAATTGTCTCTAGTAATATGATAGAGTTAAAACTACCTAAATCTATTAAAATACACCTTGTGGTCAATATAAGTAAAGTAGAACTTGATAAACCACAAGTAGAGGAGCAGAAGAAGATACCACCAAAACCAATTATTATTGAAGAGAAAGAGGAATTTGAGGTAAAGAAAATCCTAAACAAAAGGACAGTCAGGGAGAAGGAGAAATTCTTAGTAAGATGGAAAGGATATACTATGGAGAAGAATACTTGGGAAAACAGGAAAAACTTAAAGAATGCAAAAGAGTTAGTAGAAGAGTTTGAGAGGGAGTATGGGAAAGAGGCCAAAGAACTAAGGCAACAGAAGCAGAAAGAAGAAGAGAAGGAATTTAGTCGTGAACTACCAAGAGAGTTCACAGCAAAATTACTATACAGTTGGAAAAAAAGAAAGTACAAGAAGGAAAGAGAAAAGAGATGGGATAAGAACTGGAGTCAATGGAAAAATTCCTCAGGACAAGGAAACTTGAAGAGGGGACCATGTTATGAGAGCCCCAAAAAGGAAATAGTTTCCCATGTATTTGAACACCTAGTTCAAAACCTCAAGTTATACAATGGGATCAAGATATAAATAGTGTGGAAACTTAGGTAATCAGATCACATGACAAAGTCAGGTAATTATGGAATATTCTGGAAGGACATGTGATTGTGGACTAGTAGTAGTACAGCCACTGTAAGATTAGTATAAGTAGTAGTCCAATTTAGTGAAGAACTCCATTAAGTTCTTCTTGAATATCTACCTAGGGTGATCACTAAGAACTATCATAGTCCATCAATAACAGGTAACAAAGGAAGTCAATGTCACAGAAACCTAGTCACATGTTAGTTTGACTTAGAATAAAGTGTATTTAGTTGTAAATCAATAAGTAGATAATAACTAATTACAAACTTATATACTAATGAAATATTCCAGAAACTTCCACCAGATCACAGTATTGGCTTGATTTCCCAATATGCCATTCAGTGTTATGAACATCGAGTGGAACTACAGTTATTATCAGCCTTGGTCTGATAATGAATGGTTAGTAGATGAGATGATAGCAATACAAGAAGAAACGTTGATGGCACAGAGCGAGGACATTACTATGCAGCAATAGAATGTTGAAACACCCTAGGAGACAATGGACTCATGGTATGGACAGGACTCTTCAGAGAAACTTTGGACTATCTTTCTTCTCTCTATTCTTGGACTTGTGCTAAATGGGACAACATTGGACTAACCCATTATTAGACACTGACTCACCTCTGACTCACTTGTCACCTTGTCACTGATCTGTCACTTAACTAGTCACTATTAGTTACAAGTAGTATTACCATATTGTAACGATTGTTACATCTCTAGTTAGGATAAATATAGACCAGAAAGAGAAGGGAATAGCAAGTTCTCTCTTTCTGTATTCCCTCTGTAAAATCTTACTCTGAGGAATCGGTGCTCTTACTTGTCTTAAAGACAATCTCAAGGAGTATTACTCAAAGTCTCGATAACATCTCTCCTCCGATATAACTTCACTAAAAACCTTAACTGGATCTATAAACAAAGGAGTGTAAAGATATCAAGTGTTAGATAAAGGCTTCAAGTTGAAACGTATATTCAACTGTGAGGTCTAGAGTCTTAACATTCAGAGTAAATAATGAATAAGACCCATGTATAGGATTTGAAATAAGAAAGAAAGGGAATTTTCAAAAGACAAAGGAATTTGCAATGAGAATGAAGAAAGTACATGAGGAGGCAGAAATAGCACTAAGAAAGAGCCAGAAAGATATAAAGAAATATATAGATAGAAAGAAAAGTGAGGTAGAGGAGTATCAAGTAGGAGACTATATGCTACTAAGCACAAAATATTTGAAGTATCAAATGCAGGAGAGACAATTGGAAAAACTAATAGAAATATTTGTAGAATATCATATGACAGAAAATAATAATTTAATAAGAATAATTTCTTTTATATTTTATTTATTACTAAATTTCACTTCTGAACTCCTATTGTCTACTCCTATAGGATCATAATATAGACTAGTTACTTGTACTCCTCCTATTCTAAACTTAGTATAAGTACTCCATTAGTTACATCCTAGTTTCTTAGTTCATAGATTAATGTCTCTTATGTGTTCTATCCTTACTCCTATCAATCTATATACCATTCCTCTCCTAAACTCCTGGCAACAATTCAGTCCTCCTAAAATATGCAGCCACAAGTGACAGCAGATCAAGGCACAGCACACGAGCTGAGACTAAGGTTGTTCCCCAATTTTTGTTGTCAATCCCCTTTTTCTCCAAAGTAACTCTGTTTCACCCTAGGTTACTTTGTCCCTGCTCTACACATATTTAACAGAATCTACAAACTTCCATTGGTCACTGTCATACTCAACTACCTCAACTTTACTATCCTCACTTGTTTGCTCCACTATTTCTGTCCTTCACACTGATTAATGTTTAATTCCATTTATTCAACTACAGTGTCTCCAATGAGTACAGTCTCCAGACACTCCAGTATGAAGCCTAAAATATATTCATGCCTAAAATTAACCAAATTTCACAAATTTACACCCTTAGAAGCAGGACTAAGATAGAATCACTTGCTAGATAGCAGGAAAGGCACAAAGGACTTTACCACCAAAAGCTAGCTACCTAACTGCATAGTAGTATATCCAGGGACATAAGGTCACTACTACCAACAGGCCAATCACTTGAGAACCAGTGGAGTTGAGCCCATAGCCCCACGGTGTTATTGCCAAGAAAAAGCAGCTTAGTTAGGAAAAAAGAAGCCTTATATGAAAAAGTCCAAAGAGATGCCTATCACAAGGAACAGGACTGGCAGCCTAGCAGGAGATAAAAATAGCTGCAACATCACTCAATCAGTGATGGCTAAGAATAAGAGCATATCAAGAACTGATCTACTATGATCAGAGACAAAAAAGTAACAAAAGAGCCTCAGGGAGTAGTAGAAACAACTTCTGAAACTCTCTAGGTAGAAAAGGAAAGAGTCAGGTCCCAAGTCACTGAGATAAGCCAAAGAAAGAAGAAGATTATTGCGGGATCAGTGGTAGGCAACCCAGTAATTCAGTAAGAGCAGAGCAAACCTGGCAAAACTAATCAAGAAAAGACAAAGAGATGTAGGATTTTCTATCACTACCAGAACAATCATTGTAATAATAGATTATGACTGGGTTTATTATTTTCTCTATTTTTCTGTATATTTCTTTTGTATTTCTCTAAACCTATAAAAACCCTCACTTAGTAGGAAGAGGGCAAGCAATCTTAGTCACCTCTTTCCTCTATTTGGGTTTTCAAAAGTGGAAATCTATTTTTAGAGTGATCAGATCAGTGATTAAGTTGCTTCAACTCAAGACTGAGTCAAACCAAAGAGACTACAGAACAAGTGACTTAGCCACAGGGACAACATTATAAGAGCTCTAAGACAGAGTTTAGCATTACTAGAAAGTCAAGTTATACAGGGAGGATTCAATGTCTCATATCTGATCACATAGTCAAGAGTACTACTGTGAGGATAGTCTGATCACATAGCCAGAGAGTGCTACTGTGAGGACAACTTTGAAACAGGGCATTAGGACAATACCAGGCAGGCAGGACTCAGGCACAGGGCCAAGACAGTAGTCTAGAATTGAGTTTCGAGTTTTGAACATCACTGCTACCACAGTACATCAGCAAAACTTTAATTTTACAACTTCCTTCCACTTTTGACTTCTGAATTCATTTCCCCACTAATTTGCATCTGATACATGGTATCAACTAGGGTACTTTTCTTAGGAGATCACATACCACAATCTTATTTAAACTTTTATCTTCACCACTACTTAGACAGTAGTAGGGGAACTTCTGTTTAAAAAGAGAACAGGAAAACCCTTAGTGTAAATAGCCTCTTCAACAAGTTATAGGAAAAATTCTCAGGACAAGAATTCTTAAGAGAGGAGTACTATTATGAGTCACCTCAACTATGACCAAAAGAATATAATATGGATTGGAGTTGAACCAGTAACTAATAGACACTTGTAAATTCAATGAGGACAAATAGTATAACTTGTATATATAGTGTAGCACAATTGATCAAGAACTCCATTAAGTTCTCTTCCAACCCTGAAGTACTTTGATTCTAAGTTGTCTCAACTTAGGGTTAAGTATCAGTCACTGACATGTAGTTATTTTGGAAGAAAGAGGGAGATGTTGTCTTTCTTATTGACCTGATCTTCCCACAAAGCATTGGTAAGTTGAGTTTCCATTCTTTTTGCATAGTCCAATGATGACATGGTGATATTGGATTCTATTGATAGAAACCTTTGTGAGTTGTTGCTTCTGTTAGTAGTCAAGAGACATCCTCCAGGATTAATATATGAGAGAGCATTGGTATTGGAATTTGGAATGTTCAACAGAGTTGTAAATTATATGAGGGGAAAAAATCAGTACATTTTACAAGTGCTACCATTGTTGATGGTAGTACATAGGAGAGAAGTGGATAAATGAGCTTATCTCTAGGGAATCAATTCTAGTATAACATATATTAATTTCAGA
>Ga0157361_1000642_pt1 | contig 12942 bp, 6 predicted proteins | sample AttlaeALBM2_FD_111481 | JGI IMG/M metagenome (GOLD analysis project Ga0157361, IMG submission 111481) | Fungus gardens microbial communities from leaf cutter ant in Ribeirão Preto, State of São Paulo, Brazil - Atta laevigata ALBM2 | ecosystem: Host-associated > Fungi > Mycelium > Unclassified ...
CTGTATATAAGGACTCATAGTCTGAGGATTAGACCTCAGACTTAACAACATCTCTTGTTATTATCTAAACCTTGCTTGAACTCTCTTGAAGAACTCTTTTCTCAAAACACAAATCAAGTAAGTAACCATTTGTGATAGATCTATTTTCATGAATACTTTCTTGCTACCCATATTGTCTATCAAGTCTGTAATTAATGGTAGTAGATAGTTGTTCTTTACTGTCTAGTCATTCAGATTACGGTAGTTTATAACTATTCTTTTACTTCCATTTTTTTTCCCTACAAAGAATACTGGCAACGTTTGAGAGGATTTTGATAGTCTAATATATCCCTTTCTTAGTTGGTCTTTCACAAAATTCTGAACTTTCTCTCTTACATTTTTGAATAGAGGGTAAATTCTTTCTTTTTGTGGTTTGAATGTTTCTTTGAGATCTATAGTGTGATCCCAAACTTTCCTCATTGGCATCCTTTCTGACTCTACTTTCTTGAATACCTTTCTCTACTTTAGAAACTTTCTTGGGACCATTTCCTCAATTTTCCTGTGGTCCTTCTCGATATCCTTTTCTCTTCCCCAATTCTCTTTATTATTTATTGCCTATTTGACAATTTTCTCTTCTTCTAGGGTTACTATCCTTTTTCCTCTTTTCTTTTTGTCTTCCTCTTTTATTTTTACTCTGTCACACAGGGGTGGGCATTTCATTATTTTGACCTCTCCTGTTTCCCAATTTATCTCTGGGTTATGTGCTACCAACTATGGCATTCCCAAGATTATTTCTGTTTTTCCTAGGTCACATATATTTATCCTCATTCTTTTTATATAATCTTTGTAATAGACATTTGCTTCTATTTGGTAAGTAATTGCTCCTTTACTATTATTTGTTCTATTCACGTTTCTGACTATTATTGGTCTTTCTAACTTCTGTAGCTTAAACCCATGCCTAGCTGCTATCCTTTTGTCCATAAACATCCCTATGGCACTACTATCCAAGAGTGTTTTTATGGTTACACCTTTATGTATATCTAATTTCTCTACTCCCACATTTAACTATACTTTTCTTAGCATTTTGAAGGTTTTCCTGACCTCTCTTTGACTACCCCCCTCCTTGGTTGTGCTTTTTCCTCTGTAGGACACACCGCTTTCTTCTTCTCCTTCTTTTGGCATTCATACTATCTCTGTCTATTCTTAATCACTCACTGCCTCCTATTCTTTTCCACATGATATCTCTTCTCTTTACACCTTTTACACTATACATACATCACTATTACTTTCTCTGTACACTACCCTAACTCCAGTAGGCGTACTTTCTCTGGCACTCCTTTGCCACAATGTTCTTCTGCTCTCCTTCTTAATTCTTCTACCAAACTTCTCTTCTATTCTTGCTGTGCTTCTTGTGGCTTAGCCATACATACCATCTCCTTCTCTTTTACCTTTCTTAACTTTCTTTTCTGTACTTTTTCCCTTACAGGATATGCTGGCCTCTCCCTTTGCTGTGCCTTTTGTGGCCTTGTTACACACACTCCTTTCTCCTTTCTTATCCATAATAGACACTCTTTGCATTTGTGCCCTTTTTCCCTGCACTTGAAATACTCAACCTCTACTACTCCTATTTTCCTTATTGTCCTCTCTTCCACTCTATACTGCATTATTCTACTTCTCAAAGTTTATACTGAGAAAAGGTACAAGTATACTATTAAACATCACTTATTTGTGAGGTCAGGTCTTAGAAATGATATCTGAGTTTGGTATCACTCTTTTACCCACTGTCTCTAACTGACAGTAAAGTCCTCTTATGTAAGAAAGCTAAACTCCAAGCCAGAATAAAACCAACTGCTTTTTGTTCAGCGATTGACAAAGAGAACTCAATAGAGTTCTTGTTAGATTTTGTATACTATTTATATATGAAGAGTAACCCTAACCCTTCCTTTTATCCCACACTTCCTTATGAGTCACTTTCCTCTTGTGTGTCTATTAATGAGAAAATAAAAGAAAAGAAAAAAAAATAATAATTAGAAACTTAAAAGAAAAGAAAATGAAATGAAATATTAAATAATGACTTAGCTGTTTTGCCAAGCCATGACAAGTAGGGATCTTCCCTGTAAAGTAATAGTGTAGCCCTAGTATTAGGACAGTAGTCAGTAAGAAAGTAGGTATTTAGTTAGATAAAGATCTTGTACCTAACAGACATAGCATAAGTAAGATCAACCCTTAATTCCATATCTTGAGGCATCAACACAATGTCTCAACAACAATATTGTCAACTCATGAAAAACCTACTTAAAAAAACTATGCACTGCTTTATTAAGGGTGTAGTTAAAAGGAAAGCAAAAAAGAAAATACTGAGAATATAAGAAGTTTGGACACCTGGTCCATAACTGTAGGAACAAAAAGAGAGAGAAAGAAAAATCAAACTCCCAAAATAAGTTTGAGATATTAGCAAGCAGGATGATGAGAAATAAAGAAGGTAGAGGATATATTAGGCAACAAGAAGTAAAAGAGAAAAGAAAGAAAGTCAAGTATTTTAGATGTTAAGAAATAGGGTACTGTAAGTAGAAGTATCCAAATATTGAGGTAGAAAAGAGAAGAGAAAAGAAAAAGTCAGTATATATGACTAGACCACAAAAGGCATAACAGGAAAGAAGGCTAGTATATCCCATATAAGAAAAGGCATAGGAGTACTATGATGAGTAGAGTATGTCTCCAGAAGATGTACTCCTACTTGAAAGAAAATAGATCATAGAGAAAATAATAACAACTTATGTAGATTGTAGAGAATATAAAGGCAATATCACAAATGGTCACTTACTTATTTGTGATTAGTACTTTAGAATCTTGAAAGGTTCAAAAATGCAAAGTTTAGACAGTAACAAAAGATGTTGTTAAGTCTGAGGTCTAATCCTCAGACTATGAGTTCTTATATACATAATTATAATGGTCTATACACTAGAACAGATCATCACATGCTACTACCTATTGTTCTACATATAGTAGTGCCTTTGTACTTAAAATAGTGATAACTTAACTATATGGAGGCTATCCTTTGTTCTAAGAAAAGGACAAATAACTATCTATGAGTAATTAATAAAATCTATGTATAAATATTGAGGCCTTCATATCTCCACTAATATTAATTGCCTTGAGATTATTTTAGGCTTATTTTGAGCATTATGAAGAAGGCTTTTACTGAGCCTAGAACCAAAGCATTGATCATGGTAGTTTCCAAGATATTAGCAATTTAATAAACAGTAACATAGTGGTTACCAGTTGATCTACTTAATATCTCGGCCAATATTGATTGTCTTAAGACGTAACTAGCATCAATCGAAAGGTCTTTTTGAGAGCTTTCTGTAGCCTTTAATACTATGAGAATTGTCAAATAATTGATGGAGATATGACCAAATGAAGTTTGTGACAGGCAAAAGGGTCTAAACCCACAAAAACTAAGGACAAGGGTTCTTTTTTGAAAGACAACTGAAAAATATATAGTATAAACTTTTGTCAAATACAGAAAAGATAGGGAACAGAGGAAAGGAGTTATAAATAGAATTACACTCTAGAACAGATGTATTGTACTACTTCAGAGAATAGATAGTACTTAGTAATGATAGAGAACCCAAAAAGCAAGCTCTAGTGGACAAGATAAAGACATTAGAGCAGAATATGACTTTGATAAACGATCTTGGCTTCAACTTATGTGTTGTGCCCTGGTCTCTAGTCATGAGGTCAGTTGCTTATTTTGGAATGGAAGGAAGTCATCAGAACAGAGGTCCTAGGGATATAGAATAGAGACTGAAGTGAGTAGTCTACTATACTATCCTACTATTTATAATTTTAGGAGAATTATTAGGGAAAATAAAATTACATAATTGTCAGATTTCTGGAATATAACAGTACTCTTTCTCTAAGGCTAAGCCCTCAAAGCTTTTATGCATAAGCAATTCAAATATCATCTGATTCCAATATTAAAAACCTTATTTTTATACACTCTCAATCTAAAACTTTACTACCATGTCCTTTGTTTCCACTTCAAGTGCCACTCTTTCCAATTCCAATAATGAGCAGTATGAGGCTGAACTAGCCAGAAGATGTGCTGAGATGGAGGCCTTACTTTGCCAGTAAAAAGAAAAGAAATAGCTTGAGTGTCAAGCCCAAAGAGAGGCAAAAATTATGAAATAAAAAAGATTGGAAGAAGAGACACGAAGAAAAGAGAATAAGGAAAAGGTATGGAGAAAAGAGGAGAAATACTAGAGAGATTTGGCTCATTATCTTAAGATAAACCATATTGCTGCTGTTAAACAGCAATATTACAGAAATTGGTCCAAGATGTTTTTGCTTTTCTCAAATCCTCCTTCTAATGAGGAAATGAACCTCATTAATCTCTCACCTTTGACTAAGAGGCAATGTGTTTAATATCTGCCCCAAGAAACTCCAGAGGCTTGCCAACAACGTGAGGAATTGGCAAAAGAAATGAAAGTAGCAGTTATTGATAAAGAAAGTCCTTGCAAGAGGTACATAGACTTCAGAATCTTGTATATACCCCAAAATTTGCTATGGGTTCTTTTTTTTTTTTACTTAATTTCTGTTACTTTATTAAGTTTTGTAGTTATGTAATGTCATATGCTTTCTGTGCCAAGGCTAAGACTGTCTATAAGCCTTTTGATGTTAACAAGATACACACAAAGGCCAAGGCAAAAGCAGTTCAAAGGTCTAAAGCAAGGAAGACAAAGTAACAAACAGATGCAAAGTGGAAGACGGAGGTTTTGAGAAAGTTAAAGGACTTGAGTGAGTTATAGGGTTTAAGGAAGGATATCTAGAGGATTGTGGTATCATCAGAGAAGTTGGCTAGCATAGAGGGCCAAGATTCTAATGAGAAACAAATTTCATGGCTAAAGTCTAAGGAAGAGGATACAGAGGTACAGGGAAGTACTCAGAAGAGAAAGTAAAGGAAGCAAAGGTCAAACAAAGTAGAGGAGAAGAGAGAAGTTGAGGAATAGGAAGAAGAGAATAGAATAAAAGGTATAAAAGAAGAAAGTAGTGGTTTTTCTCCAGTCATGTACTCTATCAGCACTGGAATTTTTTAGTTTTTTCTTTTTTATTTGATAAATATTATTTTTTGTTTTTCTGTGGATAGAAAGTAGATGTGAGTGATAGTAAATAATAAAACAAGAATACAAGTATTAAACAACCACTGTCAGTGAGCTAACTTCTGAGCTGGAATAAAGCCAACTGCTCTTTATCAGTATTTGACAAAGAGAACTTGATAGAGTTTCTGTTGGATTTACTACACTATATATACAATTACTATATGGCTATGCTCCTTATTTCCCATGGTCTCTATGTTACTTGTCAACTGACTTCTTTGTCACATAATGACTGTGATGTGACCATTCTGTGACTGCTGTCACATGATATCTTCCCACACTTCACCTTAGTAATTAAAAAAATATATATATTAAATAATGACTTAGCTATTTTACCAAGTCATAACAACTGTAAGAAAGGACTGTAAAGGAATACAAGTATACAAGTTTTGCAATGGAGCAATGAAGATTGTTTCTGAATACAAGTATCAGATTGCAATGGAAACTGCGAAGCAAAATACAAGTAGACAAGTTAGTGTAAAGGAAACTGCATTCCAAAATGTGTGTAAATACTCAATTTTTTTTTTTGAAACTGGAGTGAGTACAGAGAAACAAAAGCAAAAAATGGAATGAAGGGTATCATTAGAATTATAATGGTCCTGGTTTAGAGAGATATTTGAGATGAAAATCACTTAGTAATTCCTTTGTATATTCTAGTTTTGTTGTTGGTAACCATTCAGAGTTGTCATCAGTATCTTTGTATCTCAGTCATATAACCTTGTATAGCAACTTGCATGCCCTCCAGTGGTCAATATTAAAGTTGACTATTTTGGAGATTTTGTATTCTGGTTCTCTGTCAATGATTACAGGTGCTAGCAAAGGCTTAAAATGCTGCAGAAAGGTGTTAGATATGGCTGGTTCGAGCATAGAGACATAGAACACAGAGTACATGGCTTTTATGGTGTCTAGAAGGTAAAGTGTAAAGAATTGTAGACTGGGCTAAGCAATTATTTCATATGGTCCAAGGTACTTTTTGGAGAGTTTTTTCAATAGGCAAGTCATTTGAAAGTACTATACTCTAACGAATACTAATTGTCTAACTTGGAAGTCCAGTGGTTGGTATCAACAAGAGTTGGTAGAGAGTTGCTATTGTTGTTAGGCTTTGGCAATTTCCTCTTTGAGCATGCCTTGTAGTTTGTCAAGATTAATTATAAAGTTATAGGCACGAAAGAAAGCTATATCTTGTTCTGGGTATATACTGAGATTAGGATGGTATCCTTTGTTGACAAAGAATGGGAAGACATCAGTGGTAGCACTAGGAGCATTGTTATAAGAAAACTCAGCCAGGAATAACAGTTTAGACCAGTTGTTCTGTTGGTAGTTACAGTATATGCAGAGGTACTATTCTAATGTCTGGTTGGTCTGTTCCACTTGACTGTTTGCCTTTGAATGATAGCCACTGGTAAAGTGAAGTCTTATATCTAGGGTGGTATCTAGGGAGCAAAAGAAGTGAGAGACAAACTTAGAGCTACTGTCATAGCCTTAACCATGATCCTGAACTTAGCAGAATATTACCTAAGATTAGTCAGCATACCTGAAGTATACATTGATTTAGTCAGTATATCTTAGCTTTGTTCTTCCATAGGCAAAACTTCAATCAACTCTTTCTTCTTCTCCCTGACCTTCTGTGATCCTAGCCTGGACCTTAATTCCTTCAACTTGAAGCTGAGGATTGGTACAGAGGCTAGTTCAACCCTTAAGGTTGTAACTAAATCCTTAATTACTCTCCTTTTCTTGTGAAGTTTTCTGGTCATTAACAGCCATAGTCAAACATAATATAAGATAGAACTCTGTGTTTTGAAAAAAACATAGACAACAAAAAGGTATACTAATTCAGCTGAACTAATGGTGTTATGAGTGGAAATGAATATAGCTTGTTTCAACAGATGATCCACTATAACTAGAATGGTGTTAAAACTAGAGGAGGAAGAGTGTTTCTCAATGAAATCCATAGAAATTGAATTCCATGTATATTTTGGGATAAGGAGTTATTAGAGGGATCCATATGGTCTGTGATGCTGTAGTTTGGATCTTATACAGGTAATACAAGACTTACAGAACTTTTGTATATTGTTGCAGATGTTTGACCAGGTATAGTGTCTCTGTATCTTATTTTGGCCCAGATGTCCTACTAGAACATGGTTATAGTAATACTAGAGAACTCAGAGACATAAGTTGGCATTATTTGGAACATACATCCTGTCATCAAGTCTGAGGAAACCTGTGTCATCTTTTGACCAATATTCTTTCAGATGAAGTAAATGTTCAGAGATAGAAGAGTTGAAGAGAAGTGCTACTAGAATATCAAAGTGGAGTTAGTTTTGGTCCAATATCATAGTTATGCAAAGTATCAGAGTAGTGAGAATGGTTGTTTGGAGAAATACTGCAATTTGTTTATGAGTAAAGACTGAGTGGAAATTATAAGAGTTCACTAAAGCATAGCCATTATCTTCCTCTTTTGGATAGATATCCCATTGTCTAGTGAGTATGTCTAGTTTGGTACCAAGACATCTAGGGCAGAATTAAATTATAAGGTTAAATTGGGAGAGATATTCTAGCTATCTTGCTTGTTGGTATGTTAGAATCTTGGTTGTTGAGAAATATTCCAAGTTCTTGTGATCTATCACATGTTACGACCTTAAAGAGTAACTCAGATTATAATACTCAAATAAAGACTTGAGAATAAATTAAGAGTAGAGAAAGAAAGAGAATGATACAATTGGTAAAGCATAAGGAATACAGAAGAGTATCTACTGTATATAACCTATGTACCATGAGGTAGAAATGAGGAGTATATATGGTAAACATGAGGTCTACTGAGTAAAGAACATGCTCCACCAGTGAGGTGCTGACTGAGCTATTAGATATATGAAGTGATATGAAACAAAAGAAGCAGTCCATATGTAGAACACCTGGAGTCAATGAGGTCAATCATTATATTACAATGTCAATTGGCAAAGTGGATTCCTCCAAATAGTATTGCCAAATTTTGAAAGCCTCGAATATTGCAAGTAATTCTTTGTCATGAATATCATAGTTAAGCTCTAAAGTAAAGAATATCTAAGAGTGAAATGCTACGGGGTGGATTTAATTATCTTTAGTCATAATAGAGAGAACAGCAGCAAGATCATAGTCTGAGGCATTGATTTCTATGACAAGTTGTAGATCTAGAACCCAATATGTAAGAATAGAAGTAGAGATAAAAACTTGTTTCAGGGTATTAAATGCTACTTTACATTTGTCATCAAAATTCCATGGAGTGTCCTTTCTAGTAAGACAAGTGAGCAAAATGACTATATCTGAATAATTGAAAATAAAACGCCTATAGAAGTTGGTGAATCCTAGAAAGGATTAAACATCCTTTATTTTCTTTGGTTTTAGCTATTCCTGAATGGTTTTCACTTTAGCATTGGACATAGTCAAGCCAAATGGTGATAGAACATAGCCTAGATATTTTACAGAATTTGAGTAAAATTTGTATTTTTTTGCCTTTATATACAATCCCAATTTTTGGAGTTATTTTAATATCTCTTTGACATAATTCTAGTGTTGTGCGATATCATCAGAGTAGATTAGAATATCATTTAAGTAGACTACTACATACATATCAAGAAGGTTGAAGAACACGTCATTCATGAAGCATTAAAAGACAGCTGAAGTGTTAGTTAGTTTAAACAGTATTATTGACCATTCAAAGGCTTTATAGTAAGTTTAGAAGGTAGTTTTCCATTTGTTCCCTTTGGTAATGCAAACCAAATAATACACATGTCAAAGGTCAATTTTGGTGGAAATACAAGTCTTGCAGGAAGAATCTAGGAAATCAAAGATGAAGGAAAGTAGATATTAGTCTTTTTTTGTGATTTTGTTGAGTTTATAGAAATCTACACAGAGCTAGAGAGAACCATCTTTCTTCTTTACAAATAGGACTGGCGTTCCATAAGGAGACAACATTGAGCAGATAAATCTATTGGTAAGGTTTTTGTTAATAAATTCCTTTAGTGTTTCCTGTTTGAATTAAGACAAGGAGTATATGGTTCCTACTAGAGAATGGGAATCTTTTTCTAGTTCATGTCATGACTTGGCAAAACAGCTAAGTCATTATTTATATTTCTTTTCTTTTCTTTTCTTTTCTTTTTTTGTCACAATATCACAATTGGTGTGAGAAATAGTCACAGATGGTCACGTCACAGTGTGTCACAGTCACAGTGTGTCACATGACTAGAGTAACATGAGGACCATGGGAGAGTAAAGTGCATAGCCACAGTAGTAAAGTGTATAAGTAGGTAGAGAAATAAGCGAGAACTCTATCGAGTTCTCTTTATCAAACTCTGAACAAAGAGATAGTTGGTTTAATTTCGGTCATCAGACTTTAGACACTAACAGTTCAATTCAGAGGTTATAAGGATGGTAGAGGGCAAGTGTTTCTGCTTTAGACTTGCTAAAAACATTGGCATACTCGTGGTATTCCTCTAAAATAGAGGAGAGATCAATTTTTTCAGAAATAGTAGTGGATTTGGCCTGTACTGTGGGATGAAATTGAAGGAAAAATGTTGTCGAGCCTGAGAAGCATAAGGTCCAGAGTAGGGCTGGTACATTGATAATTATGATGTGAGATTGCTTGGGGTTAGATAGGAACATCTCAGATAGAGTAAACTATAGAGAGGTTTCTGCTGGAGAGAATAAAGTATTTACCAAGGTTTCAACAGAAAGAATAGAAGCCAGACTTTGAAGTAAAGATAGTGGTTGGAAAGATATTGACCCAGAAACCCAGTCAATCAACAGATTGTAGCAGGTGAGCCAAGAGTAACCTAAGACCAGAGAATAACAAGAATCAAGTGGAGTGACATAAAAGTCAAAAGTCATGCACTTACTGAAGGGAAATTTTACAGGCAATAATACTACCTTAGAGATAATATTATTTGAGGTTCTATCAAACAGGTGCAGTTCCATAGGCAGAGTAGTAGTAGTAGGCAGAGAATGTCCATAAGCAAAAGCAGAGTCCAAGAAACAGTATGTAGATCTGGAGTCTACTAGCATACAAATGGATATAGGCTGGATATGTTCTAGAGTATATACCAAAGAAGAAACTAAGGGTATACAAAGGGAATTGAGGTCAGAAAGAGCAGACACATTGAGATACATTAGACTCATAGTTGCACAAATGAGTTTAATATGACCCTCAATTTGTGTTGAGTCTTGGGGGCCACGCTCTAGTTTTCTGAGAGGTTTTTGGAAGGCAGAGTTTCTTGTTCCTCTAGAGTAGTTAGTCATGCCCTTATCAGTTGTTTTCTAGGGCATCTATCTATCTTATGGTCCTTCAATCTACAATACAGGCAGAGATTATTGTCAATACAGTACCTATGCTCATTACCATTTAATTTACCATCTCTACCTATTTTGTCAGAGAGATCAACATGTGGAGTAAATGGGAATGATAACTTAGTGATAGTAGATGTTGGTCTGGGGGGTTTCAGGGAATTCTATGAGGGTGTAGATTGTGATGGAATTATAAATGACTATGTCAGTGTCTAAAGTCTGATGACCGGAATTAAGCCAACTATCTCTTTGTTCAAAGTTTGACAAAGAGAACTCAATGGGGTTCTTGCTTAATTCTCTACTACTTATACATTTTACTACTATGGCTATGCGCTTGTTCTCTTACGGTCCTCATGTTACTCTAGTCATGTAACACCTTGTGACTATGACTTGTAATGTGACCATTTGTGACAATCCATCACACACCCCATTGTGACATTGTGACAAAGTCATATGATACTTTCCCATGCTTCATCTTGTAGTTATAAATAAGAAAAAAAAAGAAAAGAAATATAAATAATGACTTAGCCGTTTTGCCAAGTCATAACAGACTAGGAATGAGATGGAGCAGAACTTTGTAGGAAGGTAGAATACTAAGTCATCTTATCCTGTTTTCAGTTGTGACTGTCTGCTGCCTCTCTCTCTATGTTCCAGAGACAATCTCATTCACGATAAAGAGACTGGTTATTTGGTAGGAGTTTTTCTGTTTTCTTTTTAAATAGAAGTTTCCCTAACTACTGTCTAAGTGACAGTGAAGATAAAAGTTTAAATAAAGATAAGTGATCTCCTCAGGAAAGTACCCTAGTTAACACTGTGTATCAGCATAGTGTCTCTCATGCAAATTTGTAGGGAAATAAATCCAGAAGTTGAAAGTAGAAAGAAGTTGTAAAATTAAAGTTTTGCTAATATACCATGGTAGTGGTGATGTTTGAAACTCGAAACTTGATTCTAGACTACTGTCTTGGCCCTATGCCTGAGTCCTGCCTGCCTAGTATTGCCCTAATGCTCTGTTTCAAAGTTGTCCTCATAGTAGCACTCTCTGGCTATATGATTAGACTATCCTTATAGTATTACTATTGACTATGTGATGAGATATAAGACTTTGAATCCTCCTTGTATAACTCAACTCCCTAGCAATGCTAAACTCTGTTTTAGAGCTTCTATGACATTGCCCCTGTAGCTAAGCCACTTGTCCTGTAATCTCTTTGGTTTGACTCAGTCTTGAGTTGAAGTAACTTAATTACTGATCTGATCACTCTAAAAATATATTTCCACTTTTGAAAACCCAAATAGAGGAAAGAGGTGACTGAGATTGCTTGCTTTCTTCCTACTAAGTGGGGGTTTTTATAGGTTTAGAGAAATACAAAAGAAATATACAAAAAAATAGAAAAAATAATAAACCCAGTCATAATCTATTATTACAACAATTGTTCTGGTAGTAATAGGGAATCCCATGCCTCCTTATGTAAGAAAGCTAAACTCCAAGCCAGAATTAAGCCAACTGCTCTTTGTTCAGTGATTGACAAAGAAAACTTGATAGAGTTCTTATTAGATTTTCTATACTACTTATACAACTACTACATGGTCTGTGCACTACTTTCCCATGCCTATCATGTGACATCATGTGACTATGACATGACACTTTCCCACACTCCCTTCTGTATAGTAAGTCCAAGATAAAAGAAAAAGAAAAGAAAAGAAATATAAATAATGACTTAGCTATTTTGCCAAGTTATGATACCTTGTCCTTTTTTGATTATTTCCTATTAGTTTTGCCAGGTCTGTTCTGCCTTTGCCAAGTTACCAGGTTGCCTACTACCAATCCCATGGTGATCTTCCTCTCTTTTTGGCTTATTTTAGTGACTCAGGACCTGACTCTTTCCTTTCCTACCTAGGGAATTTTGGGAGTTATTTCTACTGCTCTCTAAGGCTCTTTGTTACTCCTTTATTTCTGATCATAGTATATCAGTTTTGATGCACTCTTATTCTTAGCCATCACTGATTGAGTAATATTGTGGCTATTCTTATCTCCTACTAGACTACCGGTCCTATTTCTTTGCTAGGCATCTCTCTAAACTTTTCTACATAAGACTTCCTTTCCCTGACTAAGCTGCTTTTCTCAGCTATGATGCTATTGTCATGCTGAACAGTTGTTCAGGCAATAAAAGTGATATTTTTCACTATAATAATGAGAATAACTAGCTTGAGAGACAAGTTTGGCCCTCTAGAGATATTATTAGATGTCCAGTCGTGGACTCAAGCATACCACTTGAGTAGCAGAGTAGTGGCTGTGACCACCACTACAGAGACCTTATAAACATTGTCCAGAGAATTTCATAACAGATCTATAACAGAACTCCCCTTATCACAAACTTCATTCGGTCATATCTCCATCAATTCTTCGACGATTCCCACGGTCTCAAAGCCAGCTTAAAGCCCTTAAGAAGACCTTTCGATCGATGCCAGTCACGTCTCGAGGCGATCAATA
>Ga0157361_1000643_pt1 | contig 12925 bp, 14 predicted proteins | sample AttlaeALBM2_FD_111481 | JGI IMG/M metagenome (GOLD analysis project Ga0157361, IMG submission 111481) | Fungus gardens microbial communities from leaf cutter ant in Ribeirão Preto, State of São Paulo, Brazil - Atta laevigata ALBM2 | ecosystem: Host-associated > Fungi > Mycelium > Unclassified ...
ACTTGATCCTCTTGATTCTACAACCATCGCTACACTTACCCGGGTCGAGCTTTCGGAACCTGGGAAGCGACCTTGGGAATCAACCAAGAGTGGATACCTAAAGTGGGCGACGGAAAGACTCTTATCTCGAGCTAGGGAGCACACTGGGGAAAAGATTGAGGTGACAAACCTGGTAGACCATGCGGAACATGTCGGTCAGGCAGAAAAGCTACGAAAAGCGATAGAAGACATGCAGGAAAGTTTGGGGCATACAAATTGAGAGCAAATAGGTAATGGAAAACAGAAATTCCATTGACATAATCCAGAGTGAGAAGTGGCCATTGGATCATTATCGCGTAATCACTATCTGCACACTAACGGTGTAAAGACTGTCCAAAGCAAACACTAACGAGTTTTGCGACAAGTGAGAAAATTGCTGATCTCACTATTGAAAAACCTGATGCAACTTTTGAATATCTGTTCTGAACGAGGCTACAATATTTGCCCTTGAGCTCAAGAGCAATCTCATCTCGATCTTTCTGTCAACCCCATTTGACGATGGTCTGGGCAATCCGACTGACGTTGTATTTGAGAACAGTTTCTTTTCTGCGTATCACATGAGTCTTTGTACGTGTTTTCATTTGGCACTCGGAATGGTTTTCGTGCAAGTGGCCAGGCTCTCTTCGTGCTCTCTTCGCATCACTCAGCAATGTCGAGTTAAGGCATGGATTCCTTTCGCTGTTCAAATAGGATCTTCAGCGATTCGTGAGATCTCTAGCAGCTGTACGTATTCATCATCGAGTATTTGAACGAGATAGAAATGTACACTCCTCTAGGCTCTTTCTGTGCTTATCTCTTTTTAGTAGCACCTCGTCTGCATATATCTTACTTTCATCTAGTAGATCGTCGTCTATAGGACTTCCATTCTCCAAAGAATCTGAATTCTCAACCGAGTATGTTACAGGCCAACACCGTTCCATCAACTTGTCAAGGGCCTCCATTCCTGTGTTGTGTGCTTTGGATTTTGATTCCAATTCTGGCGTTTTTTTCTTCTCGATGACCTCAGGCGGAAAAAAAGGGAAGGTTGACGTAACAGGTCACTTAAAAATTGATTTTTGTCCTACCCACCCTCATGTGAGTGTGTGTAGCTCCTTCTCTACTTACATTCAACGATTCCCAGGCCTCCAAAAGGTACTATTAAGAAGAAAATCGCGACCTCGGATGGAATTGCAACTTCCTATATACCTGTCAGTGTTCCCTCCTTCGGAGTTGACAAGAAATCTTGACCAATATAAAGTTATAAAGTCTCTGGCAGAACAATATACATACCTCAATATCCACAAACCCTTCAAAAATACTCACTATACAAAGAATACTCAACGAAGGGTAAAAATCTGAAAACTATCCTGGGCCAGGAGCGCGAATAACGCAGCATGAAAAGTGACCGGATCGGGGCTCGAACCCAGACCCTTCTGGAACTGCACCAGATGCTCTACCATTGAGCTATCAGGTCTACCAGGGTATCACAATGTGACCGGATTCCCCATTCCGTCAGCGAATACGAGAAGGCCGATCGGGAACGATGTCACCAGGCGAGGGTGGAAGCGGAGGCTCGGGATCAATTCAGGGTGTGTGTTGACGGAGAAGATGAGAGCTCCCAGACTCGAGAGGACGATGAAGGGACTGCTACATGTGTGTGTGGCCAAGTTCTTAACGGTTTATTCTGTGGATGCAGATACCTCGATCGAAGCACCACCTTCTGTCCTTCCTCAGAGCCGGTACTGTGACATCACTGGGCTTGAGGTGATTGATACACTTCTCATGCAACTGAAATATCCTGGACGCCCTTTTGCAGGCACCATTTACAGATCCAGCAACCGGCCTACGTTATCACGACAAGAGCGTGTATGAGTATATCAAGTCCCTGGTCTGTTTATTCTGTTGGATGTACTTTGAAAGATGTGCCCATATGAGATATACACAGAATACAAGTATGACGAAAGAATACCTATCTGGTATGCACATGCAAGTGCAAAAATAGACAGCTGACTGACTTATACAATAGCTCGTGGTGTCAATTATATCGTCAAATAATCCGAGATATCAGATTCTATAATTATCAAAGGAGCTCTCTTGAACAACAACTTGAATTATCCATCCAGAATAGTCTTCCTCATTTGTGTAGCCCCTGTCTGTATTGGTCATGTGGATGATTTTGAAATTATTACGTCCACATCAAAATTGTCACAATGAACAAAGTATGGTGGACCCAAGGTCTTTTTATGGCAAGGAATTTGTTCCATAGGATTCCTCGACCGTTCTATTCTCCTATCCTCCTATCGTCGCATGTTCGTTCCAATCTCAGACTTTTGCAGCCTGCTATCTGCTTCTCAAGCTCTCAGTCCCCGAACGATTCTGCATCACGCCTTTTCTATCACCGTATTGAACTGCCAACATCCATATCTATGTCATTCCCAGCATGTGCGCTATCCTTTTCTCCCGAAATCCCGCCATCGTCTTCGTCAAAGACTATAATAGGATGGATGCCTACCCAAGAAGGTGCCTCATGCCCAGCTCCGAGTCCTCCGTCTAGATCTACAGTGAATTCCGCTGATTTTGTCCCGAATCGTGAGCCGAGGTTCTGCCGGTACAACTGTTTTTAGTTGACATAACTCTAGCTGCGTTTGTTGAAGTGCTCCACTCTGCAATCAAGGATGGGCTCACAGAGGGTATTGATGAGACTCAGAAATCAATGGCTATGCAAACAAACCATGGCTGGATGCATATTCACGGTATGTCCAACTTTTGAACCGAAACAGCTAATGAATGTTTTTTTAACGTGTATAGACCAACGCAACATACCAGCTCTCAACCGAATCGGGGATCCAGATGATATCATTGGAACAGTTCTAGTGGAAAACAGTGAGGTACTCTGACTGTCAAATTTGTGGGGAACGACCTGCGATTGATTGCTACCGTAGATTCGCCCAGAGACGTACCAACCTATGCCCGCGTATCGTTTGGTGACATCTGATGGACCTATGCAACTGACTCCAGGACTTGCCAAAAAGCTACAAGCTATCTTATTGAAGATTGCTGAAGTAGAGAAAGCTTCACCATGAATGAGTGAGTGATGAGGTACCCAGTGAAAGCGAAATGAGAAAACAAAAAAAGGCTCTCCGGGGAATCACAGCCATTACTTCTACTTTCACTTAGGTATCTGTCTTTTCTGCAAAGAGGACTGACTCCCTTTAACATGAGACCTTGAACAAAAATATGGCATGTGTATCGTTCACTCCTGCCTTTGCTGCCAACTACCTCGAATATAATGAGGTAGTCTACGATGTGTGTTTTTCTTCCTTGTCTGAATGCTCCGTGGTTGGCTACTTTGCTTTCGTTACCAAATAACAGTTTGATTTTTGCAAAGACATCCCCATCTTTGGGAGCTGCCTTCTTTTGTCAATTTTGTTAATCTGCTTCAGAAGCATCAATGTCTGCTGTGCCCCCCCCTCTGAATTGGGCTGATATTGTAGTGACTTTCTTGTCTTAATGTTTTTCTCCACCCATCTTTCAATTTTGTTCCATCTCTGTTAAGCCATCCCCAGGTCTGTGTTGATTTCATTATTATAATTTTCATCTGCATTGTGGGTGCCTTGCCACTGGTACTAGTGCTGAGGTTTCTGCTCTAGTCTATCCAATTATTATGATTACTTTGCTATCTGTTGTGGTGTTGTTTTATATTTCTTTGCTATTATCTGATATTCTTTCTTTGCTGATCTGTAGTGAAATTAGTTTCTGTAACTTTGGATTCTTTCTCTTCTAGGTTGTTTCCCTATACTTTGATCTTGTCACGCTTGGTGACCCCGTAACGCACTGAACTCCTGCCTTACTTAATCAATGCTTAGGTCATCAGCTCCACCTCTCCAAGCTGCTCCGAGGTACTTCAACACCATTACTACCTTATAGTTAGTTAGTTTCATTCTCCCTTAGGAAAACTCATCTCTTGTCCTTACTTCATCTATTCCTCTCAATTTTATTCATTGAAATACTGCAAGGGGAGAGTGTAAGAGAAGGCACAACCTTTAGTTGAGGCCACCCCCAACAGAGAAAACCCAGAAGTCATTCCTGATAGTAGAACAAAACTACTATTTCCTACACTATTATCTTCCGAGCTGTATTCTCCTTGATTATCATCCAGAAGTCTAGTCATGTCCAGAACTCCAAACCTGGACCCATGTTTGGAACATCACCTGTAAAAGGACGGTGTCCAACCCACCATTCCTAGAGAATTCACAATAACCTCTGTCAAATGCCCCCTTACTGCTTCCTGTAAGGGGACAGCCCTAGTATCGCTTAGATAACCTGGTAGGGATTGCATTATCTAGCATTCCCATGGATTCTCAAAGTCCACAGTACCTAGTTCCCGCATCCTCTAGTTTGGGTCTCTATCATAGTACTACATAGCCATATCTGGTAGTGTAGTTATTATTGTCTGGTACATGTGACCATAGTGACTAGCACATGGACTGGCTAGTCTAGTATAAGTAGCTAGTGATATATGATAGAATACCTTACCTCAACAATAGTTTGAGCTCCTGGGCTATCTATTACTCTAACTTAAGACGCCTCTTCCACTAATGCTGAGTGTGTTCTGGGACACCTCTGAGTGCCCCCTTATACTTCCCAAGCCCAAAATCTTTGGTTGCCCTCTCAGGAACTGGCTGACAAAGTTGCTGAGGAGTTGCCACCAGAAGGGACAGACTGCATTCTAGAAAGTCACCAAGAATACCCCAACTGCCCATCTGAGGCCTTCCAGGACCCACCTACCCATATTGCAGGCTTGGACTTACAGGCAGTATTGATGGCATTTGTAAGGGGACTTACTCTACAACTGCTTAGATCACACGGTAGGGTTCGTGTGAGCTAGCGTTCCTGATCATCCGTGGAAGTCCGCGGTTATATGTCCACTTCCCTCTAGTTCGGGTCTCCATCATAGATACTAGATAACCATATCTGGTGGTTTAGTTATTATTGTCTGGATGCATGTGACTACTGCGACTAGTGCACAGACCAGCTACTCTAGTATATATAGGTAGTGATGTACGGTAGAATACCTTACCTCAACAATAGTTTGAGCTCCTAGGCTACCCATGGCTCTAACTTAAGACTCTTGCTCTACTACATTACAATGAGACTGGTGCCTCTCTGAGTGCGCCCTTACAGCATTGGCCAGACAACCCAATTCGCAGCCGAAAAAGAGGAGCAAGAGGGGTCAAGGAACCAGACCTGTTTAGTAGAGGCAGTCCAGATGAGCTCTGAGCCTTTATATTCCAATGTCAAATATATTCTCATGCTTGCAAAGGTGAATTTACCAAAGACACCAAAAAGATTTTCTTCACCATTTCCTACCTTCAGGGTGTAGTGTTAGGGGCTAAAGGCACTCAGAGGTGTCTTAACCCTAAGCTAGGTAAAGGTCCCGGAAGCTAAGGTGATATTTGAGTGAAGCTAGATCTAACTACACAAGTAGTCTTATATACTAAAACTGATGGTCTGTGTGCACTAGTTATGTGAACACTAACTAATAATACTACTGTCCTATTTATAGATCAACAGGCACATCAAAGCGGACATAGGAGAGAAGGGAAGGAGAGTGTGGGATAGCATCTCACAAATACTTATAATAACCCTTTAGGTGGGAGCCGTACTCACGATCTAGGCTGTTCCCTAGGGTGTCCCCTTACATGTAGCTCTTGACTATTTTGAATCTTTCATCAGTGAGGTAGAATCATACCAGAACTTTGACTTCTTAGAAGAGTGGTCAGCCTTTGTCCAGAAGCTTTCCAATCTTTTTGGTTCTTACTCTCCAGAAGATAATAATGAGAATGCTATCATCGTGATTCCCTTCTCAAATGATAGGAAAGCTGTCAATTATTTTATTCAATTTGCCAAATTCCAGAATCGCATCCAATGAGATGACAGGGCCTTCTAAAAGGTAGTAAATGTAAGGGGACACCCTACGCCTGCTTAGATCACATGGTAGGGTTCACGTGAGCTAGCGTTCCTTATCATCCGTGGAAGTCCACGGGTATAGTTCCTAGCCCTCTAGTTTGGGTCTCCTATAATAGTACTGTGCGACTGTAACTGGTAGTGTAGTTACCGATATCCGGATGCACGTGACCATAGCGACTGGTGCATGGACCGGCTAGCCTAGTATATATAGGTAGTGACGGTGTAGTAGAATACTCACCTCAATATTAGTTGAAGCTCCTGGGCTACACATTGCTTCTACTTAAGACGACTCTCTTACTATAAGCTCGAGTACATTCTGGTGCAGACGTCTAACTGTGCCCTTACAGTAAAGGACGCTATCCCAAATCACATCTGTGATGAGCTGAGGTTCAGTTATGAAGACATCTTGACATTCAAAGGATTAAAGAGGGTTGTTATGAGAATCAATAACAACTTCTGGAAACAACACCAAGAAAAGAGGCATAAATTTCAAACAGCGAGACCTATACAGAGTCATGTCATGACTTGGCAAAATGGCTAAGTCAATATCTATATTTCTTTTCTTTTTCTTTTGGACTTACTATATAAGGAAGGAGTGTGGGAAAGTGTTACATGACAAAGTCACAATGTCACATGTCACAGGACAGATGTCACATGACAACTGTGGGAAAGTAGTGCACAGACTATGTAGTAATTGTATAAGTAGTATACAAGAAATGCATGAGAACTTCATCGAGTTCTCCTTGTTAAGTGCTGATAAAGGAGCAGTTGGCTTTATTCCAGCTTAGGAGTTAGCTATTCTGACATTTGGTCATGGTCAAGGCAACTCATGACAACAAACAACAGTAGGGGAGCTATTACACATCAAGTAGAGGCAAATGTGTACTATAAAGGCCATGTGAAAAGAATGAGAATGGACATGTGCAATTTGGGAAAAACAGAAGTGATACTGGGAATGCTGTGATTACAGACACATAACCCAAAAATCAATTGGAAGACAGGAGAAGTGAAGACAACAAAATGTCCACCCTTGTGTGATAGAACAGGGAAAAAGAAGTAAGAAAGAAAAGAGGAAAGAGGAAAGAGGATAGTAACCCTAGAGGAAGAGAAAATTGTTAAATAGGCAATAGATGACAAGGAAGATTGGGAAAAGGAGGAAGAAATGGAAGAAGACCATAGGAAAATAGAAGAGCTGGTCCCAAGGAAAGTGGAGAAAAGTATTTGAGAAAGTGGAGTTAGAAAGAATACCAACTAGGAAAACTTGGAATCACGCTATAGATCTCAAGGAGATGTTTAAGCCATAAAAAGGAAGAATTCACCCTCTATCCAAGGATGAGAGAGAGGAGGCTCAGAAATTTGTGGACAACCAACTGAGAAAGGGGTATATCAGACCATTGAAATCCCCTCAAACATCACCAGTTTTCTTTGTGGGCAAAAAGGATAGGAATAAGCAGATGGTAATGGACTACCACAACCTGAATGACCAGACAGTAAATGTAAGGGGACATCTAGGGTCATGCTTAGTAAGTTCTGAGGGTCTGTTCTATTAGTGGCCTAGCAACAGATCGTGTATCACACTCCCACCATTCCTGAGCTTCTCCTGTCTGTGTTATGCAGTGCAATGCCTTCTCTCTATTGTTAGGACAATTGTGATTACTGATCTATGTACATGTGACTGTGCATGTGATTGTCTAGTATAGAGTATATATACTAGCAGAGTGTTGTAGATATACTTCACTTGAATCTCAAACTAGCTTCCAGGACTATCCACTAGCTTAGAGAGTGATTGCCTGTTGAGTGGTCCTCTTACAGTAAAGGATAATCAGCCACTACTATTAATTACAGAATTAATCAACAATATGGGTAGCAAGAAAGTATTCACTAAAATGGATCTGAGGTGGGGGTTTAATAATGTAAGGATCAAAGAAGAAGAGAGCGTTTATGACACATATGGGCTCCTTTGAGCCAATAGTAATGTTCTTTGGAATGACAAACTTGCCAGCTACATTCCAGGTGATGATGAATGAAATTCTGAGGAATTTGATCAATGAAGGAAAAGTCGCTGCATTTATAGATGATGTACTAGTAGGGACAGAAATAGAGGAGGGACATGATAAGATTGTGGAGGAAATATTGAGGAGGTTGGAAGAAAATGACTTGTATGTTAAGCTAGAGAAATGCATTGTTACGCTACCAGTGAATTTGCAGTGGAAAGCAGCATTTGATACACATTATACTAACGAATTCTTAATTAGAACTCACTCTAGAACCCATTATCAGTTCTTAGAATGTACCAAAATGTTATGTAAAATAGTGAGCAGGTAGAACTGGACCTAAAGCTTATGCAAATACCTCAAAAGGCAAATAAGATAAGCTGGCATCAGGTTATAGACAGGGTTATTGGATGGAAATGTTCTAGATCTACTTTGTATGGGATGCACCTTGATAGAGATTGAACATTTGAACTCTAGAACTAGCAGTATACCAGTGATGGACTTAGACAGATAGGCTGTTGATTGCAAATAAGTATTGATGATATCAGATCAGTTATATTTAGATAAATGACACCTAGGATGTGACTTAGAGATTTGGGACTATGGTTGGAGCTTACTAACACTTGACAGGTAACTAGGGAGTTCAAAATCACAAGCTTACAACAGAGAGAAGACCCACAAAGGATAAAGAATTTTCTAGAAAAAAACAGTGGTGGGGACATGTCATTGATGGGAAGAAAACAGAAGAGGGACACATAATCAGTAGGATTTTGGGAGGACTTAGGACAAGAAGGAGTTAAGGAAATCCTAAAAGTAGTAATAGTTTCCTTTTTATATTTTATTCCTTGAGTTTCAGGGCTTTGTAATAACTTTAATATAGTATCTGGGACAGGATAAAAGGAAAAGAAGGAACCTCTTGGCACTTATCTCTATCATCACTGCCTCTGGAATTGTGAAACGTGAAACTATTGAGTGTAAGAGTTCAGAGTCAGTAGGATGTCTTGAGAAGAATACAGAATATATCCAGAACTCAATCTAAAGAGGAATAGCAGATGTAACTTGGGCAGGCTTTGGAAAGGACAGCAAACTGGGAAAGCTTGGCTAGGTGCACACTTAGATTGCATCACACCCATAAGGTTTGGTGTTGGGGGTGCAGACAAGGGGGAAACTGAGTGTGGAAGGTCTATGAGTGATCAACTAACTGTATTTTCCAGAGGAGCTTTTGTCATGGTGTGTAAAGGTTGACACCTTAGGGAGGTTATGCAATGATGATCTAGGGAGATCTTACATTCATTTCACAACAACCAACCTATATTTTACTGGAGCTGTGTATAATTTCTATTTTCTAATTATTTATAACCTTCATCTTTGATTATCTTCCCTTGAATCTTTAGCATGCAATTGGGAGCTGGTACTGCATCTTATTGTTTGTCCCAGTATGCAATTCTCTTTTGCACCCTTTCAGTGTGTGGAAGATAAAGAAGATTGGATCTCTGGGGGTCATTATAGGACCTAATGGGATAGAAATGGAAGGGGAGAAAGTAGATGGAGTACTTAGTTGGCCAGAGCCAAAAAATATGAAAGATGTCAGAGAATTCTTAGGTCTTGCAAATTACTACAGGAGGTTTATCAAAGATTTTGCTTGAGTAGCAAGGCCAATGAATTTACTAACAAGGAAGGATGTGAAGTGACAGTGGGAATAGAAGCAGCAAAAGGTATTGTGGGGGTAGCAATTGAGCTACCTGTGTAATATGCTTTACTATTTCCTTTCTATTTCTATTTCTATTAATTGTTTTGTTATTCATTTAGTTTCTTTTTATTTTCTTTTTATTTTTCAACTCATTAAGTAATTAATTATACAAAATAGTAAAAATGACATGAGAATAGAACTTAACTTTTGACCTCCAAAAACTACTCTATCCTAAGACCACTCTTCTCTCTAAACTTATTAACCTTCCCACAGTATTTGTTGGACTCAAAAGAGTCTTTACCACCAGACCAGCACTAGCAGCCCCAGATTTAGACAAAGAATTTAGGGTAGAGGTAGATGCCCCAAACTATGCAACTAGGGGAGTACTATCTATGAAGTGATCCAATAAATTGTGAAGACCAGTGGCCTTTATCTCAAAATCTCTAAGCAATACAGAAAGAAACTATGAGGTACACAATAAAGAGATGTTGGCTATTATTGGATGCTTAGAGGCATGGAGACACTTCATAGAAGGGGCAACAGTTAAATTTGAGATTTGGACAGACCATAAAAATCTTGAATACTTCATGAAAGCACAAAAGTTAAATTGCAGACAAGCTAGATGGGCACTCTACCTATCAAGATTTGACTTCACATTGAAGTACATTCCTGGGAGCAAAATGGGAAAGGCAGATAGCTTAAGTAGGAGGCCAGACTAGGAAGTAGGAGTAGAAAGAGATAATGAGGATGAAACATTGGTAAAGCCAGAATGGCTAGAAGTTAGAAGGATAGAAACAGTAGAGATAATCATAGAATGGGTAGATCTGCTTGAAAAGGTCAAACAGTCTAAAGTAAAAGATGACAAAGTGATAGAAGAGATGAAATGAGCAGGAGTAAAAATGTAAAGGGATGAGGAGTGAAGAGAGATAGATGATGTCATATACAAAGAAGGAAAGGTATATGTACCTAAGGATGATAGGCTAAGAGCAGAAATCATCTGACTGCACCATGATATACCAGTAGGAGGGCATGGAGGACAGTAGAAGAGGGTAGAATTGGTTACTCACAATTTTTGGTGGTCAGGAGTAACAAAAGAAGTAAAGCAATATGTGGAAGAGTACAACACTTGTCAGCAAAACAAAAATCACACAGAACAGCCAGCAGGAAAGTTAATGCCAAGTTCAATTCTAGAAAAACTGTGAATGCATATATCAGCAGACTTTATCACTAAGTTGTCTTTAGCATAGGGATACGATAGCATTCTAGTAGTAGTGGATTGGTTAACTAAGATAGTCTATTTTATACCAACTACAGAGAAAACATTGGCAAAGGGATTAGCAAGGCTGTTTAGAGATAATGTGTGGAAACTGCATAGGTTACCAGAAAGCATCATTTCAGATAGAGGACCCCAATTTGTGGCAGGGTTAATGAGAAAGTTAAATGGGATGTTGGAGATCGAGAGTAAATTGTCAATGGTGTTTTACCTACAAACAGATGGGCAAACAGAAAGGGTGAACCAGGAGTTAGAGCAATACTTGAGAATGTTCAGTGATTATAGGCAAGAACAATAGCCTGAATGGTTGGGAACAGCTAAAGCACACTCAAGTACTCAAATGACATCTTTTAAGGCAAATTATGGGCAAGATCCTAGGATGGGGTTTGAAGGAAAAAAGAAGAGGAAATACAAGAGAGCAAAGAAATTTATTGGGAAGATAAAAGAAATACAAGAGGAAGCAAAAGTAGCACTAGGGAAAGCACAAGAGGAATGTCATGAGTTGTCTGAACCATGACCAAAGAATATGACACAGACTGGAATCAAACCCTGGACTGATAGGGACTTGTAGAATAAATAAAGACAAACAGTGTAGAAATGTATAAGTAGTGTAGCAGAATGAAGCAAGGACTCTATTGAGTTCTCTTCCAACCCTAAAGAGCTCCCTTGATCCTAACCCAGGATTAAGATCTTAAGTCAGTCACTGACAGAAAAACTCAATAACTACTACCTGAGCTTAGTTCACCTCAAATATTGCTCACAAATCTCTTCAATCATCTTATCAACTCTCAACCAACAATCATTGCAATCATTAGTCACTGTTAGGGCACAGTCACTCAGAGGCAGCTAACCCTAGTGCTAGGTAAGAGTCCCGGAAGCAAAGGTGATATTCGAGTAGGGATATATCTATTGATACAAGTAGTCTTATATACTAAAACTAATAGTCCGTGTGCCATAGTCACGTGCACACTAACTAATAATACCACTGTCCTAATTATAGATCATCAAGCACATCAAGGCAGACTTAAGAGAGAAGACAAGGAGAGTGTGGGAGAGCATCTCATGAGTACTTAGAATAGCCTCTTAGGTGGGAGCCTGTCATATTCTGGAAATATGATAATTATGTAATTTATTTTCCCTAATTATTCTCCTAGAATTAATAATAGTAGAATAGCATAGTAGCCTACTCTCCTCCTATTCTGGACTTCCTATAAGTACTGAGTAGTTACAGTGTATTTTCTCAGTCTGTAAATTAACATCATCTGGTCCTAACACTTTTCCTGTCCACTCCAGACTCCTAGTTCACTTCCTTAGGACCTTTCCTCTGACAACTTTCCTCCACTCTAAAATATGCGACCACCTCACGACCAGAGACCGGGACACAACACATAAGTTGAAGCTAAGGTCGTTCATCAAGTTGTACTCCACTCCGGCATTGTTCACCTTCTGCTGGAGTCTTCTCTTACTATCACTAAGTAATATTCTCCTCCGATGTAGTACACTACTCCGTTTCAGAGTATACTTTTATCTATTACTTTGCTCCTCTGTTCTCTACCATTCCATCCTTGATAGAGCCATTTTCACAATCTAGGCTGTTCCCTAGGGTATCCCCTTACAGTCACCTCCATACATAGCCAGGCCCTTGGCTTAAGGGGACTTCTCAGTTAGTTAGGGACTGAGGGAGGAAATTGTACACCAAGTTCAGGTGTATAGTCAAGTCCTGACCTGCCAATTGAACCTTTTAGTTACACTTTCTTAGTATAAACCTTGTGCTGTGCTCCATTGTGGGTAGTACACGCAAAGGAGTGTGTTATGAGAGCCCCAAGGGAGAAAGAGTTTCCCATGCATTCACACATTTGATCTCTAACATCAAGTCATACAATGGGGTCAAGATATAAATAGCATGGGAGATTAGATAATCATATCACGTGACAAGGTCATGTGATCGTAGAATGTTCTAGAAGGACATGTGACCGTGTA
>Ga0157361_1000646_pt1 | contig 12893 bp, 18 predicted proteins | sample AttlaeALBM2_FD_111481 | JGI IMG/M metagenome (GOLD analysis project Ga0157361, IMG submission 111481) | Fungus gardens microbial communities from leaf cutter ant in Ribeirão Preto, State of São Paulo, Brazil - Atta laevigata ALBM2 | ecosystem: Host-associated > Fungi > Mycelium > Unclassified ...
AGGCGTAAGTTGGCGTTATCCGGAACATACATTCTGTCGTCAAATCTGAGGAAACCTGTGTCGTCTTTGGACCAACGTTCTTCCAGATGGGGTAAGTGGTTTGAGATGGAGGAGTCGGAGGGAAGTGTTGCCAGGATATCGGAGTGGAGTTGGTTTTGATCCAATATCATGGCTGCGCAAAGTGTCGGAGGGGTGAGGATAGTTGCTCAGAGAAATGCTGTGATTTGTTCATGAGTAAAGACTGGGCGGAAATTGTGAGGGTTCACTGAAGCATAGCCATTATCTCTCCCTTTTGGGTAGACGTCCTATCGTCTAGTTAGAGCATCCGGTTTGGTGCCAAGACGTCCGGGACGGAACCAAATTACGAGGTTGAATTGAGAGAGGTACTCCGACCATCTTACCTGTCGATGTGTTAGAACTTTTGTGGTCGAAAAATATTCCAAGTTCTTGTGGTCCGTTACAATGTCGATTGGCAAAGCGGACTCTTCTAAATAGTGTTGCCACATTTTGAAGGCTTTGAATATCGCAAGTACTTCTTTGTCATAGACGTCGTAGTTGAGCTCTGGAGTGGAGAATGTCCTGGAGTGGAAGGCTACGGGGTGAATCTCATTATCTTTAGTCATAATGGAAAGAATGGCAGTGAGAACATAATCTGAGACATCAGTTTCCATGCCAAGTTGTGCATCCGGAATCCAATGCATAAGGATAGGAGCGGGGGTGAAGGCTTGTTTCAGGGTATTGAATGCTTTTCTACAATTCTCATCGAAATTCCAAGGAGTGTCTTTTCTAGTAAGACGAGTGAGCGGAATGACTATGTCTAAGTAATTGAAAATGAAACGTCTGTAGAAGTTGGCGAATCCTAAGAAGGACTGAATGTCCTTTATTTTCTTTGGTTCCAGCCACTCCTGAATTGTTTTCACTTTAGCGTCAGACATGGTCAAACCAGATAGAGATAGAACATAGCCTAGATACTCGACTGACTCCAAGTGGAACTCGCATTTTTCTGCTTTCGCGTACAATCCCGCTTTTTGGAGTCTTTTTAGTACCTCTTTGACGTGCTTCCAGTGTTGCGTGATATCATCAGAGTAGATCAGGATGTCATCCAAGTAGACTACTACGCACATGTCCAGGAGATCGGAGAACACATCGTTCATGAAGCGTTGGAATGCAGCTGGAGCGTTAGTTAGTCTGAATGGCATTACTGACCATTTGAAGGCACTATAGCGAGTCCGGAAGATAGTCTTCCATTCGTCTCCTTTGGCAATGTGGACCAAATGATACGCATGCCAGAGGTCAATCTTGGTGTAGATACGAGCTTTGTGGGGGGAATCTAAGAGGTCGGAAATGAGAGGAAGTGGGTATCAATCCTTCTTTGTGATCTTGTTGAGACCGCAAAAATCTACACAGAGCCGGAGGGAACCATCTTTCTTTTTCATGAACAGGACTGGAGCTCCATGAGGTGAAGACATTGAGCGGATGAATTCATTGGTAAGGTTTTTGTCAATGAATTCTTTCAACGCTTCCTGTTCGAATTTGGATAACGAGTAAATGGTTCCTACCGGAGGATGGGAATCTTTTTCTAAGTTGATTCAGAGGTCGTAAGGATGGTGGGGGGCGAGTGTTTCTGCTTTGGACTTGCTAAAGACATCAGCATACTCGTGGTATTCTTCCAGAATAGTGGAGAGGTCGATTTTCTTGGAGATGGTGGTGGATTTGGTCTGTAATGTGGAACGGAATTGGAGGGAGAATGTTTTCGAGCCTGAAAGGCACGAGGCCCAGAGTAGGGCTGGTGCACTGATAATCGCGATATGAGGTCACTTGGAGTTAGACGGAAGTGTCTCAGATGGGGTGAACTGCAGAGGGTTTTCCGCTGGAGAGAACAGAGGATTTACCAAGGTTTCAACAGGAGGAACAGAAGCCGGATTTTGGAGTACAGATGGTGGTCGAAAGGATATTGACCCAGAAACCCAGTCAATCAACGGATTGTAGCGGGTGAGCCAAGAGTGACCTAATACTAGCGAACAACAAGAATCAAGCGGAGTGATGTAGAAGTCAAGAGTTATGCATTCATCAGAAGGAAATTTTACAGGCAATGATACTACCTCAGAGATAATATTATTCGAGATTCCATCAAACAAGCGTAGTTCCACAGGAAGAGTAGGAGTAGTAGGCAGAGAATGTCCACGAGCAAAAGCAGAGTCCAAGAAACAGTGTGTAGATCTGGAATCTACCAGTGTTCAGATGGGTATAGGCTGGAGACGGTCTGAAGCACACACCAGGGGAGAGATGAGGGGTATACAGAGAGAATTTGGATTGGAAAGAGCAGACACGTTGAGTCGCATTGGACTTATAGTTGCACAAATGAGTTCAACGTGACTCCCAGTTTGTGCTGAGTCTTGGGAGCCGCGCTCTAGTTTTCCAAGAGGTTCTCGGAGAGCGGAGTCTCTTGTTCCTCCAGAGTAGTTAGCCATGCCTTTACTGGTTGTTTCCTAGGGTATCCGTCTACCTTGTGGTTCTTCAATCTGCAGTATAGGCAGAGGTTGTTGTCAATATGGCGCTTGCGCTCATTACCGTTTAGCTTTCCGTTTCTGCCTAATTTGTTGGAGAGGTCAACACGCGGAGTGGACGGAGATGGCGATTTGGCGATGGAAGATGATGCTCTGGGGGGCTTTAGGGAGCTCTGAGAAGGTGCGGTCTGTGGTAGAGCTGTGGATGATTGGGGGTGAGATGAAGCAGAGTTTTGTGAGGAGGCAGAAAACTGAGCCATTCTCCCTTGTTTCCGGTTATGGCTGTCTGCTGCGTTCTTCTCCATACTCTGGAGATGATCTCGTTCATGATTTTGTTCCCAATAGCAATTGTCAAAAGTGATTGCCAGTTGATACATGGCCTGGAAGGAATTGGGTTTGCCCTGTTTCCAGTTTGCTATCGGATCCTGGAGACGATTTGGCAACCCCTAGTAGAAACAATGGCATAGGACTGAATCACCCCAGTTTAGCTGTGCTGCGTACCGCATGAATTCCATGTTATAAGTGGCAATTTTGTCTCCTGGTTTCATACGGAGATTGTTGATGAGGTTGGCGGCGTCCCCTACTGGGTCCAAAAGTCCAAAATGGACCTGGAGTTTGTCCACAAAGAGGTGCTAGGTAGAGAGCCAGGGTTGTGTATAACCGAGATCTTCCTGTTGTAGTGCAACTTTGAACCAATCTTGCGCTACACCAGAGAGGTAGGTCAATACAAAATTGATTTTTTCTTCATCGGTGGAGAACTGCGAAGGGTTGGCATGGAAAAAGAGTTGGCATTGGAATAGGAAGTGGTTGAGTTTGTGAGGATTGGAGCCGTTGAAGATGTCTGGAATACGGGCCTTCGATTGGTGGGGCTTTGGTGCTGATCCACTGTTAAGGTTTTCCGAGAGTTGTTGGAGAGCCTCGGCTAGCTGATTGTTAACGGGACTACGGTCAGCAACAGATGGAGTTTGGAACACAGGAGTAGGAACAGGTATGGGGGCGTCGACCCAGTCCGGGTCGTCGTTGACATGAGAGACAGTGGTAAGGTCCACACCGTGGAATTCCAAAGGTTCCACTGGAAGTGAAGATGAGCAGGGTCACACCGGAGTGCGAGGTGTCCCTGATTGAAAACGTCTAGACCTCTTTGGGAGGCCAGAAGTGAAGCGACCAAGAGTTCGGTCAGCGAGAGGAATGGAGTTACTCCCGGAAGAGGGAGCTATAGACTGGCGAGACATCAGATTTAAACATGACAGGAACTGGTATGAGTCTGTAAATTCTGTCAAAGACGGAATTTGGAGGAACAAAAGTAAAGGATAGTAGATAGAAAACTACACTCCATTCTGGAGTAATGTACTACTTCAGAGAGAAATGTACTTAGCAATAGTAGAAAGAAGGCTCCGGCGGAGAGGCAAGGACGTTGGGGTGGAGAACGACTTATTGAACGACCTTGGCTTCAACTCATGTGTTGCGCCCCGGTCTCTGGTTGTGAGGTTGGTCGCATATTTTGGAGTAGTAGAAAGTCGTCAAGACAGAGGTCCTAAGGAGTCAAATGGAGGAGCTGGAGTGGACAGATTGAGATTAGGACCAGATGACGTTAATTTACAGACTGAGGAATTACACTGTAACTACTCAGTACTTGTAGTATGTGCGGAATAGGAGGAGAGTAGTCTACTACGCTATCCTACTATTATTAATTTTAGGGGAATTATTAGGAGAAAGAAATTACATAATTATCATATTTCTAGAATATGACAACCTATCAACTCATATGATGTGATTACAATTGACCTGGTCTCTGGAAATTTGTCATTGACTATGTCAAGTCCTGTAATGCATGTATGCAGAACAAGTCAAAAAGACACAAACCTTATGGTTTTCTCAAACAGCTTCCATAATTAGAAGGCTACAGTAATATCCTTGTGGTAATTGACAGACTCACCAAATAGGCCATCTTCACACCAACAAAAAGAACAATTGACGCCAAAGGACTAGCAACAATATTCATCAAGGAAGTCTTTTTGAAACATGGAGTACCTAGTCACATTACCTCAGACAGAGGTAGTGAGTTTGTATTGAGATTCTTCAGATTACTAGCTACTACACTTGATATCAGACTACACTTCACCTTAGGCTACCACCCAGAAGCTGATAGCCAAACCAAGCACACAAACCAAATGCTTGAACAATACTTGAGAATTTTCTGCAACTATCAACAATCAGACTAGGTTCAGCTCCTCCCATTGGTAGATTTTACATTCAACAATACACTGTCTGATACCACTGGTTTCTCTTCTTTCTTTCTTTTACAAGGGGTACCACTCCAGACTAGAAATACAGCCCCAGAGTATTCTGACATTGGAAATGGTAGGACTATACCTGTCCAACCTGGAGATCATCTATGTGAAGCTGAAACAGTCAATAATGAATGCCCAAGAACGTTACCAATGAACTACTGACTGCCAATGTACACCAGCACCTGACATCAAAGTCGGCAACACCATTTTTATATTAGCAAAGTTCATCTGAATGACCTGGCCATCAAAGAAACTATCCGAAAAATATCCAGGACTATTCAAGGTTCTAAACAGGCCAGGGACTTACTCCTATCTGATCAAATTGCCTGAACATATGTGCTCTATCTAGCCAGTATTCCACATGTCTTAGTTGGAACCTGCTTTAACAAGTCAGATTCCTAACCACCATAACTCTCCTCCTCTACCTGTAGAATTGAAAGGACATCTCAAGTTTGAGGTGGTCCAAATTCTAGACTTGAAATGGAACAAGCAAAGGAAAGATCCCTTACTGTACTATGTCTATTGAGCTGGGTATAAGAGGACTTCTGAAGAATACTCGTGGCTCATCACAGCAGACCTAAAAAATGCCATAGACCTGATAGAGGAATTTCACAGACTAAATCCTGACAAGCCTGGTTCCTCTACAACCACATGCAATTAAACACTACTCCCTACTAACACCTACTCGATTGACATTGATGAAGGTCACTAGGGTGTGACCTTAGGAGAAGGGTTCTATCATGCCCTTGTGACTTCTCCTAACACTGTAACATGTATTGACCATCACTGTTACTTTTTCCTCAACTCCTACCTTCTCTGATGACTAAGTAATATACAGTTTCCATTAGTATTAAGTTAGCATCCTAGCAAGTAGCACTCTAGCTTCAATATCTCCTAGTGTCAAGGACAGAATTTTGGAGGATGGAGGTGCAGAGTAATAGATAAAAGTACACTCCAGAATGGAGTAATGTACTACGTTGGAGAGGAATATTACTTAGCAATAGTATAAACCCCAAAAGAAGGCTCCAGTAGTAAGTGAAGGATGTTGGAGCAGAGTACAACTTAATGAACCATCTTGGCTTCAACTTATGTGTTGCACCCCAGTCTCCGGTCGTGAGGTGGTCGTGTATTTTGGAGTGAAGGGAAGTCATTAGAGGAGAGGTCCTTAGGGAGTGAACTAGGAATTTGGAGCAGACAAGGAAGCGTTAAGACCAGGTGACGTTAATTTACAGACTGAGGAAATACACTGTAATTAGCCAAGAGATGTGCCAAGACAGAGGCCCTGCTCCGAGAGCAGGAAGAAAAAGAACGGCTTGAGCATCAAGCCTAAAAAGAGGCAAAAATTGTGAAGCAGAAAAGATTGGAGGAAGAAGCATGGAGAAAACAGGAAGAGGAAGAGGCATAGCGGAGAGAAAAAGAACGCCAGAGGGATCTGGCTCACCATCTAGAGGCGAATCGTGTCGCTGCCATGGAATAACAATGGTGCAAAAATTGGTCGAAGACTTTTCTGCTGCCTTCATCTCCTCCTTCCGACAAGGAAATGAACCTCTTAACTTTCTGCCTCTGACCAAGAGGCAACATGTTCAATACCTGCTGAAAGAAACTCCAGAGGCCCGTCAATGACGTGAGGAGTTGGCAAGAGAAATGAGGATGTCAGCTGTTGGTGGGAGAAGTCTGTGTGAGAGATGTGCAGACTTTGGAATACTTTGTATTTCCCAAAATTTGCTGTAAGCATTTGTTTGAATTTCCCTTCCTCCACTAATTGTTTGTAGTCATGCAACTTCATGCGCTTCCTGTGCCAAGACCAAGGCTGCCTGTAAGCCCTTCAACACAGACAAGGCATGAGCAAAAGCCAAGGTGGAAATGGTCTGGAGGTCAAAAGCGAGAAAAGCAAAGTAACAGATGGACACGGAGTGGAAAGCAGAGATCTCGAGGAAGTTGGAGGATCTGAGTAAGTTGAGCGGATTGAGAAAGGATGTCTGGAGGATTGCAGTGGCATTGGAGAAGTTGGCTGGTATAGAGGGCCAGGACTCTGATGAGAAGTTATTGTCATGGTTGGAGTTCAAGGGAGAGGAGATGGAGGTACAAGGGAGTAAGGAGAAAGGAAAGCAGAAGGAGGAGAGGATAGATGGAGTGGAGGAAGAAGAAGTCAGAGGGCAGGAAGAGAAAAACAGAATGGAGGATATGGAAGAGAAAAGTAATAGTTTTTCTCTGGTTGCATATTCTGTCAGTACCAGAGCTTTTTAATGTTTCTTTTCTTTTTTGAATATTATTTTTTCTTTTGATCTGTGGGTAGAAGTGGAGGTGAGTGACGACAAATGATGAAGCAAGAATACAAGTATTGGACGACTACAAGGGAAACTGTGGAGGAATACAAGTACACAAGTTTTGCAATGGAGACTGCTTTTGAATATAAGTATCAGATTGCAACGGAAACTGCGGAGCAGAATACAAGTAAGCAATTCAGTACAAAGGAAACTGCACTCTGAAATGTGTATAAGGACTCATTATTATTATTATTATTATTATTATTATCATTTTTTTTTGAAGTAGAGTGAATATGGAGAAACAAAGTCGAAGAAGTGGAATGAAGGTATTTCAGGGTCGTAATGGTCCCAGTTTAGCAGGATACATGAGATGAAAATGGTTCAATAATTCTTTGGCATATTCCAGTTCTGTTACTGGTAACCATTCGGAGTCATTGTCGGTATCTTCATATCCCAGCCATATAACCTTATAGAGCAGTTTGCATGCCCTCCAGTGGTCAATCTTAGAGTTGACTATCTTGGAGATTTCATATTCTGGTTTTCTATCAATAATTACAGGTGCTGGCGGAGGTTCAGAATGCTGCTGGAAGGTGTTGGGTATGGCTGGTTTGAGCATAGAGACATAGAACACAGGATGAACAGCCCTCATGGTGTTTGGAAGGCAGAGTGTGAAGGATTGCGGACTGGGTTGAGCAATTATTTCATATGGTCCGAGATAATTTTCAGAGAGTTTCTTCAATGGGTGAGTCATCCGGAAGTACTGTGATCTGATGAATACTAATTGCCCAACTTGGAAGTCCAGTGATTGTTGTTGGCAAAAGTTGGTAAAGGGTTGATATTGTCTTTGGGCTTTGGCAATTTTCTCTTTGAGCATGCCTTGTAGTTCATCAAGATTAAGTACGAAGTCATGGGCATGAGAGAAAGTTATATCTCATTCTGGGTACACACTGAGGTTAGGATGATATCCTTTGTTGGCGGAGAATGGGGAGACACCAGTAGTAGCACTAGAAGCATTATTGTAAGCAAATTCAGCCAGGGGTAACAGTTGTCCTGTTGATAGTTGCAATATACACAGAGATACTGTTCCAATGTCTGGTTGGTCCGTTCTGCTTGACCATTTGCCTCCGGGTGGTATCCACTGGTAAAGTGAAGTCTCATATCTAGGGCGGTATCTAGGGAGCAAAAGAAGTAAGAGACAAACTCAGAGCTATGGTCGGACGTAACATTAGACAGAACTCCATGTTTTGAAAAGATATGAATGATGAAAAGGCATGCCAATTCCGCTGAAGTGATAGTGTCGTGAGTGGGAATGAATATGGTTTGTTTCAACAGGCGATCTACTATTACTAGGATAGTGTCGAAACCAGAGGAGGAAAGGAGTTTCTTGATGAAGTTCATAAAAATTGAACTCTATGAGCATTCCAGAATAGAGAGTTGTTGGAGGGATCCATATGGTTTGTGATGCTGCGGTTTGGATCTCATACAGGTAATGCAAGACTTACAGAACTTTTGTATGTTGCCACAGATGTTTGGCCAGGTATAGTATCTCTGTATGAGTTCTAGTGTTTTATTTTAACCCAGATGTCCTACTAGGACATGGTTATGATGATACTGGAGAACTCAGAGGCGTAAGTTGGCATTATCCGGAACGTACATTCTGTTGTTGAGTTTAAGAAACCCTGCATCGTCTTTTGACCAACATCCTTCCAGATGGAGTAAATGGTCGGAGATGGAAGAGTCAAAGGGGAGTGTTGCCAGAATATTAGAGTAGAGTTGGTTTTGATCCAATATTGTGGCTGTGTGAAGTGTCAGAGTGGTGAGGATGGTTGCTCGGAGAGATACTGCAATTTGTTCATAAGTAAAAACTGGATGAAAGTTATGAGGGTTCACTGAAGTGTAGCTATTATCTCCCCCTTTTGGGTAGACATCCCATTGTCTAGTAAGTGCATCCAGTTTGGTGCCAAGACGTCCAGGATGGAAGTGAATTATAAGGTTAAATTGAGAAAGGTATTCCGGCCATCTTGCTTGTCGGCGTGTTAGAATCTTGGTTGTTGAGAAATATTCCAAGTTCTTATGATCCATTACAATGTCAATTGGTGAAGCAGACCCCTCTAAATAGTGTTGTCAAATTTTGAAAGCTTTGAATATTACAAGTAATTCTTTGTCGTGAACATTGTAGTTGAGCTCCAGGGCAGAGAATGTTCTGGAGTGGAAGGCTATGGGATAGATCTCATTATCTTTAGTCATAATGGAGAGAATAGCAGCAAGAGCGTAGTCTAAGGCATCAGTTTCCACAACGAGCTGTGTGTCCAGAACCCAGTGCATAAGGATGGGAGCGGAGATGAATGCTTGTTTTAGGGTATTAAATGCCATCCTACAATCATTGTCAAAATTCCAAGGAGTGTCTTTTCTAGTAAGATAAGTGAGCGGAATGACTATGTCTAAATAATTGAAAATGAAATGTCTGTAGAAGTTGGCAAATTCTAAGAAGGACTGAATATTCTTTACTTTCCCTGGTTCTGGCCACTCCTAAATGGTTTTCACTTTAGTGTTGGACATAGTCAAACCAGATGGTGATAGAACATAGCCTAGATATTCCACGGAATCTGAATGGAATTTGCATTTTTCTGCCTTTGCGTACAATCCTGCTTTTCAGAGTCTTTTCAATACTTCTTTGACATGGCTCCAGTGTTGTGTGATATCATTGGAGTAGATCAGAATGTTGTCCAAGTAGACTACTACACACACATTCAGGAGGTCGGAGAACACATTGTTCATGAAGCGTTGGAAGGCAGCTAGAGTATTAGTTAGTCCAAACGGCATTACTGACCATTCAAAGGCTCCATAGCAAGTCTGGAAGGCAGTTTTCCATTTGTCTCCTTCAGCAATGCAGACCAAATGGTACACATGCTGGAGGTTGATTTTGGTGTAAATGCGAGCCTTGCAGAGAAAATCTAGAAGATCAGAGATGAGGGGAAGTGGATATCAATTTTTTTTCGTGATTTTGTTGAGTCTGCGGAAATCTACACAGAGCTGGAGGGACCCATCTTTCTTCTTTATGAACAGAACCGGCGCTCTGTAAGGAGAAGACATCGAGTGGATGAATCAATTAGTAAGGTTTTCATGAATGAATTTCTTTAGTACTTCCTGTTTGAATTTGAACAAGGAATAGATGGTTCTTACTGGAGGATGAGAGTCTTTTTCTAGATCAATTTGGAGGTTGTAAGAATAGTGGGGAGCGAGTGTTTCTGCTTTAGACTTGCTAAAGATATCAGCATACTCGTGGTATTCTTCCAGGACAGAAGAGAGGTCAATTTTTTGTAGATAGTGGTGGATTTGGTCTGCATTGTGGAACGGAATTGGAGGGAAAATGTTGTCAAGCCTGATAAGCGCAAGGCCCAGAGTAGGGCTGGCGCACTGATAATCACAATATGAGGTCGCTTGGGGTTAGACAGAAATGTCTCAGATGGGGTGAACTGCAGAGGGTTTTCTGCTAGAGAAAATGAAGGATTTACCAAAGTTTCAACAGGAGGAACGGAAGCCAGACTTTGGAGTAAAGATGGTGGTTGAAAGGATATTGACCCAGAAACCCAGTCAATCAATGGATTGTAGCAGGTGAGCCAAGAGTGACCTAATACCAGCAAACAATAAGAATCAAGCGGAGTGACGTAGAAGTTAAGAGTCATGCATTCACTGGAGGGGAATTTTACAGGCAACAATACTACCTCAGAGATAATATTATTCGAGGTTCCATCAAACAGATGCAGTTTCACAGGAGGAGTAGGAGTAGTAGGCAAAGAATATCTACGAGCAAAAGCAGAATCCAAGAAACAATGCATAGATCTGGAGTCTACCAGCATTCGGATGGGTATAGGCTGGAGATGGTCTGAAGCATACACCAGAGGAGAGACAAGGGGTATACAGAGAGAATTAGGATCGGAAAGAGCGGACGCCTTGAGATGCATTAGACTCGTAGTTACACAAATGAGTTCAACACAACTCCCAGTTTGTGCTGAGTCTTGGGAGCCACGCTCTAGTTTTCCAAGAGATTTTCGGAGAGCGGAGTCTCTTGTTCCTCCAGAGTAGTTAGTCATGTCCTTACCAGTTGTTCCCTAGGGTACCCATCTACCTTGTGGTCCTTTGATCCGCAATATAGACAGAGGTTATTGTCGATATGGCATTTGCGCTCATTACCATTCAATTTACTGTCTCTGCCTAGTTTGTTGGAGAGGTCAACATATGGAGTGGACGGAAATGGTAATTTAGCAACAGAAAATGATGATCTGGGGGGTTTCAGGGAATTCCAAGAGAGCGCAGTTTGTGGCGGATTTGTGAATGATTGGGGGCGAGACAGAGCAGAGCTTTGTGAGGAGGTGGAGTACTGAGTCATTTTACCCTGTTTTTGGTGGTGGCTGTCTGCTGCTTCCTTCTCCGTGTTCTGAAGACAATCTTGTTCACAGTTTTGTTCCCAGTAGTGATTGTCGAAGGTAATTGCTAGTTGGTACATAGCATGGAAGGAGGTGGGTTTTCCCTGTTCCCTGTTTGCTATCAGATCCTGGAGGCGATTTGGTAATCCCTGGTAGAAACGATGGCATAGAACTATATCACCCCAGTTCAACTGTGCTGTGTACCATATGAATTCCACATTGTAAGTGGTAATCTTATCTCTTGGCTTCATACAGAGATTGTCAATGAGATTGGCAGCATCCCCTACTGGGTCTGAGAGTCCAAAATGGACCCGGAGCTCTTTCACAAAGAGGTACCAAGTGGAAAGCCAGAGTTGTGCATAGCTGAGGTCTTCCTGTTGTAGTGCAACTTTGAACCAATCTTGTGCTACACCAGAGAGGTAGGTCATTGTGAAATTGATTTTCCCTTCATTGGTGGAAAATTGTAAAGGGTTGGCATGGAAAAAGAGTCGGCATTGGAATAGGAAGTGATTGAGCTTGTGAGGGTCAGAACCATCGAAGGTATCTGGAATGCAGGCCTTTGATTGGTGAGGCTTTGGTGCTGATCCTCTGTTAAGGTTTTCTGAAAGTTGTTAGAAAATCTCAGCTAACTGATTGTTAACGGGGTTATGGTTAGCAACAGGAGATGAAGTTTGAAACACAGGAGTAGGAATAGGAACAGGAGCGTCAACATGAGGGACAGTAGAGGGATCCACACTGTGGAATTCTGAAGGTTCCACTAGAGGTGGGGATAAATAGAGGTGCACTAGAGTGTAAAGTGTCCCCAATTGAAGGCATCTAGACTTCCTTGGGAGGCCAGAAGTGAAGCAACCAATAGTTCGGTCAGCAAGAGAGATGAAATTACTTCCGGAAGAGGGAGCTGCAGACTGGTGAGACATCAGAATTAAAACACGACAGGAACCAGTATGAGTCTGTAAATTCTGTCAAGGACGGAATTTCAGAGGACGGAGGTGCAGAGTAATAGATAAAAGTACACTCTGGAATGGAGTAATGTACTACGTCAAAGAGGAATATTACTTAGTGATAGTATAAACCTCAAAAGAAGGCTCTAGCAGCAAGTGAAGGACGTCAGAGCAAAGTACGACTTAATGAACAACCTTGGCTTCAACTTATGTGTTGCACCCTGGTCTCTGGTTGTGAGGTGGTCACATATTACAGAGTGAAGGGAAGTAATTAGAGGAGAGGTCCTTAGGGAGTGAACTAGGAATTCGGAGCGGACAAGGAAGTGTTAGGACCAGGTGATGTTAATTTACAGACTGAGGAAATACACTGTAACTACTCAGTACTTATAGAAAGTCCAGAATAGGAGGAGAGTAGTCTACTATGCTATCCTACTATTATTAATTTTAGGAGAATTATTAG
>Ga0157361_1000647_pt1 | contig 12884 bp, 5 predicted proteins | sample AttlaeALBM2_FD_111481 | JGI IMG/M metagenome (GOLD analysis project Ga0157361, IMG submission 111481) | Fungus gardens microbial communities from leaf cutter ant in Ribeirão Preto, State of São Paulo, Brazil - Atta laevigata ALBM2 | ecosystem: Host-associated > Fungi > Mycelium > Unclassified ...
CCCGCCACGGACCTTTCTACCAAATTGTGTTCCATATACCGAGTCTAATTGCGTTCGACGGCAAGGATGCTCCGATGCACGTATAGAGCGATGAAAAGATAGAAGCCGGACTTGCGTAGTAGAGCTCTGGTATGCACATGAAGAAAAGGCAAGGAAGGAGGAGAATTTTGAGCCTGATAGACGCATTGGTTAGCAGGGACCGGAAATAGCCCCCAACCAAATTTTGGAAGTTTGTCCATATTTTGCGCTTGACACGTGTTCTCTGGAGAGAGAGTATAAACAACCAAACAGGTGCTAAGACACAGTGGGTGAGTTACATAGTGGTACATTACTGATACACTGCTGATCACACCTGAGCTACAGGAGGGCTACAGGAGCGGTCAGTGGGAGTCGTTCCAAATCAGGTGTCAAGCTGAGACTCTCTAAGGACAGATTTGGGCTGTTGGAATTTGGATGTCATGTGAGCCTGCACAATGCATGTGATTCCTTATTGTTCTATGTCTTATTGTTTTGTGTATAATAAATAGCCAAGATAATAATGAAGTACATTGTTTGCAATGAGTTTTCCCCTATTTTATGTTGCTCTGTCACAAACTTCATTTGGCCATATCTCCATCAATTCTTCAATGATTCTCACAGTCTTGATGGCTATGAAAAGTTCTCAAAAAGACCTTTTAATTGATGCCAGTCATGTCTTGAGGCAATCAATATTGGCCGAGATATCAGGCAGATCAATAGGTAACCACCATGGTACCATTTATTAAATTGCCAATATCTCAGAAACTACCACAATTGATGCTTTGATTCTGGCTCAGCAGAAGCCCTCTTTATAACACTCAAAATGAGCCTAGAATGACCTTGAGGTGATTAATATTAGTAGAGATATGAAGACCTTAATAGACTTAATTAATTACCCATAGATAATCATTTGTCCTTTTCTTAGAACAAAGGACAGCCTCCATATGGTTAAGTTATCTGTCACAGAAAAGTGACTACCAAATAGTGTTATGGAGGTATAACAAAATACCTGTTCAAATGAACTACATAAATAGCTAGACTCTTGTTAGCAAGTAGCCTTGCTAATGTCATCCTTTTGGTGTAGTGGTAAACTATATAGTATGTGACTACTGGTCCATAGCACAAACTGTGACATTATCGCATTTTTAAACACAAAGATACTATCATATGTAAAACAATTGTCAAGTTCTCAAGGAGAAATTTGGGTGATAGCAATGTAAATCCAGGAAGGTACAGCCAACAAAAGAAACTAGGAGAGGCTTTTATTGGTGACTAGCAAAAGGCAAGGAGTTTTGGGTGACAGGGTATAAGAGAGACTTAGTTGATAACAAAGCTAAGAAAACTATACAGAAATGATTCCTAATATACTACTTCAATTATAGCTTAATAGGGTCCTTACCAAACTATATAGTTATGGTAGTACAGGGGAGTCATGCTGATGTAAGCAGGAAAGCAACTAGCTTATGAGAGGTCTGGGGTAGTAACAACATCACTGGGATCACAGAACATGATAACAATAGGTAGTAGCATGTGATAATCTGTTCTAGTATACAGACTATTACTTTTATGTATATAAGGACTCATAGTCTAAGAATTAGATCTTAGACTTAACAATATCTTTTATCACTATCTAAACTTTGCTTTTAAGCCCCTATTGAGCTGTAGTATCTATAATTACAAATAAGTAAGTAATTGATGGCTGCTAGGGTATGATCAAATGTATCTGTTTCTATAATCACTGGGAGATTAGAGTTCTAGTACATCAAGATAAATACCATTAAAAATGTTGTTTTGAGAGAATCAAATGTAATTCTACAACAATCTGTTTAGGCCTATAGTTTATTCTTTTTGGTCAGATATGTTAAAAATAAAGTTAGTTTTGAATAATCTCTAATGAACTGTTTATAAAAGTTTACAAATCCTAAAAAGGCTTGTATATCTTTGACTCATTATGATATAGGCTATTTTATAATAGTCTGTACTTTTTTGGAATCTATCTGGAGCTTTTTTGGGCTAAGTATAAACTCTAGGAACTCAATTTTACATTAATAGAAAAAGCATTTCATAGGTAATACATATAGTTTATATCTTCAAAGTCTCTTCAATACTTTTTTAATGTAATCTTTATGTTCTTCTAGGCTATCTGAGTAGATTAGGATATTGTCAAGATAAATCACCATACAAATATCAAGCATATCTAAGAAGATTTTGTTCATGAACCTTTGAAAGATAAAAAGCATGTTTGAGAGGCCAAATAGCATGACAAGCTATTTGTATAAGCTATAATGGGTTCTAAATAATGTTTTTTATTTGTTGTCTTAGGCAATGTACACCAGATGATAAGTGCTCCTCAAGTTTATCTTTAAGTAAATTTAGGTCTTCTTTGGGGTATCCAACAGATCTGAGACTAAGGGGATTAGGTATTTGTTCTTCTGAGTAATGTGGTTTAGACCTCAGTAATCTATACATAAATTGTCATGACTTGGCAAAATAGCTAAGTTATTATTTATATTTCTTTTCTTTTTCTTTTTCTTTTTCTTTACTACATAGAAAAGAGTGTAAGAAAGTATCATATTACAAGTGTCACTTGGTTATGGTCACATGATGAGAAAGTCATATGAGGGTGTGGGAAAGTAGTACATAGACTATATAGTAGTTATACAAAAAATAACAGGAATTCTATTAAGTTTTGTCTTACAAGAATTAGGTTTAGGGGCAGTCTTGGGCTAGGTCTTGGGAGTTAGAGCTGTGTTGTGGATCTTTAGGATAGGGAATTGTAAAATGCTAGTTTTTTAATCAATGCTTGAATTGTGCTTAACTAACCAATTGTGTCCAAGTACAACTAGGTAAATATCTTTTAACTTAAACACAAAAAACTCAGGTATACATGAGTAGTCACAAGCAAAATCAATTGGGAGCAATACTGCATGAGTCACACAAGTATTTATAGTACCATTTATTAAGGCAACAAAAAGAAGGGCAATTGTTTAACAAGTAAGTCTATTTGACATAACAAAATTGGAATTTACAAAACAACCTGAAAAACCTGAGTCTACTAAACCCTTAAAAACTCCTTGGATGTGCAACAACTGAATAGGAAGGGACAATGATTAAGAGCAAAGAAGTACTATAGTACCTAGGAGTAGAACTGGGTTTCCAATGGGTTTTATACAGTTAACTCTTAGGGAAATAAAAGGACTACTAACTCTTTTTTTGGGATTTTGGGATTTCAGAGGAAAGTTCTAAGAGAATGGCTTAAGCTTTAGCAATAGCAGCTGGGCATTATGCTCAGTGGGGACAAGAGCATGCCAAGTATTTCATTTGTTTCCAGTATATACAAAGTTCTAAGGATAGTCACTGTTGACATTTAGTAGGAGTTAAATAACCATTTGGTCCTAAGACCCTACTTAATAGAGAGCTAGAGAATCATTGTGAGGAGCAAAAATCAGAGGTCTAGATCTATCTTGAAAATTCCTATCTAGGAATGCTACAGCTTTAGTGATCAGCATAAGCTTGGGGAGTTCTTTCCTTGATGGTCTTGTAAGGGCATTAAATAAGATGTAGGTATCCTAAAATTTGTGCTTGTCTTCTAGCTAATATTTCCAATAGTCATTGTCTATTCTCAGTATTGCCCTCTTTAGTTTTTCAAAAGATGACAGGTCTTTGTGACTAAAATATAACTTATTCCACAGATACAAGCTAGCAGGGTATTCTTTACTACTTTTTAGAGGAAATAATTACCCCAGTTAATACAGTTTTGATATCTTGTAAAGTAGATAAAGTAATTTATAGCTTTTATCCTTATTAGAGAAAGAGATTGCCATAATAGCATTCTCATCATTATTCTCTAGTATATAGGATCTAAATATGTTTAACAGTTTTTGGACAAAGGAAGACTAATCCTTGAGGAAGTTAAGATTTTGGTAGAAATCTAGCTTATTAATAAAGGACTCAAAATAGTCTAGTATTACTCCTGATAAATAAAAAATAGCAAAAAAATCTTCTTTATGTTCTCAATAAACTCTCTTTTGCAGACACAAAAGTATATTTGACACTAGAAGATGAAGGCTTGAAGTTCATCTAGGAAGTCTTTTGAGAATGGATCTGGCTTCTTGATTCCATGATACCTTTTTTTAGAAGGTAAGTTGACCTATTTTGTTAGTACCAATAATAAGGGTTATAGATTGAGGTTTAAAGAAGGTTATGAAGGTTTTTTTAGTAGAAGGCTAGGGTGTTCTTTTTCAAGGTTAGTGGAGATTGTGATTTCTTCATAAACTGAACTCTTGACTGTTTTTCCTCTAGGTTCCTGAGAGAAGAGTCATTGAACATAGACTTATAAGACTGTGAAGGGATATTCTATAGGAGTTGAGATTGATTCTCTAGGAAAGATCAACTAGAGACTATTATAGCAAATGTGACATTCTATTTAGAGATCTGAAGTAGATAGGTTAAACATAGATATGAAAAAAGCACAAGAAGTCTTAGCTTTGTTATATTGTCAAGCCTTGGTCCTTGGGATTATTGGGCTCAACCTTAACCAATCAGGTTGTATCTTCCTCTGTGCTTGCTCATAAGAATAAGGAGTTTATTAATAAGAAAGAAAAAAAGAACAATGAAAAGACTTTATTGATAACAAAACTAAGAGATGATAGTACTCTAACTAGGTAGTCTCAGTTACCAGGTATTATGGGATGTAATAGACTTAGCTATTTTGCTAAGTTATGACAATTAGTGGTAGAAGTTTGGTAGAATAGAGGTTCTCCTAGAAGCCATTATGGTCTCAAGAGGAGAGATAATAGTGATTGTATGCCCCCAATTGTCTTTTGCTCATTTGTATTTAAAGTAGTTAGCTTATAATTCATGATTTAAAAAAAATTCATAATTTGAATTTGCTTTAAAACTATCTTATAAGCCAGTTTCCTTCTTTTTCTTTAACCACTACTATCTTCTCTTTTCTAGCCATAATGGCTGTTGAAAGGACTACTATACTGGTAAATCTCTTATACTAATATTGTTATCATTTACCTTCTAATGTTTATTTTTGCCTGTTCTTTGAGATAGTACCTTTTTCTATCTTATACTAGATGTATAAGTATTATGCCACATGTTTAGCACCTTTGATCTAATAGAGACTTGTCAAGTTATGAGCCTCTTGGTTCATAAAAAGGAACTTCAAGTAGTTACTTTTGCAAATAGGACAGGTTGGGAGAAGAATATTAAGCTCTGAGTATTCTATAAAGCCTTTGATCTTTAGCTCTTTTTTTTTATAGATTGTTCTAAAGTCACATATTAAGACAACCAATGGTTAATAGTCACTTGAGGGTATTTGGCTCTTTGTAACCTATAAGAAAAAGTTCTAGTACTTGTTTATTATTACAAACTTTATTTAGATCTATCTTTATCAATTTTTTAATAATTCTCATAGTTTCAATAGCTACAAAAAGCCCTTGAAAAGATCTTTTGATTAATGCTAGTCACATCTCAAGGCAATTAATATTAGCTAAGATATTAGGTAAATTAACAGGTAATCACCACTACTACAATTAATACTTTGTGTCACAAACTTCATTTGGCCATATCTCTATCAATTCTTCAAAAATTCTCACGGTCTTAAAGGCTATGAAAAGCCCTTGAAAAGACCTTTTGATTGATGCTAGTCACGTCCTGAGGCAATTAATATTGGCTGAGATATTAAGTTGATTAACTGGTAATCACTATGTTACTGTTTATTCAATTGCTAATATCTCAGAAACTGTCATGATTGATGCTTCAGTTCTAGGCTCAGCAGAAGCCTTCTTCATAATGTTCAGAATAAGCCTAGAATGACCTTAAGGCAATTAATATTAGTGGAGATATGAAGGCCTCAATATTTATATATAGACTTTATTAATTACCCATAGATAATCATCTGTTCTTTTCTTAGAACAAAGGACAGCCTCTATAAGGTTAAGTTATCACTGCACAAAGGCACTATCATATGTAAAACAATAGGTAATAGTATGTATAGACCATCACAATTTTGTATATAAGAACTCATAGTCTGAGGATTAGAGATAAAAAGTATTGTATCAGTCATAACAACCTGAAAGGTTACCTGATTGCTACATCATTTCTCTCTCTATTTACTCTTATGCCTATTTAGATATTTCTTACCTATAGAGGTACTTATTTTCTATATTTTAAAATCCCTTTACTATATAAGACCATCTCATTTGTTTACCTTGCAGTGATATCTGAGTTTACATTGACTTACTATAGGTTATGGGCCTAGCACTCTAAGATTTTTTAACCAATAAATATCTAGACCATATATGATAGAACAAACTAGATAACCTGGAGAGAAAATGCCATTATCACTGTGCGAATAAAAAGAGCCTATGATTATCTGATTGGCATGATCAAACAACTTGTTCCCATCACTATAACTTTTACCACATTTACTGCAACTATATTAGCCCTGAATGAAATTGAAACTAAATAGCAATCACTTATCCTATTGGAAGAAGAATAGGACTCTCATGATAATTGGGTTAGAGGACTTCTGTTATACAATATAAAGAACCCCATAGGCCTTGGAATAAAGACTAGGGGAACTGCAACAGATACATAGACATCTTATGTCAAAAGATATGAGGTATATTACAAATGGTCATTGTAATAGGTGCTTTGATACTTTAAAGAGTTCAAAAATACAAAGTTAGACAAGTGACAAAAGATGTTGTTAAGTCTAAGGTCTAATCCTTAGACTATGAGTCCTTATATATATAATTGTGATAGTCTGTATACTAGAACAGATCATCATATGCTACTACCTATTGTTCTACATATGGTAGTGCCTTTGTGTTAGAAATAGTGATAACCTAACCATATAGAGGCTGTCCTTTGTTCTAAGAAAAGGACAGATGACTATTTATGAGTAATTAATGAAGTCTATGTGCAAATATTGAGGCCTTCATATCTCCACTAATATTAATTTTCTTGAGGTTGTTCTAGGCTCATTCTGAGCATTATGAAGAAAGCTTCTGCTGAGCTTAGAACAGAAGCATTGATCACAGCGGTTTCCAAGATATTAGCGATTTAATAAACGGTAACATGGTAGTTACCAGTTGATCTGCTTAATATCTTAGCCATTATTGATCTCCTTGAGACGTGACTGGTATAGATCAAAAGGTCTTTTTTAAGGGCTTTAAGCTGGCTTTAAGACTGTGGGAACTGTCAAAGAACTAGTGAAGATATGACCAAATAAAGTTTATAATATCTAGTATCTTTAAGTTACATCCTAGAGGTCATTTATCTAAATATAATTGGTCTGATGCCATCAATGCTTATTAACAAGCACAAAGTCTATTAGTCTAAGTTCTTTATCTGAGTAGTATTAGTTCTAAAGTACAAGTTTACCATCTTTCTAAGTTGGTCTATCCAAAAGTGGATCTAGAGCATAGTCCTCTAGTAACTCTCTTAGTAACCTGATGCCAGTTCATCTTAATTATCTTTCAAGGTCTCAACATAAGCTCTAGGTTGATTATCACCTACTTAATATACTTATTATATAGTGTTATATTCTGAGGATATAAAAAGAGTTCTAGAGTGAATTTCAATTAAGAATCCATTGTTATAAGGCTTATCAAATGTTATCTTCTGTGGAAATTTCACTTGTAGCATAACATTACCAAGTTATGTTCCTAAGCTCAAAGTCTGCAGAGGCTACTTTGAAAGTATACAGAAATTACTATATAGAGGCTGAATGCCACACAGAAAGAAAACTACAAAACGTATGTCTAGACATGGGAAAAGAATAGTTGAACAGTGTATGGGAAATGTATGTAAAAGCATATGGAATCAAACTTGATTTTACAATACCATATATATACCAACAAAATGGTGTGGCAGAAAGAAGTATATGTCTTTTTCTCAATGGAGCACGATCAGTTTTGGCAAAATCAGGCCTACCAATCAAATATTGGACAGATGCAATAAACACAATAACTTATGTTCAAATTTTCATTTTGTCAATGAGGTACCCAGGATCAATACTAGCTGAGCTTTAGTATGGCTACAGGCAAGATATTTCTCACCTCCAATCTTTTGGTATAACGGCTTATACATATATTCCCCTAGACTTAGGATTATCTAAACTGAGTCCAAGATCGACATAAGTCACCCTAATTGGCTATTTTGGACATGGAAGTTACAAATTGCTTAATAGAACAACTGGAGCCATTTTTAGATCTAGAGATATAATATTTAAAGAAGGAATGGCTCACTTGGCCAAACAACTAACACCTATAGTATTTTCAAAAGAAGACAACTCCTTTCTATTAAAGCCAGATTAAATGTCAAAAAACATAACCAAATCTTTGTCCAAACATATAAAAAGTTAACCTCTCCAACTGGGAATAGCCCTGAGACCAACAATAATACAAGATTTACATTGTGATATTTGAAGGACAAAACGAGATCCAAAACCATCTAATTAGTTGAAAGAATTTCTTGAATACCTAAGTTGACTAGTTTCTAATACTGCTAATACTAATTTGGATACATGGACTCCAAAGACATACAAAGATGCCATGAAAAGGCCTGATTTGTGGTAGAAGCCAATAGAACATAAGTTAGAAATATTAAAGAAAAAAAGAGTGTTTAAAGTAGTACTGAGATCCCAAGAGAAGAATGTAATTAGATCAAAGTAGGTATATGCAGTGAAATAGAAGGAAAATGGGATAGTAGAAAAGAAAAAAGCAAGAACAATGGTAAAGGGCTTTACACAGGTGATTGGTGAAGACTATAACGAGACTTATGCTTCAATAGCACGTCTAGAGTCTGTTCGCTTGGTGTGTGTAATAGCAACCTCCCGAGGCTTAAGATTATGACAAGTTGATTTTGTTTCAGCCTTTCTCAATAGTGATAATGCCTACGAGATATACATGGAGCAATCAAAAGGATTTGAGGAAGAGAGAGCTAACTTCATATGGAAACTGTGCAAAATGCTTTATGGGACCATACAAGATGCTTACGACTAGGCAGAAAATCTCAATAAAACATTTGAAGAACATAGTTACTATAGGTCATCTACTGATCTCCAAATCCATTCAAAAGTTATAGATAATGAACTCACCATAACGTTGACTTGGACAAATGATATCTTAGGTACCTTATCTACTTTAGAAGGAGAGTTATTAGTGAAAGCATAACTTAGTAGCAGCTATGAGATCAAGAACCTCAGGGAAGTAAAGTTAATATTAGGGATACAGATTACTAGAAATACCTCAGGAGATATTACATTGTTCCAACAAGCATACTGCAAATAAATGATCAAGCGTTTCAATATAGAAGAATGCACATCTGCATCTACTCTACTTTTTCCTGGGCTTATTCTTGAGAATAACAATTGCCTAACAAATGTCCAAGATATAGATGAAATAAAAAATGTACCATATCGTGAGACACTTGGCTTGCTCATGTGGCTCTAAGTAGCCACTAGACCAGACTTATTATTTACAGTCAACATCTTATTCAGGTTTGCTCATAACCCTGGGAAGTCTCATTGGAATGCACTCAAGTATATGCTAGCTTACATTAAAGCTACAACTTACTATGGGGTCACATTTAAAGCAGGAGATAATCTAAACTCTATTGGCTATGTTAATTCTGATTTTGTGGGCTATAGGGAGTCAAGGCAATTAATAGAAGGTAATATCTTCATTGTCATAGGAGGACTAGTTTCTTGGGAGAATAAATACCAGGAAACAGTGGTATTGTCAACAGTCAAGGCAGAATATATGGCTTTTACTAGAACTACGTCCTAAGCCATATGACTAAGTAAATTCTTTGATGAAATAAGCCTTCAAATCAACAGACTAGTACTCATTTATAATGACAATGTAGGATCTTTTGTTAATAAGCATACTAAATTAGAACAAGTAAAATTCAAGTATATATCATCTATTGAAAATATTGCTGACCTCTTTATAAAATCCTTATCATGAGATACAGTATAAAAACTCATAACTCGACTTAACCTGATCCATAACATACTATTCCAAGGGAAATATCAATAGGAAGTACCACATCAGTCATGACAACCTAAAAGGTTGTCTAATTACTATATCATTTCTTTTTTCATTTACTCTTATACCTATTTAGATACCTTTTACCTATGAAGATACTTATTTTTTATATTTTAAAGTCCCTTTACTATGTAAGATTATCTCATTTGTCTATCTTATAGTAACATCTAAGGTAGGTACAACTAAATCTTAGTCTTGTCAACTTATACTTATTTGTATATAGTTTATATTGATTTACTATAGGTAAATGAATAGAATTTGTTCATCTTGTAGTGATGTCTGAGTTTATATTGACTTACTATACTCAGACTTAATAACATCTTTGTTACTTGTCTAACTTCACTTTTTTGAGCCTTTTGAATACTCAATTTACTAATTACAAATCAATAAGTAGCCTTTTGTGATACTTTGCTTTTATTTGAGTACTTTGTTAGGTTGACAAAGAAAAAAGATTATCTTGTGCTTAAGTGGCTTTGGTTTTTATATACAAACTTAGTAAATAGGTAGTTATTATCACAAATGATTACTTACTTAATTTGTGATTAAGAAGTAGTTCTTCAAAAAGACTCAAAAAGTAAAGTTATACAATGACAAAAAATAATGTTAAGTTTGAGATCTAACCTTTAAACAAAAAGTCCTTATATATAGAAAAGTAATAGTTTCCATACTAGAACAAGCTATTACCTATTGTTCTATATATGATAGTATTTTGGTACTCTAAAATGCAATAACTTAATTATATGAAGGCTGTTCTTTGTTCTAATTAAAGGCAAATAACTATCAATGAATAATTAATTAATGTTTATGTACAAATATTAAGGTTTTTATATCTCTACTAATATTAACTACTTTAAGGTTGTTTTAGGCTCATTCTAAGCATTATGAAAAGAGCTCTTGCTAAGTTTAGAACCAAAGCATCAATTTTTTAAGATATTAGCAATTTAATAAACAGTAACATAGTGGTTACCTATTAATTTACTTAATATCTTGACCAATACTGATTGCCTCAAGACATGACTAGTATTAATTGAAAGGTTTTTTCAAGGGCTTTCTATAGTTATTAAGACTATGGGAATTATTGAAGAATTGGTGAAAATAGGTCCAAATGAAGTTTGTAACAGAATTTAGACAAAGTTATTAATAGTCTATTATTCTCAAATGAATAAATAAACTGAGAGGATCAACCAAGAACTAAAATAGTATTTGAGAGTTTTTATTAACCATAGGTAAAAGCAATAGCCAAACTAGTTGGAAACTATTGAGTATAAGACTTTAGCCAAGATAACTTAAGCTTACTCTAAGTCCAAGTTAATACTACTTATACAACTATTATATGGTCTATGTACTACTTTTTTATACTTATCATATGATCTATCATGTGATACTGTAACATTCTATCATGTGACTTTGACTTGTAATACTTGTGACATAATACTTTTCTATACTTCTTTTTATATAGTAAGTTTAAAAGTAAAAGTAAAAGAAATATAAATAATAGCTAGTCATAATAATAGAATCTATTTAGCAATAAAGATTTTCTCTTTTAAAACAAACTATAATTAGAATCTGAGAATAGGTTTTGAAGGAATATTATGAGTCAACTCAACCATGAACAAATATGTATATATAGTATAGTTAAATCAAGTGAGGACTCTATTAAGTTCTCTTCTAATCCTAAAGAGTAATCTGGTCTAAACCCTAGACTAGGTTCTTAAGTCAATAGCTAACAAAAAAGAAAAAAGAGAAAATTTGAGATAGTAGAAAAGTTTGTGAACAAAATAAGAAATATCTAGGAAAAAGTAAGAACAATGCTAGAGAAAACACAAAAAAAGATAAAGAAATATATAAACAAGAAGTGAAAAGAGACAAAGAAATAGAAAAAAATTAAACAAAAGGGTAGTTAGTTAAAAAAAAAGTTCTTAGTATAACAAAAGGGTTATATAGTGAAAAAAAGCATGTGGGAAAGTAGAAAGAATTTGAAGAATATAAAGAAGTTGGTTGAGAAATTCAAAAGAAAATATAAGAAAAAATAAAGTAACAATAAAAAAAAAACAACAAAAAAGTATTCTCAAGAGAACTATAAGGAAGGGTCATGGCTAGAATACTGTAGGAATGGTCAAATAGAAAGTACAAAAGATAAAGAAAAAAGAGATAAGAAAAAAACTCAAAACAATAGAAAATTTTCTTAGGACAAGAAATCTTGAAAGAAAAATCATATTATGAGATAGTTTCTAAGAAGGAAATTATCTCCCATGCATTTACCAATCTGATAGGAATATCCAAGAATATAATATGCTTTCTGAATAATCACCTTGATTGAGCTCTAAGTCTTTACAACTGAATGCTAATACTTTATTATCACAAACTTCATTCAGTCATATCTCCACCAAATCTTCAACGATTCCTACGGTCTCAAAACCAGCTTAAAGCCCTTAAGAAGACCTTTTGATCGATGCTAGTCACGTCTTGAGGCAATCAATAATGGCCGAGATATTAAGCAGATCAACTGGTAACCACCATGTTACCATTTATTAAATTGCTAATATCTCAGAAACTGCCATGATCAATGCTTCGGTTCTAGGCTCAGCAGAAGCCTTCTTCATAATGCTCAGAATGAGCCTAGAATGACCTCAAGGCAATTAATATTAGTGGAGATATGAAGACCTTAATGTTTGTACATAGACTTCATTAATTACCCATAGATAGTCATCTGTTCTTTTCTTAGAACAAAGGACAGCCTCCATATGGTTAGGTTATCATTATTTTAGCACAAAGACACTACCATATGTAGAACAATAG
>Ga0157361_1000648_pt1 | contig 12879 bp, 15 predicted proteins | sample AttlaeALBM2_FD_111481 | JGI IMG/M metagenome (GOLD analysis project Ga0157361, IMG submission 111481) | Fungus gardens microbial communities from leaf cutter ant in Ribeirão Preto, State of São Paulo, Brazil - Atta laevigata ALBM2 | ecosystem: Host-associated > Fungi > Mycelium > Unclassified ...
CAGCCAGGCCGGCAGAGAGAATATGGCGCGGGTTCATGCCACCCAGAATCGCATTGACCACCGGATCTTTCGCGGAGGCTTCCTGGTAAGAGAGGGGGGCACCTTCCAGATTAAGCGCCACGGCGTAGCCCAGCATTTCGATATGGCTCAGCTCTTCGGTGGCGGTTGAGATCAGCAGATCGCGAATCCGCACATCACCGCGTGCGCCCATTGCCTGGAAAAAGTATTGCATCGCTACACGAATTTCACCTTCGACGCCGCCGATCGCCTGCTGTAACAGCATGGCAAACTCTGGATCGGGTTTCTCTACACGAACCGGAAATTGAAGTTTTGATGAATGATGAAACATGATTATTTTCCTCGTCTGTGTTTGCAGGAGATGCAGAAAAAGCCTGGACACAGATATCGGATAAATAAAGCGAACCGAGAGCAATTAACCGCAATTGATGGTGAAATAAGCGGCAAAAATGGTTAAATCTGGCACGATATCTGGCTGTAAGAGAGGGAGGAAAAGAGGGGACAGAAAGGGGGTTTGCAGGACAAAAAAAAGCCCCTTATCAGGGGCAGATTCCGGACAGGAAACGCATCCATGCTAATTCGCGTTCCATCGTAACAGACACAGGTTTTTTAGCTGGCGCTGGCTGCCGGCGCACGCTGCAGAACATGTTCGAGAGCCTGACGGTAAACGTCCTGTTTAACCACGTCACGCTCACTCTCCAGGCGGTTAATCAGGCCCAGCACGACATCTTTATCGGAAACGTGGGCTTTAGCACGGGCGAGTTCAGCATGGACAGCCGCGATAACCTGTTTTTCAGTCGTCAGTGTCTTGCCAGAGTTCATGAAGTAATCAGAAATCTGAGACTCTGTATTCATCGTAGGTTGCATGTCAGGCCTCATAAGAAATTGGGGGTTGATGCGTCGATTCAGATCCGGTGACCGGCAGACGCAAAAAAAATTGCATCTGAAGGTGGAAATCCACAACACCTTCAGATGCGGTGCAAAGCACCCTTCGTTACAAGTGATTTATCGTCACGCAGTAAAGTTATACAAGAATGAGAAACTTGTACAATGAAATCTGATAAAAGTGTACTGGTCGGAGGTGTTGGCGGGTTGAGTTTTCCGGGAAAATGGCAGGTTTTGTTTTTTTATGTGAGTAAATACAGTGGGTTAATTTATCATCCCGGTCAGCGTAACGGGAAGGGTAAGGCACCCGTTTATTTTGCGGCCACCCGGTAAAAACGTTACAACTGCCTTTTTTACGCCGTTTTTCTCCAGAAACCTGTACAGCCTGTACAGGTTTCTGCGGTGCACAGGATCAGCATGCAACGCGGCTGCTGGAATCCTGACCGTCCGGCCGGCCAGGACGCATAATTCACTTCACACGCCCGAGGCAGAAGACTAAGGTTGACCCCTAATTCATCACAAGGAAACGATCATGGTTCACGACTATTTCGCGATACCGCCTGCGGGCATCACTCAGGAGCAACACAAACGTTCGGTCGCCGTGGCGGCTGCCCTGTCAGTGGCAAAAGAGTCCGTCAGCGCCTCGACCTCGGCTACCGGCTCTAAAGCCTCCTGGGATCTGCAGGCAGTGGCCAATGAAATTGGCAATCTGGCCGACGCGATTCAGGATGCGCTGGAGAGCGACAGCGCGGTTTAAACGCTGACGGCGAGGCCACCGCCGCCGCTGAGACGGAAGAGAACAGGGCGGTGGCAGCGACCCGCACAGCCTGCGAACGGTCACTGTCGGGCACTGCCGGAAAGGGGGTTATCTCATCGCCCCCGGCTCAGACTGAATAGCGTGGCAGAGCCTGTGCGCTGCTTATTTCCTTTCTCCCGACCGCTCCGCTCTTCTTGTTTTTTGCGCACGATCACTCTCTTATCTGACCTCTTTTCATTCCCGGAATGATTCAGCGCACGTGGCTGAACATTCTCTTTTTCTGCCTGCGATAAATGTCCTTCAGCCAGCGTCACCGCATTAAGGCTGTCGCGCGTTGCCGTTTAAAAAAGCGGAATAATCAAGCTGCGTTGCCTGTTTAAATGGCCGCCGGGCGTGATCCGATTGTGCTTAAGTTAAAAAGTCAGCGGGTGAATTTATAAGAAGAATGAATGTAAGTCGCTCTCAGCGTTATTTTATCGCTGCGGAGAAAATCATCTGATTTCGCTTAATATCGCGGCAGCCAGAAAGAAAGATTAAAAAAAGTGTGTGGTTGTCAGGCGCTTTACTTAAAAACACCTCGTTTCGCTTGATTAAAAGGGGGATTCGATATTACTGTATTTATATACAGTAATCCGGAAGAGGAGAACAATGATGGAATTTATCAAACCTGCGGACATACGCGCCGCAATGGCCTTGCCGCTCTATATCGAACGTGTCCCGTGCGGATTTCCCTCCCCGGCGCAGGACTATGTTGAACAGCGTATCGATCTGAATACCCTGATGGTACAGCACCCCAGCGCCACCTATTTTGTCCGGGTCAGCGGCGAATCGATGATAGAGGCGGGCATCAATGATGGTGACATGCTGGTGGTCGACAGCTCTCTCACCGCCGGGCACGGGGACATCGTGGTAGCCGCCGTCGACGGGGAATTTACCGTGAAACGCCTGCAGCTTCATCCCTGCCTGCAACTGATGCCGATGAACACCAAATTTAAGCCCATCGCCATCCAGACTGAAGATGTGCTGGAAGTGTTTGGCGTCGTCACCTTTGTGATTAAATCGACGCACTAAGCATGTTTGCGCTGGCCTGAATGAATGCCGCTATCCGGCAGAATCATCTGTGCGCTGATGCAATGAGACAGGCGCAGAGAGCCCGCTTCAGCCGGACTCTCCGCGCCTGCACTGTGGCTGGCAAGCACCACGGCACGCGCGTCACAGGCGAGGGCGACATTCATGTCGTGAATTTCCCAATCCAGGGGTTATGGGTTTCCTGAGACCAGAGCTGTGACAGCCGTTCCCGGAACTTTTCCGCCGCCGGACTGAGTCCCGTCTCTCTGCGCTGAACCAGGCCCAGCGTGCGTCGGATCACTGGTTCAACCAGCGGACGGCTGACAAGGACAGGGTGTTCATCCATGGGCATCGCCAGGTTCGGCACCACCGCGACACCCAGGCCCGCCTCCACCATACCGAGTGACGTTGAGAGATGTCTGACCTCGTAAAACCAGTCGGGTTTAAAGGTTCCGCCCTCCAGCGCCTGGTCGATCAGCGATCGGTTACCGCTTGAGCGCCTTACACCAATCAGTCTTGAACCCGCCAAATCTTCCCACGTCACCAGCGGTTTTTGCGCCAGCGGGTGATCGCGCCGGCAGGCGAGAACAAAGGGTTCATTGACGAGCGGGCTAAAATCGATGTTGGGATGTGTGATGTTTATCATATTTATGCCGAAATCTGCGTCGCCATTTAAGACGGCTTCGAGGCAGTCGCTGGCACTGTGTTCCAGAATCCGGATACGAATGTTGGGATAGAGATTGTTAAAATCTCTGATAGCGGAGGGCAGAAAGTAGAACGCCGCCGTGGGCAGGCAGGAGAGGGTAATCACTCCGCTCTGATGTGTCGCCATCTCCTTAATACTGAGAATCGAGCTTTCATAGAAGTCGATTAAATTCTTCGCTTTAGGTAAAAACTCTCTGCCAACCGCCGTAAGCCTGATATTTCTTGTCGTCCGTTCAAATAGCGTTGTTCCCAGGTTCTCCTCCAGTTTCTTAATTCTGCGTGTTAACGCAGGTTGTGAAATGTGAAGAAAGTGCGAGGCTCTTGTGAAACATCCAATTTCTGCAATTTTAACAAATGCTTGTATTCCCTGAAGCTCATGCTGCATGACCGTTCACGCCTTATTGTGATGAAGGTTTAACCACACTAACTCAGTGGGTATCTATGCGCAAAGCGTATTAATGACGCGAATATTGACATTAGAGTTATCGATGGCGCTGTGGAATTTTGATGCGGTTCTTATCACTATCAGAAACGAGAAAACATCATGCTAAAGATTCCTTGCGTACTGATGCGGGGCGGAACGTCGAAAGGGCCGGTGATTCTGGCCAGCGATTTACCGGCCAATGTTGAAGAGCGTGACGCTGTGCTGCTGGGGCTGATGGGCGCAGGCCATGAGCTCGAAATTGATGGTATTGGTGGCGGAAGTCCCCAGACGAGCAAGGTGGCGATTGTCAGCCCGTCACAGCACCCGGATGCCGATGTCGATTATCTTTTCGTTCAGGTGATGGTCAACGAGCGACGGGTCGATACCACGCCTAACTGCGGCAATATGCTTTGTGCTGTCGGGCCTTTTGCGATTGAAAAAGGGCTTGTCAGCGCCACCTGTCCCGTCACCACCGTGCGAATTCGTAACCTCAACACCGGCACTCTGGTCGACGCAGAGGTGCAGACGCCTGACGGGCGTGTCACTTATGAAGGCGACACACACATCGACGGGGTTCCCGGCACCGCAGCGCCTCTGGGACTGACCTTTCTGAATTCGGCTGGCTGTAAGACCGGTAAATTACTGCCTACCGGTAACGTTATCGATCGTATCGATGAGGTCGAGGTGACCTGTATCGATATGGCCATGCCGATGATGCTCATTGATGCGGCTCAGCTGGGAAAAACGGGCTATGAAAAACCGGCAGAGCTGGAAGCGGACCGCGCATTTATGGCGCGCCTGGAGCATCTTCGTCGTCAGGCTGGCCGGGCGATGGGGCTGGGTGACGTCGCTGAAAAAGTGATCCCTAAACCTGTTCTGCTGAGCAAACCCCAGGCGGGAGGGACGATTAGCGTTCGTTACTTTATGCCGCATGCCTGCCACCGCTCGCTGGCGATTACCGGATCGATCGGCATTTCAACCGCAACGCGCATTGAAAACTCTGTCGCTCACCGCGTGATGGCCGGACAGCCAAAGATGCCGTACACCAATATTATTGATATTGAACATCCCGGCGGGAAAATTTCCGTTTCATTAACCAATGACAGTCATGAAATAGAAAAAACGCGGGCCGCGGTTATCCGGACATGCCGCAAACTTTTCGAGGGCGTTGTCTGTGTGCCGGATGCTGTCATTCCAGCAGTTATTTAATTACTGACCTCTGATAAAAATAATAGCCGCGCAGGCGAGCTATCGCTTTCTGTACCCTGAAAATAATATTGAGGATGTTATGACTATAACGACCGATAAAAAAACAGACCCCATGAGTGAGGTCAAAGCTGGTGCTTATATTCGCATCATTCTGGCCCTGGCTTTATCCGGGCTGGCCGAATTAGCCTCACTGTTCTTTATTCAGCCACTGCTGCCGGTTCTGGCGGTGGAATATGACGTTCCTGTCAGTCAGGTGAGTATTATTCTCTCCGCCGAGACCGCTTTACTGGCGTTCGGTCTGTTATTTACCGGAACGTTATCCGACCATTATGGCAGAAAGCGATTAATCATCGTTTCGCTGCTGGCAGGTGGGATATTGACGCTTCTCTGCCCGCTGGCGCAATCGTGGGCGCTGCTGGTTGCTCTGCGCGCCGTTATCGGACTGGCACTCAGTGGTATTGCGGCGGCGGCAACCGCCTATATCAGTGAAGAAGTGGCGCCGGTGGTAGCTGGCGTTGTCACCGGTTACTTTGTGTTTGGCAACTCCATGGGTGGCATGTCCGGGCGTATTATTGCCAGTCAGTTGTTTGAACATATTTCTATAAACACCATCTTCTATGGATTTGCCGCCAGCCTCATCGTCGTGGCGATCCTGGTTAATTTCCTGTTGCCCGCCTCACGCAATTTTAAGCCGACTGAAAATCTGAATGTATTGTGTGTGGTGAAGGGCGCGGCGGCACACTTTAAAAATAAAAATCTCTCTCGGGTGTTTATTCTCAGTTTTATTATTTTTGGTGTCTTTACCTCACTCTATAACTATCTGGCTTTTTTCCTGAAGGGCGACCCCTTCAATATTACGCCAGCCAATGCGGGTCTGATCTCCTTCAGCTTTGCCCTGAGTTTCTTTACTGCACCGCAGGCGGGCCGGTTTGCCGAAAAATATGGCAGCATGACGGTACTCAGAATGCTCTTCGCCATGATGGCGCTGGGCATGCTGCTGACGCTGGTGAATAACGTGGCCATCTTTATCGTCGGGGCGGTTATTTTCACGGGCTGTTTCTTTGGCTGTCATGCAATTGGTCTGCGCTGGGTCAGCAAAAATGCCACCCATGCGCGGGGGCAGGCGGTCGCACTCTATCTTTTCTTCTACTACATGGGCGGCTCAGTGATTGGCTTCGTCAACGGCTTTGTCTTCCATGGCACCGGCTGGCACGGAATGACCGCTTTCATTATCGCCCTGCTGGTCGTGGCTGCCGTCGTGGCCACGTCGCTGGCGGGGGGTGAACAAAAAAAGCTGGTGCCCGCCACGCCCGTGAAATAACCCTGTAAACACCTTCACGTCGTCTCTGGCGGCGTGAACCCGGACAGATGTGAACAGAAGAAGCAGGCTCTATTATGAAACTAACCAGCTACAGTCATCACGGCCGTAAAAGCTACGGCATCTTTACCGAGAACGGCATTATCGACCTGGGTAAAAGAATCGGTCATACCTGGCCTGATCTGAAAGCCTTACTGCAGCAGGATGCCATCGACGTTGCCCGGCAATATCAGGATGACCCTGCCGACGTCAGGGTGAGTGAGATTACCTTCCTGCCCGTCATTGAAACACCCGAAAAAATCTTTTGTGTCGGCATGAATTACGCCGAAAAACGTCAGGAGTTTGCTGAAACCAGCGATGCGCCAACCCTGTTTATCCGGTTTCCTGACTCCCAGACCGGGCATGGAACGCCGGTCGTTAAACCGGCCTTATCCAGCGAGTTCGATTACGAAGGGGAGCTGGCCGTGATTATTGGCAAACCGGGCAGCAATATCGCGGTAAGTGAGGCGATGCAGCACGTTGCCGGCTACAGCTGCTACATGGATGGCTCCGTGCGTGACTGGCAGCACGCCTGGTTTACCGCCGGTAAAAACTGGCCTCATACGGGCGCTTTTGGCCCCTGTATGACGACGGCGGATGCCATTCCGGACCCGCATGCTTTGTCAATTCAGACCTGGCTGAACGGCAGGCTGGTACAGAATGATTCCACAGCCAGCATGATCCATAAAATTGCTGACCTGATTAGCTACATTACCACCTTCACTTCACTCAGTGCCGGAGACGTCATTATTACCGGCTCGCCCGGTGGCGTTGGCAAAAAGCGCACGCCGCCCCTCTTTATGTATGAAGGCGACCAGGTCGACGTGGTTATTGAAAATGTCGGGCACCTGACCAACACGATTGTGGAGTCCGATCCGCAGCATCAGCGGCTGGCGTCGTAGTTTCTGCCAGTGACAACGGAATGTGACCCTCAACGGTATTTTCAGGAGTAACCCGATGTATAGCGACCAGGCGCTGACGTTCGAAACGGTTGACACCCGCCACGTTACGCTGCGGGAAGAGATCCGCCTTTTTCTGGCAGGGAATGGATTAGGCATGGATGAGGATATTGAGCAGTTCGTTGTGGCGCGCTGCAAACGGGATCTGGTGGCCTGTGCAGGCATCGCGGGCAATACCTTAAAATGCGTCGCGGTGGAAAGCGGCTGGCGCGGAACCGCACTGGGGCTGAAGATCGTTCATGAAGCGGAGGTGCAGGCTATTCAGAATGGCGAGCATCAGCTCTTTCTCCTGACTACGCCAGAGAGGGTGAAAGCCTTCCGGGGATGCGGATTCTATCCGCTGGTGACGCTGGATAACCGCGCCACGCTGATGGAGAACACGCCGGTCGGCATCGATCACTACTGCAGAAAGCTACGGGCTCATCATCGGGTTCAGGCCGATCACGTTGGCGCGATTGTCATGAATGCCAATCCGTTTACCTCCGGACATCGCTATCTCATTGAGCAGGCTGCACAGTCCTGCGACTGGCTGCATATTTTTGTGGTCGAAGAGGATTTATCGGCGTTCTCCTTTCAGGAACGTTTCGCGATGGTCCAGGCGGGGGCACGGCATATTCCGAATGCCTCGGTTCATCCCGGCTCGCGCTATATTATTTCGCGCGGGACTTTTCCCGGTTATTTTCTGAAAGAGAAGCAGATCGTGAATGACGTCTTCGCTGCCATCGATCTCATCTTATTCCGTCGCTACATTGCGCCTGCGTTAAATATCACACAGCGGTTTGTCGGAACAGAACCCTTTTGCAAAGTTACGGCGCACTATAACCATGCGATGCATAACTGGCTCGAAGATGAGGCGATAATGGCAGACGCCATCATTAACGTGACTGAGATAGCCAGAATAACGGATGAAAATAATCTGCCAATATCGGCTTCTGCGGTAAGGGCGGCATTAAAAAGAAAGGATATGGATGCGGTTAAACGAATGGTGCCCGCCACGACGCTGCCTTTTTTAACCCGGTGGCTGTCAAACCACGCTTTTACGCAGCCAGATTATGACCTGGCGAACGTCTGATAAATCAGTATTCAGGAAAATAAAATGAAAATAGTTAAGGCGGCTATTGCCGGCACGCTGGAATCCAGCGACCTGGTGGTTAAAGTCAGCCCCGGTGAAGAGGGGCTGGAGATTACGATCCGCAGTGAAGTTTTTAAACAGTTTGGCGAACAGATTGCTGCCGTGGTGAAAGAAACGCTGGCGGCACTTAATGTGACCCAGGGGGAAATTGTTATTGAAGATAAAGGGGCGCTGGATTGCGTTATTCGCGCCAGACTGCAGGCAGCAATATTGCGTGGCGCAGATCGCACCGATATCGTGTGGGAAAAAATATCATGAAAAAATTACGTCGCAGCATGCTTTTTTTACCCGGTTCAAGTGCCGCCATGCTCTCCACGGCTTTTATTTATCGCCCCGATTCAATCATGTTTGATCTGGAAGATGCCGTTTCATTAAAAGAGAAAGACAGCGCGCGGCTGCTGGTTTTTCATGCTTTACAGCACCCGATGTATAAAGAGATCGAAACGGTGGTCAGAATTAATCCGCTGAATACCCCCTTTGGGCTGAAAGATGTTGAAGCGGCGGTTCGGGGCGGCGCGGATGTTATTCGCTTACCGAAAACAGATACGCCGGATGATATTGATCAGCTGGAAAGTGAAATTGCCCGCATCGAGGCGGAATGTGGCCGTCCGGTGGGGTCAACAAAACTGATGGCGGCAATTGAATCGGCTGTCGGCGTGATTAATGCGGTCGCTATCGCCAAAGCATCGCCGCGTTTAATGGGCATCGCGCTGGCGGCCTTTGATTACGTGATGGATATGCAGACGGAGCGGGGCGACGGCGCCGAACTTTTTTATGCACGCTGTGCGGTATTGCATGCGGCGCGTGGCGCAGGGATCGATGCGTTTGATGTGGTCTATGCCGACATTGATGATGAGGCGGGTTTTTTAAAAGAGGTGGAGCTGATTAAACGTCTGGGATTTAACGGCAAGTCGCTGATCAATCCCCGGCAGATTGAGATCGTACACAACGCCTACGCGCCTACGCAGGAAGAAGTTGATTACGCAGAGCGCGTGATTGCTGCAGCAGAAGAGGGGGATCGTCAGGGGCTGGGCGTGGTGTCGCTGAACGGAAAAATGATTGATGCGCCGATTATCAACCATGCCCGCGTCGTCCTTGACCGTAAAAACGCCTCCGGCGTCCGTCAGTAGCCCTTCCGCCCCGACTAACAGGATGAAATGATGAGCCATTTAACCCGAGCACTCCAGGCCCTCTCCGGCAGCGCATATCAGTATGAACGCTTTACAGGTGCCCATACCCATACCCCACACCTCGCCGATCTGCGGCAGAAATATCAGCGCAAACTTTTCGACAGTATTGATGACGTTTTAGAACGCTGCGAACTGCGTGATGGGATGACCGTCTCGTTTCATCACGCCTTTCGTGAAGGGGATAAGGTGATTAATTACGTCATGGACAAGCTGGCCGAAAAAGGCCTCAGAGGGCTGACGCTGGCCTCGAGTTCGTTAATGACCTGCAACGCGCCGCTGATCGAACACATCAAAGCGGGCGTCGTGACCAAAATCTACACCTCCGGCATGCGTGGTGAACTCGCCGAGGCGATTTCACATGGGCTGATGGCGGAACCGGTAGAGATCCACTCGCATGGCGGCCGGGTTCATCTGATTGAGAAAGGGGAAATCAGCATCGATATCGCCTTTTTAGCGGTCTCCTGCTGCGACGAGTATGGCAATGCCAGCGGCAGCGGCGGTGCATCGCGCTGCGGTTCGCTGGGGTATGCGATGGTGGATGCCAGATATGCCAGAAAGGTGGTGCTGCTGACGGAAAGCATTGAGCCGTTTCCCCTGATGCCCGCCAGTCTGACCCAGGATCAGGTGGATTACATTGTCAGAATCGACAGCGTCGGCGATCCGGCAAAAATCAGTGTCGGTGCTGCCCGCGTCACCAGTAATCCGCGTGAACTGATGATTGCGCGCTCGGCTGCCGACGTGATTGAGCACTCCGGCTATTTCCGCGACGGCTTTTCGCTGCAAACCGGTTCGGGTGCCGCCTCGACAGCCTGCACCCGTTTCCTGGAATCACGCATGCGTAAACAGAACATTGTGGCCAGTTTTGCTCTGGGCGGCATTACCGGCACCCTTGTGGATCTGCATGAAAAGGGACTGATTAAAACACTGCTGGATACGCAGAGTTTTGATGGGGTTGCCGGCGCCTCGCTGGCGAAAAACCCGCATCACGTTGAAATCTCCACCAGCGTGTATGCCAACCCCTCCGCCAAAGCCGCCTGCTGCGATCGTGTTGATATTGTCATCCTGAGCGCGTTGGAAATCGATACGGATTTCAATGTGAACGTGCTGACCGGTTCCGACGGCGTGATGCGCGGGGCATCCGGCGGCCATTGTGACGTGGCCGCCGCGGCGAATCTGACCATCGTGGTGGCTCCGCTGATCCGCAGCCGTATTCCGACCGTCGTTCGTCAGGTGACCACACGGGTGACACCGGGAGAGAGCGTCGATGTTCTGGTCACCGATCACGGGATTGCCGTCAATCCCGCCCGACAGGAGGTGAAGGCGCGCCTGATGGCCGCGGGTCTGCCGGTGGTCGATATCGACACGCTTTATCAGCGCGCGCTGCTCATCTCGGGCGAGCCAAAGCCCATTGCGTTTACCTCCCGCATCGTCGGCGTGGTGCGCTATCGCGATGGCAGCGTCATCGACGTGGTCAGGCAGGTGAAAGCGTGAACCGTGTTGTGGACCCGGCATCGTGCAGGCGTCTGGCGCTTGACGATGTGCTGAACGCCAGAGAGGCGCGCTCGCGTCGGCAGCAGGCGTGGCTGTGCCAGTATGGACAGCCGGTGATTTCAGCCACGCTCGTCTGGCCGGGGGAGGTCAAAGATACCCCGCTTGCCCGGCAGGTCATGGCTGAGGCGAAAGAGGCGATTAATCAGCGGCTGCAACAGCACCGATGGCGGATCGCCAGGCAGGAGGCGGCCTTTCCCGTCACTGGCCCGGAGGCGCTCTGGTCCGTGTCGTCACCCGCCTGGATGATCAAGCATGTCATGGCCGATCTGGAGGATAACCATCCTCTTGGGCGTTTATGGGACATTGATGTCTTTTGTCCCACTGCGGGCCTGATCAAGCGCAGTGCGATACATCAGCCGATGCGCAGATGCTTTCTCTGTCATGAATCCGCCCACGTCTGCTCCCGTATGCGCCGCCATGCCCAGGATGAACTGGCGCAGAGAATTGAGGAGATAACCTATGACTATTTCAGCGGTCAGCGTTCAGCCTGAGCGCGCCGGGGATATTGCCTGGCTGGCCGCAGAGGCGATGGTCAAAGAGGTGAAGCTGACCCCTAAGCCGGGGCTGGTGGATCGCCGGAATAATGGGGCGCATAGCGACATGAATTTCATGCACTTTATGGCCAGTATTCGCGCCGTCTCACCCTGGTTTCCCCGTTTTTATGCCCAGGGGGTTGCCACCGCTGGTTTGCCCGCTTCCCAGACGTTACGGGCAATCAGACCCACGGGGCTGGCCTGTGAGCAGGCGATGTTTAAGGCCACGGGAGGCATCAACACCCATAAAGGCGGAATTTTCTCTCTGGGGCTACTGTGCGCTGCCGCAGGCCGGCTCGCTAAAAACGCGATAAGGCTCAGCCAGCACAGCCTCTGTCGGGAAATCCGCGCGATGTGCGCAGGTCTGGTCAGCAACGAACTCAGCAACCCCGGTCAGGCAAAAACCAAAGGCGAACAGATTTTTCAGGCATTCGGATTAACCGGCGCACGCGGTGAGGCGGAGAAGGGCTTTGACACCGTCAGGCGATATGGTCTGCCGCAGTGGGAAAACGTCCTGCGTGCGGGGGGATCGGAAGAGGAGGCCCTGCTCAGGATGCTGCTGGCTTTAATCGCCGCCAATCCCGACACCAATCTGGTTTCGCGGGGCGGTATGCGGGGACTGAACTATGCCCGGCGCTACGCCACCCGGCTCCTGAAAATCAGGGATCTCTCCGGTGAAACGCTCACAAAGGCGCTGAGACATATGGATAACGCCTTCATTCAGAAAAATATCAGTCCGGGAGGCAGCGCAGATCTTCTGGCGGTGGGGTGGCTCCTTTCCCATTATCCGGCGTCATGAAACCGCATGAACAGGGCGAGGAAAAAAGAATGACGATGCAACGGCTGCACCAGCTGAGCGAGCGGTTCACGGTGATTCTGGTGCCGGGGGTGCGCGACAGTGATGAAAGTCACTGGCAAAGCTGCTGGCATCGGCGTTTTCCTCACTGGAAACGGATACGTCAGCGAAACTGGCTGGCGCCCGATATTGATGGCTGGATCGCAGCGATACGCCGGGAGCGTTTATGTGGCCAGCGCCCGGCGATTCTGGTCGGACACAGTTTTGGCGCGCTCGCCGCCTGCCGTCTGGTTCA